>QWCY01006051.1_pt1 | contig 10984 bp, 10 predicted proteins | sample 1972631 | NCBI WGS metagenome assembly QWCY01 (sample SAMN09866696, study PRJNA288562) | Human gut metagenome isolate pre1_stool, whole genome shotgun sequencing... | isolation source: gut | host: Homo sapiens | place: USA: California
AGCGCACCGCGCCGGAGCTGTCGCGCACGGGCGCGGAGGGCGAGCACAGGCCGAAGCGGTACTCGCCCTCCTCCACGGCATAGCCGTTTTCACGCGCGGCCTGCATCACACGGAAGAGCTCCTCCCACGTGACGAGGGTCTTGGGCGTATAGGGCTCCAATGTGCGGCGCGACAGGACGCGCTTCGCCTCGTGGTCGGCCATCGCGGATAGAAACACCTTGCCCTGCGAGGTGCAGTGCAACGGCAGACGCGTCCCGACCTCCGACACGACGCGCAGTCCCGCGCGGGACTGCACCTGTTCGATGGTGATGACCTCTGAGCGATTCAACATCGAGAGGAACACCGACTGCCCTGTCACGCTTGCCAAATGCTGCAAATGCGGCTTTGCCAGGTCTGAAACGCTCCAGCTTGCGCCCACGGCGCAGCCGTACTCAAAAAGCCGCACGCCGAGGCAGTAGCGCCCGTCGCTCTGCTGGTCCACGACCGCGCTCTCGCGCATCGTGCTCAAAAGGCCGTGGATCGTGCTCTTCGGCCAGCCGGTCTGCTTGCTCAGCACGGCCAGCGTGAGCGGCTGGTGCACCTCCATCAGCAGGCCGAGCAGCCGCAGCGCCTTGGCAGCGGACTGTACGGGACCGTTTTCATGGAACATCGCCTTCCCTCCTCTCGATTCGTCATTGCCGGATGAGCCGCCGTCATTTTCTTGATGACAGTATCGCGCAGGTTCAAACAAAAGAAAAGGGCAATTTCAGCAAATCGCACAAATTCCATCAGCTAGACTATCGATTTTCCGTCAAAAAAGCCCACCGTCGCATCTGCGACGGCGGGCCTTGCATTTTCAGTTACTTCTCTTCGCCGTGGATGATATCGCCGAAGTAGGTGCCGCGGACGATCTCCTCCACGTCCTCTCCCTCGTGTCCCCTGAGGATCTCAAGGAGCTTGCTGTGCGCGGCGACGAGCTCGTCGCCTCTGCCGCTCGTGATCATCGTGCTGACGGTCTCGTAGCGGACGGCGTGCGTCAGCGTGCGCACGACGCGGCTGATCTTGTCGGCCAGCGGATTTTTGCCCATCTGCGAGATCAGGTCGTGGAACTCGTTGTCCACGGCGAAGAAGCGGTCGACCTCGTTGTCACCGCTGTGGACGATCTCTTTCATCTGTTCGAGCATCGCCTCGAGCGCATGGCCATCCTCCTCGTCATACTTCTGGCTGGCAAGGCGCATGATGCCGATCTCGACCATCTCACGCAGCTCCATCAGATTGTCGAAGGAATCCTGATTCAGGATGATGCCGTAGATCATCGGATCGATCATGCTCTCCTGGAAGCCGCTGCAAACAAAGGTCCCCTCTGAACGCTTGCTCTCCAACACGCCGAGGTAGGAGAGGATTTTGATGGCCTCACGTACGGAACTGCGGGCAACGCCCATCGACGCGGCCAGCTCCGGCTCGGGCGGGATGCGGTCGCCGGGCTTGAGCTCTTTATTACGCATGGCGTCTGTCAGGCAGTTGATGACACTCTGCACCACAGACTCTTTTTTCAAATTTTTCACATATCCGGGCGTATCGTTCATAATTTTCTCCTTTTATGCCTGACAATATGATTCCCATGTATAACATAATACAAAGTTGAGGTTTCGTCAATGAAAACCGTCTTTCATAAAAGCGGCGGGCGGCAGATGTACCAGTCCGCCGCCCGCTCATTCAGGAAGGAATCAACGGCAAGCTGCCGTTTTTTGCAGGAATTCATATGGGCGCAGGCTGCGCGAGCCGCTTTGCGTCGTTTGCCGCGGCACAGCGCCGCACGGCATTTTTTACCGGCCGAGGTAGATAGACTGCTTGGCCAGCACGAGCTGGAGCATCAGGTCGTTGCAGGGCGTGGGAATGCCGTGCTCACGGCCGAGGCGGCAGACAGCGCCGGTGATGATACGGATCTCGGTCTCGCGGTGATGCGTGACGTCCTGCACCATGGAGCTGATGGTCTCATCAGTCATGCGAGAGACCTCATAGGCGTGCTCCAGCTCGGCGTCATGGTCGAGCGTGCAGCCGCAGGCGTTCGCCACGACGATGGCCTCTTCTACCAGCATGCGGGCCGCCTCGTGGGCGTACTGGTTGCCGTTGACAAAGCCGTTCTTGGTCTCGAGCAGGGCGCTCATGCCGTTGATGGCGACGTTCGCCAGCAGCTTGTGCCAGATGGCGTTCATCACGTTCTCGTGGACCTGGACCTCAAGACCGGCGGCGCGCAGGCCCTCGGCCATTTCCTCGACCTTGGCCATGGGGGCCTTCAGCGAGCCAAGGTTCGTCACACCGGTACCGGTGTGCTTAACGTGGCCGGGGCCGACGGGCGTGGAGCCGAACGCCGTGTTGCCGATGATGATCTGCTCTTCGGGCACGACCTTGGCGATCTCATCGTAGTTGCCAAGGCCGTTCTGCAGGCAGAGGACCATGGTGTGCTTGTCGATCATCGGCAGCGCATTGCGCACAGCCGCTTCAAGATACTGATAGTGGACGAACACGATCAGAAGATCCACAACGCCGATCTCCTTGGGGTCGGTCGTCGCCATGGCGGGATGGAAGACGACGGTCTCGCCGGTGCCCGTGCCGGGCACGCACTCGTCGACGAGAATGCCGTTTTTCTTGATGGACTCGATGACCGGAGCATAGGTATCCAGCACGCAGACCTCATGCTCGCGGGACAGATAGCTTGCATAGCAGCTGCCGATCGCGCCGCAGCCGACAAATCCGATTTTCATGGTAAATAACCTCCTGTATCAGATAATTCTATGATGAATGTTATTTAACTGGTTTTTCTCAGCCCTTGACGAGCGTCTCGGCGATCTCGGTGATGTTCTCGACCGTCACGCCGTTCATGGCGAGCAGGCGCTCATAGGGCGCGGACTGGCCGAACTGGTCCTGAATGCCGACTCTCTTGACGATGCCCTTGCCCATCTCGGCGGCGACCTCGCACACGGCGGAGCCGAGACCGTTGAGGATGTTGTGGTCCTCGACCGTGATGATCTTGCCGACCTCGTTGATCGCGGCAGTCACAGCCTCCACGTCGAGTGGCTTGATGGTGTGCATGTCGAGCACGCGGGCGGAAATGCCCTTGCCCTCGAGCACCTTGGCGGCCTCGATCGCGAGACGGACGGTATCGCCGTTGGCGATGATAACGACGTCCTTGCCGTCCTGGATCTGGTGGGCCTTGCCGATGGTGAACTCCACATCCTCGTCGTAGATCTGGGGGATGGCGTCACGGGTGAAGCGCAGATACACGGGGCCGTAGACCTCAGCGGCCTGACGGACGAGCTTGCGGGCGGAGTTGTAGTCCGCGGGCATGATGACGGTCATGTTGGGGATGGTGCGCAGAACGCCCATATCCTCAATGGCCTGATGGGAAGCGCCGTCGTTGGCGGGGGTCACGCCGCCGTGGGAACAGGCGATCTTTACGTTCAGGTTGGGGTAGCAGATCTCCTGGCGGATCATTTCGCACATACGGAGGGAACCGAACACGGCATAGGTGACGACAAAGGGGATCTTGCCGCAGGTGGCAAGGCCCGCGGCAACGCCCGCGCCGTTCTGCTCGGCGATGCCGACGTTGATGTACTGGTCCGGCAGCTCCTTGCGGAATTCGCCGGTCTTGCAGCTCTTGCCGATATCAATATCAACGACCAGAATGTCGGGATTCTCTTTGCCGAGCGCGACGATCTCCTTGCCGAAGCCCTCGCGAGTGGCGATCATTTTTTTCTCACTCATTGCTCTTCCCTCCTCGCTTAATCGATCAGCTGGGCCTTGAGCTCAGCCATGGCCTGCGCGTACTGCTCATCATTCGGGGCAACGCCGTGCCAGCCACACTGGTTTTCCATGAAGGAAACACCCTTGCCCTTGACGGTGTGGGCATACAGGCACTTGGGCTTGCCGTTCTTGGAGGCGTAGCACTTGTCGATGCACGCGACGATCTCTTCCATGCTATGGCCGTCGAGCTCGAGCGTCTCCCAGCCGAAGGCCTTGAACTTTTCGCCCAGGTCACCGTTGGGCATGATCTCGTCGCAGGTGCCGTCGAGCTGCAGGTTGTTGTAGTCGACAAAGACGATCAGGTTGTCGAGGCCGTACTTGTGCGCCGTGTTGGCAGCCTCCCAGATCTCGCCCTCCTGCGCTTCGCCGTCGCCGACGACGCAGAAGACCTTGTAGTCCTTGTGGTCCATCTTGCCCGCCATAGCCATGCCGACCGCGCAGGCGAGGCCCTGACCGAGAGAGCCGGTGGAGATATCAATGCCGGGGCAGCGGTTCATCGAGGGGTGGCCCTGAAGCATCGAGCCCTCCTTGCGCAGGGTGTCGAGCTCAGACTCTGGGAAGAAACCGACGCTTGCCAGGCACGCATACTGAATGGGGCACACATGGCCCTTGGAGAGCACCATGCGGTCGCGGTCCGGCCAGCGGGGATCCTTCGGGTCGATGTTCATGTACTTAAAATAGCAGGCAGTGACAAAGTCCGCCGCGGAAAGCGAGCCGCCCGGATGACCGGACTGCGCCTTGTAGATCATGTCAATGACCTTCATGCGCATCTGCGTGGCGGTGTTTTTCAGTTCCTTGATGGAAATATCCTTCACAAAAATCACCTCATGAATAAGTTTGGTTCTGTGTTTTCTTTATACTATGTCGGACAAATGACAATTACAGTATAGCGCTTTGTCTGACAAAGTCAAGTCCTTTTTAAAATTTTCTTTTTTATGATTTTTTCTCCCGTTTTTCTGCCGTTTTGTACAAAAAAGCTCCGGACATACTCCGGCGTTCCATAGGGACAATTTATGAACCTACCCACATAACTTAATATTTGTTCCTGTGGAGGGAGGCTGTGTTTCGGCACAGCCTCCCTTTTCTGCTCATGCAACCTCGTTTGGAATTTCTTCTGCCATGGAATCTGTCATACTCTGAGGCAGTTCATCCACCAGACCAATGTCGCGGTAATAGATACGCACCTCCTGCGGTGCTGTGCGGGAGTATTTCTCCGCACGCTCTCCGACCTCCACTCGCTTGATGAAGATGCGCAAGATCTCAGCGGTCAGCTCCGGGATCTCCTTGTACCGCTTGGCGTTCTCAATGAACCGGGCAATATTGGTGCTGGAGTCTTTCAGCTCCTGAAGCCTTACTTCCATGGCGGGGAGCTGCTCTTGAATCTCTTTCTGCTCGGTGGTGTACTCCTGAGAGAGGATGCGGTATTGCTCATCCGGGATACGGCCAAGGACGCTGTCCTCGTAGAGCCGTTTGAACAGCTTTGTCAGCTCAGCCTGGCGCTTCTGCATGGTGTCGATCTTCTTCCGGAGCACTGCAATCTCCTGCTGCGCCTCCTTGCCCTGCTTCTTGCGGATATGCTCCGCAAACCGCAGCTCATTCTGACGAGCGAAGTGCGTAACACGGCGGATATCATCCAGCAGGATGGCACTGAGCTCCTGTTCCCGGATGTAATGACCGGAGCAGACCTCCTTACCTTTTTTCTTATAGGTGGAGCACATGAAGTTGTTTTTCACCGCATCCATGGTGTGCGCCCGGTGCAGTACCATGGTGCCGCCGCAGTCCAGGCAATAGACCAGCCCGGAGAAGATATTCTGCTCGGCCATGTTGGCTCTGCGCCGCTTATGCTTGCGGATATCCTGTACGATCTCCCAGGTCTGTCGCGAAATAAGCGCCTCATGCGTATTCTCAAAGCGGAGCTGCTCAGACTCTGGACGCTCAATGCGCTTCTTGTTCTTGAAGGACAGGGTGGTGGATTTCAGGTTGATGGTGTGCCCCAGGTAAGTCTCATCCTCCAGAATGCCAGCGACGGTGTTGGTGGACCAGTTGTACGGCTGGGTGATGTCCACTCCGGTCAGTTCCACCCCATGCTTCTGGTAGTAGGAATACCCAGGCGTGGGAATTTTGTCTTTCTTGAGCTGCTTTGCGATCTGGGCAGGACCCTTTCCGGAAACGCAGAGGTCAAAGATGTAACGCACCACCGGAGCAGTCTCAGGATCAGGCACCATGTGCCGTTTGGGATCTGCCGGGTCTTTCATATACCCATAGCGGGGACGGGAGGAGACTCTGGCACCAGTCTCAGCCTTGAGACGAACCACGGAGCGTCCCTTTTTGCTGCAGTCCTTGGCATAGAACTCGTTCATCAGATTCCGGAAGGGCGTGAAGTCGTTGGTGGACTCGCACAGGCTGTCCACGCCGTCGTTGACGGCGATAAAGCGCACACCATAACTTGGGAAGATGAGTTCCGTGTACTGACCCACCTGAAGGTATTCACGGCCCAATCGGGACATGTCCTTGACGATGAGTGTTTCCACCTGACCGTTTTCCATCAGTTCCATGACCTGCTGCCAGCCTGGGCGATTGAAGTTCGTTCCAGAGTAACCGTCGTCATACAGGAAGAGGGTGTTGGTGAATCCTTTCTCAGCTGCATACTTCTCGAGCAGAAGTTTTTGATTCTGGATACTGTTCGAGTCATCCGTCTTATTTGTTTTCTGCGTATCCTCCTGACTCAGCCGGCCATAGAGGATGGTATATTTTTCGTTGCTTGCCATTGCTACTCCTTTCCGGGCAAGCCGATACGGCAACAACTAACATACCGTATCTCCTGCCCAATGTCTATCCTCAAATCGAACCTTTTCCCAAATCACTGTCGATGATTTGGAGCATCTGCTCCGTAGGTGTTTTCGCTTTCTCTGCGGTAGAGAAGATGGAACGGACAAAGAATTTTCGTCCGCCCACGATCATCTCCCGACGCAGCTCCATACCACGTTCCGTTTCGTGATAGGATGTATCCCGGTAGATCGGCGTGATTGTATTGTCATCCCGGTAGCCGATTGCTCGCTCCGGAATATAACCACCCAGAATACCTGTCTCCATATACACTTCGAATTCACTTTTCATAGCATTCCTTTCCCCCAAAACCAATTCGGGCAACAAAAATAGCAGACCGTCACATGGTCTGCTGCCAACTCCGTTCTTCTTCGTGATCGTCCTCTTTCTGACCGAGGGCAATCTTCTTTTCCTTTTCTTTGCGCAGCGTTTTTCTGTCTGCGTGATAATGCATGGTGGTGCTGTCCGTCACAGGCTCAGCAGACTGAGATTGTTCCAGTCTCCAGCCCAGGCCCACCACAGCAGAAACAACGCCGCCAGCGCCATCAGCAGGACTATCCATGTCGGACCATCCAGGTGCGGCAGATGCAGCCTGGGTAGTTTGATATTGGGCAGAGAAGAACGCTTCTCTTTCGGCTTCCCAGCCTGTTCGGCCATCTGCTCCAGATGCTTCAGCACTTTCAGCAGCTCGTCCACCTGTGTCCGGGTCGGGAACTGCTCCTGCAGTTCGCTGGCCTTCTTCAGATAGCCGGTCTGTCTCTCGGCGTGGTAACCCAGCGTGTAGAGGTCGCTCTGCAGATCCCCCCAGTCTTCTTTCGTGGGATGCACTTCGGAAGTAGGTGTCTGCTCCTGTGCCAGGGGTTGCGGCGTGCTCTGTACTGTCAGCGCTGATGTGGTCTGCGCTGTCTGTGCAGGACGGTTCTTCTCCAACAGCTCGTCCATAGATAATTTCTTCTCTGATCCTGAATTCATATTCCATGTTCTCCTTTAGATATTTGTCACCGAACAACAGCCGGTCACGACATTGCCAGCCGCTCGGCGTGGTATAGGTGATGTTCTTTCGGGACTTTTCCCAGCGAACCTTGTAGCCCTCGCTCTCCATCAGCGCAATGAATTTCTCACGGGTGAACGCATGGCGCATACAATCGTTGATGATATTCATGAGCTGCAGCTTTTTGCTCTGACCACGGGCTGCTGTGTGATACTCACCGATGGTCATAGTCTTTGTTTTCTGCTTTTGTTCCCTTGGTTGAAACACAGGAAGTGAAAACTCCCTGCAGACCATGTCGTTGCGATGCCGCAGTTCCTGGAGCTGCTCCTTTGCGATATGCAGTTTCCGTCCGGTATCAAAGTTGACCGAGTTGATGAGAAAGTGAGAATGGATGTGCTCCCGGTCTACGTGGGTGCAGACCAACACCTCGCAGCCGTCGAAGTATTCCGCCAGCCGCCGCGCGGCTTCGTGGGCCTGCCGGGGATCGACCGCCGCGCCCTTCGGAAAGCACTGCACCATGTGGTAGAACATCACGCCGCCGTCCTTGTGGTAGAGCAGCTTGGTATTCAGGAAGTCGTCATAGACGCTTTGGGGCTGACAGTTGATGCCGCTGATGAGCGGCCCGTCCTCCCATGCGGTTTTCTTCTCCTGCATGATGTAGAGCATCACGCTGCGCATGGCGGCGTGGGATTGCGTGCCCCGCTTGTAGTTCACGAAATGTACGATGGCCATACGGCTCACCGACCTTCCAAGACTGACCGCAGAGCGGCGCTGACCTCGGACAGTTCCTGCGCGGCCTTGTCGAGGCCGATGACCTGCACCTTGCCCATGTTGGCGAGGACGGTAAGGCGGTTGATGTTGCTGCCGATGCCCTTGAGCTGGCGGAGCAGTTCTTTCTGCCCGTCGATGACAATGATCCGCTTGCCGAGACAGCAGGCGGTGACGTAGTCGCTCATGGACATATGGGCCTTCGCTGCCAGCGCCTTGATCTTCTCGCGGTCGGCGGACGCCATGCGCGTACTGAATTTGATATCTTTTTTCATAATCAATGACCTTTCTGAAATGATTTCTTTCGTCCCCTCGGAGAGCTGGGGGGGCTTCAAGTGGGTGTGGGCTTCTGCCCGAAAATGGGGTGTGGGGCCACGCCCCGCCCAGAGCATTTGGCAGGGCAGCGGCTTCGCCGCAGACCAGACAAATGCGATGCTGGCCACCTCCAACGGAGGTGATAAGACTCCTGTAAAAGGAAACTCCCTGCGCCTATTGGAAATAACGGCTTAAGCAGAGAAATTTCCCATCTGCGGCAGAGAAATGAAATGTTTCTTCATCCGGTTTTTAAGGGATTATTTCTCCTGCACACAGCACTTTTTCGGCGTTCCTGCATGGGGGTGGTATCACTACCCTCGGCGTGCGCTTCATGCCGTTGAAACGCTGGACGCCCACGGGTCACGGCGGCGTATTCGCCGTTTTTATGCCGCCGCAGTGCTCGCCCTGTGCGGGCTGAATATCCCCTCAGCGGATACACACACCACCCCAGCCCCGAACCGCGCACACAGCGGCTTACAGGGCGAAACACGGGGCGTTCTCACCGCCTGAGACATCGGCAGGGTCGATAGGGTCAACAACTTGGGTATCCTGTGTATCGTCACTTTCGGCACGGCGCAGCTCGATGAGCCGCTTGCCGTTGCTGCGGCGCACCACGGCGGAAATGCCGATTTTCCTTAGTGCGTCAAGGTTTTGCAGGATCTGTCGGGATACTTTCTTGGGTGACATGCGCTCCACCCCCACAGGGTCGATTCGTTCAGACAGCTCTGTGGGAGTGCCGATAAATTTGGTTCGCTCACGCATTAGTTCAGAGAGAAGATAAATGATGCGGTCGCCCAGCAGTTCTGGCTGTGTCCGGCTGTCCGACACCAGCTCCCATACATTTTCACCGTTGCGCTCCAGTGTCAGCTCCCGGTATTCAATGTCACGGCCAATACAGGAGAGCTTCGCTCTGCCGCTGCCCCGCCGTTCCTCCACCAGCGTGAAGCTGGAATCCACCGCACCGCTGATGGCGGTGGTGCCGGAGATGCGATTGAACACATCGTCAGCGCTCTCCTTGCGCAGATGATGGATCAGCAAAATGGCGATGCCGTGGGCATCCGCAATCTGCTTCAGAGCAGAGAGGTCACGGTAGTCATTTGCGTAGGTGTTGTCATAACCGGCGCCGCGGATCATTTGCAGCGTATCGATGATAACCAGCACCGTGTCGGGGTGCTCTGAGAGGAACGCGCGGAGCTGTTCCTCCAGACCCTTGCCAAGGGTATCGCTGTTGGTGGAGAAGTGGACGTTGGCGGGGGCGTCCTCTGTGATCTCGAACAGACGGTTCTGGATGCGGAGGGTGGAGTCCTCCAGGCAGAGGTAGAGCGTGGTGCCCTGTTTCACGCCCATGCCCCAGACGGGATCGCCCTTCGCCACCGTGACGGCCAGCCACAGCGCCAGCCATGACTTTCCCACCTTGGGTGAGCCCGCGAGGATGTGCAGACCCTGAGAGAGCAGCGTGTCCACCACGAAGTTCAGCGGTGTGAGCGGCTGACTCATCAGCGTTTCACCGTCGATGGTCAGTAATCGGTTTTCTTTTTTCAATTTTTGTTCCTCCAGATAAAAGAATAAGGGCAGAGACCTCGCTGCAGTCGAGGCTCTAACCCTTTCACTTGATTATTCTGTCTTTTTTGATAGAATGAGAATATCGCGGGACAGCTGTAAAACGGATATGGGACAGGGGGCGATGCTATGCCGCTGGGAGTACAGCAGAACAACGATTTCACGCAGTTCACAATGGATGTCTGGAATGACAAGATCTTTTATCAGGAGAAGGAGTTCCCGGCGGGATTCATGGCGATGTCCATTCTGAACATTCCCGAAGAAGAACTGCCGGAGCTGATACAGGCCGGCGGCGCACCAACCTTCCTGTTCCCTGTGGTGGTACAGGGCAGCGATGAGGACGCTGCGGCGGTATTCCCGCAGCTGCGGGAACGGATACTGTATCTGACTGAACTGCTTTGGAAGTATCCGCCCTTTTGCTACAATGACTATGAGAAGGAAATGAGCCGGATCAATATCCTGTTTGACGAAAGAAACCTCCTGCAAATACGGACGCCCAATTCAGAGCTCCAGACAGAGTTTCTGAGATTCTGCGTCGGGATTATACGCATCCCTATCGCCATGTACCACTTCTATGCAGCGGGGCGGTTCTTTGAGCTGGATTATCTGCGGCGTCTGAAAAAACGGAACGAAACACATTTCGCCGTGGCCGCGCATGACTGCTTCAACAGCGAGCAGTTTTGGGATGAGATGCGGAGTTTACAGAGCTTGGATATGGAGCCGTTCACGGTCTACCCGGAG
>QWCY01006055.1_pt1 | contig 10974 bp, 9 predicted proteins | sample 1972631 | NCBI WGS metagenome assembly QWCY01 (sample SAMN09866696, study PRJNA288562) | Human gut metagenome isolate pre1_stool, whole genome shotgun sequencing... | isolation source: gut | host: Homo sapiens | place: USA: California
CAAGTTCATACTTAAAACCCAGCAGTTCAAAAAGTAAAATCACTAAAAGTGCAAAAATAAAACCAATTACGAATTTGTGCACTTTTGAAACGCATTTTGAAGACGAATTTTCTTTATTATCTTCATTTACCTCATTATTCTGAATACTTTCTTCCATACTCAACCTCCTTAACTAAACCATTCAAGAATAGTTCATTTTTGATAAGATGTAAATAACCGGAATGGAGAGTTTTTCAAAAAAATTGCAATTTTATTGAAGTTTTGTAAAAAAATAGACGAAATCAAGAATTCAGGCTTTAATAATAATATGTCAGAAGAAATTAGCGAAAAAGTAATAAATATTTTCAATAAACACATTAAAAACAAACAGACAAACCCTGATGAAAAAGTAAAGTCCTTTCTCGGGTTCAGCTATGTGCGTCTGGACGAAGATGTCAACGGATATCCCTTTAAAAAAAGCAATCTCGAGGACTATGCAAAGGATTGCCACTACATCGTTAAAGTCATGAGAGAAAAAGATAAACGCGTATGCCTTTACAGCTACAATGTCCCGAACGACAAGCTTCTTGACTTTCTTCTGATGTTCAGAAACAATAAATTAAACGGTACAATCATAGAAATAGACAAGTTTTTGCCAAAAGATTTGGCATAATTTTTGAAAATGAAAGCAATAGACCAGATTACGCTGGAAAAGCTGTTAACACGGGTAAACAAGCCATACCAGTATATAGGAAACGAGATTTTTTCATACAACAAACCATTTTCCGGAGCAAAAGTCCGCTTTGCGCTGGCTTTTCCCGATAAATATGAAATCGGCGCCAGCAACCTCGGGCACAGAGTGCTTTACGAGGCGATAAGCAGGGTTGACGGCGCGCTTTGCGACAGGGTTTATGCGCCTGAAATCGACTGCAAAGAGGCGCTTAAAGAGCTGGGAATCCCGCTTTACGGGCTGGAAACAAAAGTTCCGCTCAAAGAGTTTGATTTTCTCGGTTTTTCGCTCCAGTATGAACTTTGCTACACAACTGTTCTTGCAATGCTCGATATGGCAAAAATCCCCGTAAAATCCTCAGAAAGAACCGACAAAGACCCGATTATTCTTGCCGGCGGGCCCTGTGCTTACAATCCGGAGCCAATAAGGGATTTTATTGACGCATTTTTCATCGGGGATGGCGAAGAAGTATGTCAGGAAGCAGCCAAAGCCGTTATCAATGCCGAAAATAAGGGTCGGGCGGCAATTTTGGAGATTCTGTCAAGGATTGACGGAATTTATGTTCCCTCGCTGCATAACGGGGAAACAATAAACAAGCGAATCTACGATTTCAACATGGATTCCGCACCTAAAATCCACCCTGTTCCGTTCTCAACCTCGGTTCATGACCGTGCAGTAGTAGAAATCAGGCGAGGCTGCGGCAGAATGTGCCGTTTTTGCCAGCCGGGGCATGTAAATCTGCCAATCAGGGAGCGAAAAGCAAAAGACATCATAAACACAACAAAAGAGCTCGTTAAAAACACCGGTTACGACGAATTTTCGCTCCTTTCGCTTTCTTCAAACGATTATACGAATATTGAGTCAGTGCTTGAGGAATTAACCTGCCATTTCAAGCCGCACAAGGTTTCTGCCTCGCTTCCGAGCCAGAGAATCGACCGTTTTAACATAAGATTGTCAAATCTGGTTAAAGATATCAGAAAAACAACGGTCACACTCGCTCCTGAAGCGGGTTCGCAGCGGATGAGAGATGTTATTAACAAAAATTTGACCGAAGAACAGATTATCAATACAACGCTTGAGTGCTACAAAAACGGTTATGACACGATAAAGTTCTATTTTATCCTCGGGCTTCCCACAGAAACCTTTGAAGATATTGACGAAATGCTTGAATTGCTCGCAAAAATACGCTACAAAGCGAAATTAATCAAAAATGAGCTGGGTTTAAAGCATGATTTCAAACTTAATTGCACACTTTCCATCTTTGTGCCCAAACCGTTTACGCCTTTTCAGTGGTGCGGTCAGGATTCAATGGAAACGCTCAACGAAAAAATAAAATACATCAAAGAGCGCCCGATAAAAGGCGTAAGAATCAAAATCCATGACAAATACATCTCACAAATCGAAGCAATGCTTACGCGCGCTGATTCGTCGATTTGCGGGTACATTGAGGCGCTTTTTAAGGCAGGGTGCTACCTTGATGCGTGGGATGATTATTTCGGCAGAAATATTTGGGTCGAAACCGCGCAAAAATGCGGAATTTCAATAGAAAATCTTGCACAAAAAGCTTACAAAACCGATGAATCGCTGCCATGGGACTTCATAAACACGGGAATCCGCAAAGAATGGTTTTTAAACGAGTACAACAAAGCAATGGAAAGCAAATCCAGCGTTCCATGCGAAAGTAAATGTTCAAATTGCGGTATCTGCCCTGAATTTAAGGTTAAAAAGGTTCTTGATGAGCCTTATTCGCCGGAATTAACCGAACAGCCCGATTATTCACAGCTTACAGCGAAAAGATACCGCGCAAGGCTTACTAAAAAGGGATATTTGAAGTATTTATCCCATTTGGACTGGCAAAATACCCTTGTGAAAGCGCTTTTTCGCTCGCAGCTTAAATTGGCGTTCACTGAGGGGTTTAATCCTATCCCGAAAGTTTCTCTGGGCGCCGCTTTGCCCATTTTTGTGGAGGGAGAGGGCGAGTTTATTGAATTTGAGATGTACGATGAGCTCAAAACCAACGAAATACGGGACATTTTGAACAAAGTGCTCGACAAAAATGCCCAAATTTCAGAGATTAAGCAAATTGAAAAGCCTTATAAAAGTCTGGATACCATTGTCCAGTGGGCAAAGTACGAGTTTTCACCGATTATTGAAAATCAGGGGCTTTCAAATTCCGTTGATTTAATGTATATTAAAAATGTGCTTGCTTCAGAAGAAGTTTTTCTCAAGAAGAAGACAAAAAAAGGTATAGACAAATTAATATCAATTAACAAATCAGTTAAGAATGTTGAAATTAAAGACAATAAAATTTTTGCAACGTTAAAAACAGGGCAGAATCAGGAAATTCCGTCGCTGCGTGCTGATGAGTTTATTAAATTTTTCTATCCAGATTACAGGTTTAATATTACCCGTTTGGAATTTTTCGACGGGGACATGAAAAGAGTTTAAAGGAAAAATATCATGGCAAAATCAATAGTTATTGCAGAACGCGACAACATTGCAGCAGTTTTTGAAGATAACAAATGCACGGAGTTTTTTATCCATAGAGGTGACATTCTTCTTGGCGATGTTTATATGAGTAAAGTTGAAAACATCCTCCCGAGCATTGAAGCGGCGTTTGTAAACGTCGGTTCGGACAAAATGGGCTTTTTGCACGCTGCGGATGTAATCGGAAAGGGCGGATTGCAGGATAAACTCTCACCGAAGCAAAGATTGATGGTTCAGGTTGTAAAAGAACCCACAGGACACAAAGGCCCGCGCGTAACCACCTCAATAAGCCTCCCCGGGCGCTTTCTGGTGCTTATGCCGCAGGAAACCGGCGTAAGTGTCAGCAAAAAGATTTCCACACCCAAAGAAAGAGCTAGGCTAAAATCGATTGTGAACCTTTTGAAGCCGGTCGGGCTGGGTATTATTATCCGCACAGAGGCCGAAGGGCAGTCCGAAGCGGAAATTCAGGAGGATTTGGAAATTCTGCTTGAAAAATGGAACACGATTGTGACACAGGCAGAGCTCGTCAACGCACCGAACCTTTTATACAGAGATCAAGACCTGCTTTATCGCGTAATCCGTGAAGCCTGCGACGAAAACACGAAAGAAATCGTTGTTGACACGCCATTTGCGCTTCACAGAACGCAGCAGCTCATCCAGAACTGGAATTTGAGCAAAGATATTGAACTTTCTGTTTACAAAGGCACAGAGCCGCTTCTTGTGGCCTCAGGTGTAAAAAAAGAGATTATGGCGGCGCTCCAGACAAAGGTAAATCTGCCTTCCGGAGGCTATCTTTTCATCCAGACAACAGAAGCATTGACCGTAATCGATGTAAACAGCGGAAAATTCATCAGTTCGGCAACGCAGGATGAAACTATCCTCAAAACCAACCTTGAAGCGGTTCATGAGATTGCCAGACAGCTCAAGCTGCGCAATATCGGCGGCATGATTATCATTGACTTTATTGATATGCTCAGCCGTGCTGACAAAATCGCAATTCTTGAAGAAATGGAGCTCGCAATCGAATCAGACAAGGCAAAACCGCAGGTTGGGCAGCTTTCCGACCTCGGGCTTGTCGAAATGACCCGCCACAGACAGGGACAGAGCCTTGCGGAAGTTTTCGGCAAAAAATGCTCGCACTGTCAGGGCACAGGATTTGTTATTGAAGAAATGAACTTCTCTTCGGCCGTTGCCGAGGGTGAATATCGCTCTAAAGTGGCAAAATTGAAGCTTCCTATGAGCGGAAACCACGGCAAACACAAGCCGCAATATCCTGATAAGAGCAACAACAAGGTTTTCAACCATCAGAATACAAATGAAAATAACAAAAAGAACAACAGGCGCAACGCTAATGCGGAGGTAGTTGAGCAGGAAGCCGAAAATATTCAGGAAAATGCACAATTGACAGAAACTCCGGCTCAAAAGAAGCAAAAACCTCAAAGAAACAGCAGAAAACGCACAAACCGCAACACTAAAAAAGAAGCTATCCAAATGGCCGAAGAGCTGCTTGAAAATAAGCAGGAAGAAGCGGTAATTGAGCAGCCTAAAGCTGAAGAACCAGCACAGGAAGCGCCCGCACCGGAGGTTGAAGCAGCAGAAACACAGCCTCAGGAGCCGCAAACTCCCGCAGAAGAAAATAACAGCGAAGTTCCCGCTAAAAAGACCGGCAAAGGCAAGCCCAGACGCGCTACACGAACAAGAAGAAAGTCCTCGGAAAAGGCTGAAAAAGCTAAAAAAACTGAAAACGAAGAAAAAACGGAGCAAAAGGTTGAAGAATAGGTTTAAATTATTTATTTTGATGACAGCACTCGCTATTCTGCTTAGTCCGTTTAACACGGCTTTTGCGCAAAAAACAGAGCCGGAGCAGCCCAAAAAGGCGAATGCAGGCACACTTTTGCCCTCAAAAGAGGAAAACAAAAACGTGCTGGGCAGGTTTTTCGTTACAATGCTATGGGTGCTGGGCTCCTGCGGAGTAATTTATCTCCTGCTCCTTGCTTATAAAAGAGGTAAAGAAGGCGGCAATACAGCTGCTGAGACCAATCAGGACATGTCCTTGAACCTGGATTCACCGCAAAATGCCGACGAAGCGATTGAGTTTGTTATCAAAAAATTCTAACCACCTTTTTAGAGGGCGCCCCGTACTCTTTCAAGAGCTGTTTTACGACTTTTGGCATCTGACATATAAAAGAATAATTCCCTCTTGATATTGAGCATTTTGAGCAATCTGAGTGTAATTCATAACATTCGATTGCCTGAAGCGTCCAATTTTGCACGATAGATTCGGAAATTTCCCCGTTTGTTTGTGGTGAAAAAATATCCTTGATACAGCAATTCTTCATAAGCACCCCTTGATTAATACCCCTGCTATGATTATAGCAGTTTGTAATCGGGATTTACTCCGCTGAATGGTGGAATTAAAACCTGAAATAAATAAACGGGTTATATGTTGATGCTGCAATGGTTGCGGACGACAACAAAAACAGAAACAACAGCCAGATATTCACAAAACCGTATAATAATTTGTTCTCTTTTTTAATGTTGAGTATGTTTTTAAACAGAGGCGTTGAGCACGCAAGTGCAGCAATAAACATAATTACCTCATAAGAATCAACATAGTACCAGATTTTGTACGCTACATCATGTATATGAAGCATTCCAAACAGGTTTTTTGCGTAATTTAAAGCATAAGTCAGGCTTTCAGACCTGAAAAGCACCCAGCCGAGCACAAATACAAATATTGCATAAAAATGTTTTAGGATATCTAATTTGGGGTGCATTTCAGTTTTATGGAAGCCTGTAAGCTTCTCCAGAACGATAAAAAAGCCATTCCAGATTCCCCAGACGATAAAAGTCCAGCTTGCGCCATGCCAGATACCCGTTAAAAGAAAAACAATCCCCAGATTCAGGCAGGTTCTGCTAATTCCCTGTCTATTTCCGCCCAGAGGGATATACACGTACTCTTTAAACCATGTCGAAAGAGAAATATGCCATCTTCTCCAGAATTCAGAAATTGATTTTGAAATATAGGGATAATTGAAGTTTTCCAAGAATTTGAAGCCAAAAATTGCCCCAAGTCCTATTGCCATATCAGAATACCCTGAAAAATCAAAATAAAGCTGGAAAGAATAAGCAAAAGCGCCCAACCAGGCAATCAACGGGCTGAATGTATCCGGCGCCTGAACAAATATCTTATCTGCTATAGCCCCAAGTGTGTTTGCGATGAGCATTTTCTTAGATAAACCAATAATAAAACGCTTTACGCCGTACTGAACTTTTTCAAAATTCACTTCTCTGCTTTCGATTTGGTCGGCTATATCGTGATATTTTACAATTGGGCCTGCAATCAACTGCGGAAAAAGACAAATATAAAGAGCCAGCTTATAAAAATTCTTCTGAACGCTGCATTCGCCTCTGTAAACATCAATGAGGTACGACATCGCCTGAAAAGTATAAAAAGAAATACCAAGAGGTAAAATTACTTCTATAAAACGGATATCAACCGAAAATATGCTGTTTATATTCTCAAGCACAAAGTTAAAGTATTTGAAATAGAAAAGAAAAGCTAAATCTGCAATTATTGTAAAAACAAGAAAGATTTTTTTGTGATTTTTATATTTATCAATCAAAATTGCACCGCAATAATTGACAATTATTGTTAATAGCATTATTGCAAGATATTTAGGTTCGCCCCAAGCGTAAAAAATAACGCTGGCAACCAGCAAAATTGCATTGTGAAGCTCTTTTTTAGAGCAAAGATATATTAAGCAAACTATCGGCATAAATAAAAAGATAAAGGACATGGAACTGAATAGCATTTTTACTTCTCACTTTCATACATATTTAACATTGGGGCTATATAGGCGCTTGTAAGCGTCAGAATCAGTATATCGGGCTTCAACTCCAGAATCTGAGCTTCATAATCGGCTATTTTTAGCTCATCCGTAAATTTTCGCAGTCCGTTATTCACTCTTAAATACTTTAAATGTTTAAAGCTAAAGGGAAGAAAGTCATTGAAGTTTTCTGACTGGCTATTTCCTATTTCAAGGGCGACAAGATTGTTTTTTGACGGAAAATAAAAATCTTTCATCATATCATGACCAATTTTTGTTTCCAGCAGATGATTTTGCTTGTGTTCATAGTATGGATATTCTACATCCAGTATTTTTTTAGCAAACCTTGAGCCTTGAAGATTCAAAAATGCGTATAAAGTCTGACCACTGTTAAATTCACGGAAAAAATCAGAACGAACCTGCTTTTCTTTGAAAATTTTAAAGTTGTCTTTTTTTAACGGAACAAAATCGGGAAAATCCTTTTGTATTGCAGCAGAAAGTAAGCTATATCCAATAAATGCACCCGTATCAGTCCAATGATGATCGGTTTTAAAAAACAGGTAATCTTTTTCAGATTGATTTTTGAACTCAGGCGATGGAAAGATTAAATTAACATCCGTTTTAGATTTTATATAATCATATATTTGATGAAAATTTTCCTGTCCGTATGCGCGAATATAGGGATTATGCTTTTTATAAATATCTTCTTTGGACGGCACAACAACAATATAAAGCTTAATATTATTTTCTGCACAAAATTGATTTAGCCTTGAAAAGTTGTCAGAAACTTTTTTAACGGTTTCATTGTCCAATTTGTTATAAATATCGAGAGAATATGGCTCAATGCGAAATCCCCAGTGATTTTCCTTATTCAAAAGTGCATGACCAGGCACAACATAAAATTTATAAGCCAGATAATAGCGAAATTTACTGTAAATACTAATTATTTCATCTCGTAAAAAGAAATGGTCAGAAAAGTAGTTCGTGTAATTATTGCCCCAGCAGAAATTTATTGCTCCGTCTTTAATAAAAGGCTGATATTGAGCAAATGGACGCAATTCGTTGTTTGAATAGATTTCTTTATCCAATTTCAGCATAGGAATAAATAAAACAATAAAAAACGCAGTCAAAAATAAAATATCACTTCCGGATTGATTTTTTAATGTTTTAAAATCCGCAAGATAATCTGAAAGCTTATAAAATAGTAAAAATGCAAGCACCACGATAATAACAAAAACTTTAAAATCGAATTTTATCGCAGATCGAACGTTTAGAGGCTTGTTATAATAAATTGAAAACTCGTTTTTTGCAGGCGTAACAACCAGCGAATCGCCCTGAATTTTCAAATCAGCATTTTCCGCAGAAAAATTCTCTAAATCATTAAGCCTGTATTTGCCGCCTCTGAGCTTTATCCCTGAAATATAAAGGCTTCCAGCCCCCCCCCCATGGGGCTAAAATCCGCACGTAGAGAGAGTTTTAGCCGCTTAGGAGATGTAACATGATTCATTATTACTTCAAATTCTTGAGATTCAGATAAGTTAATTGTATTTTCAGCCTTTTTTACATGCTTAAACCTGGTATTATCCTCTTTATTCAGCAAAACTAGGATATTAACAATACCCTGCCCTTTTATATCAAAGCCAACTTGAAAAGGCCTAAATACAAGCCAATATCTATTTAAAGCAACAGCACAAAGTATTGTTAACACAAGTGCAATTATTGTTCTTCTACGCATCGTTCCATCTCTCAATATATAATTTACAATTATACAAAAGCCAACATTAATTGCAAATGTGTAAATTATTATCGGATAACAAGCCTTTCGAGCCTTCTGACAAACCGCGTCAACCCCGGTTCTTCAAACCAGCTTATAGAATCAACCAGCACTGTTTTCATTCCGGCGAGCTTTCCCGCAAGAATGTCAGTAAGCGGCCTGTCGCCCACAATTGCTGAATTCTCAGGATTTACGCCATGATTTTTGAGAAAATCAAGAATAATTTTCGGATTAGGCTTGTTCGCATAGCCGACAACCGTAAAATCAACCTGTTTCCGGGCGTTTTCAATGTATTCTTTGTTTTTATTGTTGCTCGCAATCAAAAGCAAAAAATCTTTTTTCAAATTTTCAAATAAATCCATAGCTTCCTTTGAAAAAACACCGGATTTCGACTTCATGACCGTACTGTCAAGGTCAAAAACCAGCGCAGTAACTCCGGAGGCTTTCAATTCGTCAAAATCGACCTCAAATACCGTTTTTGCTTCGTAATCAGGTTTTAAAATCATCTCTGGTTCTTAATCCCCACTGTTCTTCCTATTGCGTATTTATAATTTTCGGGCTTGCGGCTCAGGTTCAGGTAAATTTCGTCATTTGTATTCCCGATTTCCTGCTCAAAACCGTCCCCGTCTTTTATTTCAAGCACCTGCGCCTCAAACATCTCATCAGGCGTGATGATTTCCACAATATCGTCCTTTTTAATCTTATTTTTAATCCTTACTTTAAAATTATCGTCTTTTTTGTCGAGAAATTCAAAGAGAAAATCCGCTCCGGCGAGCCCTTTTGAAATATCATAGCTGTAACCGTCGCCATCGGGCTTGTTAAGATAAAAACCTGTTGTATATCCTCGATTTCCGACCTTAAGAAGCTCTTGTTTGAAGCGGCTAAAGTCTTTTTCACCGTTAAAATAAGCGTCAATTGCCATTCTGTAAGCTTTTGCAACCGCAGAAACATAATAAAGGCTCTTTGTGCGCCCCTCAACCTTAAAAGAGTCAACACCGGCCTCAATAAGCTGCGGAATGTACTCAATAAGCGCCAAATCTTTGGGACTGAGAATGTGAGTGCCCCTTTCTGACTGCTCAATCTCAAAATACTGCCCCGGACGGGTTTCTTCAAGCAGTTTGTAACTCCAGCGGCAGGGCTGGGCGCACCCTCCATGATTAGCTTTACGCTCACCCTCCGTCATATAGTCGCTCAACAGGCAACGGCCGGAAAATGACACGCATTGCGAGCCATGAACAAAGGATTCAAGCTCAATATCGGGAACTGCGGCTCTTATCTCTTTGATTTGCGCAATTGAAAGCTCTCGCGCAAGAATAACACGTTTTGCGCCAAAATCACGCCAGAATTTTACTGCCTCGAAGTTTAAAGTATTGGTCTGGGTGCTTATATGCAGGTCTATTTGCGGGAGTTCTTTCCTTATTATGTTCAAAATCCCGAAATCGCTCACAATCACAGAATCCGGAGCAGCGCCTGCAATAAGTTCAAGATTTTCGTATAAATTCTTAATATCTTCATTAAAAGCGTAAATATTTAGCGTTAAATAAGCTTTTTTCCCGTAAGAATGCGCCAAATCGACCGCTTTTTTCAAATTTTCCTGTGTAATAATTTCGCCTTTTCGCATTGAGCGCAGGCTAAAATCGACCATGCCCAGATAAACCGCGTCAGCGCCGTAATTTATTGCATAATCCAGTTTTTCAATGTTGCCTGCAGGCATTAAAAGTTCAGGTTTTTTCATGTCTTCTCCGATTCTTGTACAATTTTATTATAAATAGGGGGATTTAAAAACTCTTGTTAAAATTTATGATAATTGTTATTATATGAAAAGTCATAAACGGGGAAGAGAATCTAAAAATGAAACTTCAAGGTGAATATAACTTTAAAGATTTCATGGATTTGTATTTTAATAAATATTACTTTAATTCAAAGCAAAATCTCGCAAACAGGCTGATTTTAACGCTCGGAGGCGGAATTCTGGCGATTCAGCTGTTTTTATTCCTGTTTTTAAATAATGTTTATACGGCTTTGAGCACTTATGTTGACGCAAAGCTTGTTATATTCCTGCTTTTGCTTTTCGGAGCGTCTTATTTTTTCAAGCCAAAGCTGATTTACGAAAATTACAAGAAAAACCACAATCCTAACAGCTATATTGAGGTAAATGAAAACGAATTAAAGCT
>QWCY01006060.1_pt1 | contig 10969 bp, 9 predicted proteins | sample 1972631 | NCBI WGS metagenome assembly QWCY01 (sample SAMN09866696, study PRJNA288562) | Human gut metagenome isolate pre1_stool, whole genome shotgun sequencing... | isolation source: gut | host: Homo sapiens | place: USA: California
TTCCCGTCTTTCCTGCTGGAATTGTCTTCGTTTTCTTCCCATCTACTCGCCATGTGACGTATTTTTTGTACCATGGCATATAGCATGGGATTTTAGAATTATTTACAATTGTTTCTAGCGCTGGACAATCTCGAAAAGTATTAAAATTCCATTCTTTCAACCGTTCTGGCAATGTAATTTTTTTTAATTTATGACAGCTTGCAAACACAGATTCACTTATTTCAACTACAGAGTCTGGAATATCTATCTCTTCCAAACTTATGCAACTTGCAAATGCACTGTACCCAATCACTTGCAACCCTTTCCCAAACCGAACCTTTTTCAGTTTATAACACCCCGCAAATGTAGTATCCCCGATTTCTGTCAAACTATCTGGCAAAACAACTTCTCTTACAGATTCAAACTTTCCTATTCCTAATGGTGTAATTTTAGTAATTCCCTCTTTAATAATCAATTTCTTAATTTGTGATTTCTTTACTTCTTTTCCGTATTTTATAGTCTCCTCTGTTTCTCCATTTCCGGATATAACAAGAGTATCACCATTGATTACCTCATACTGAATATTAGTTTTTGCCATTGCTTGTGCGGAAAACACTCCCAAAGTAATAGAAAGCAAAGCAATTGCTTGTAGTAAAATTTTTACATATTTACTCATTATTTTCCTCTTTTCCTGATATATTTCATTACCTTATCATAAGGACTCCACACCCTATTATTGATTTAATACCTTTACTTTATTTTGGTTTTAATATCCATTAAATCTATTGTACCAAAATACTGTTTTCTTAAAGTTTTTTTGGTTGTTTTATCTTTACCACTTCCCTTCAAGCAAACAAATTCAAACTTATCTTTTCCCATGATATGCCCGCCTTCGAGTTCAAGTTTTCCAGTTGATTCAGCCTTCAGCGCCACATGATTTCGGAATACACTATAACTTAATTTTCCTGCTTTCTTCTTATCCATTTTTACTTCAATTCGACTGATTGTAGCTTGTTTTGTCTCATTGATCTCGTTCCCACTTGTAATCACGATGCGCCATCTGCTCTGTCCGTTCTCTACATAATTTTCTACATCAATCGCTTGAAATGAATTATTCGGTTTAAACAACGCTTGTTTTTTCTTAGTCGATTGTTGACTAAAAGAACCAATACAGGCATTGCGAACTTGCTTTTTCTTTTTTCCTGCAAATGACAAAGCTAAACTTTTATTCTCGTCATCCTTTTTTAATGTTCCGTTTTTCGCTTTTTTCTGTTCCTGTTTTCTCTGAGCATCATATATTTTTATCAATTTATTCATATTATACAAGCTAATCTCCTGTTTGGGCTGTGTCCCACCCTGCAATTCTTTCCATATCACTAATATACTTCCATCTGCAGAAATAGCTGCATCTGTTCGATATAAATCGCCTGATTTCTTTCCTGATTTATTTGCGCATGCTAACCCCGTCATAATTTGAAATAAATTTCTTTTATCTGCCCATGAATTAAATTGAACCTGGTCTTTGGAAGCCACTCTTTTCTCAAAAAGACTTCGTGGCATAATTGCAAGTTTTTTAGCAAATTTATCTTTGCATCCACCTGCCAACAAGAAAAATTCTCCACGATTCGGAATTATAAATTGTTCAAATGTCTGTCCATGCCCAAATTGTTCAAATTTTGTAGGCTCACTGAAAGTTACTCCCCCATTTGTGTCCTCAGTACGTTTTACTACATTTACATTACTTTTTTCTGCGGACATCAAATAAGAAATCCTGTCAGATATTAGAAGATAATGTTGTGTTGCCCTTGCGGTTTCTGATATCATCATATCTTTTGCCGTGAACAGTACAGTACTATCCACCGCCTTTGCTCGAGATTTGCGAGAAGCATTTTCCGAACTTCCTGTCTCAATCAGAGCATCATCTTCATATCCATGCTCTTCCAAATACTTCTCATATTCTTCTCTTGTTTCAAAATAATCACTATCTAAGATAAAGTCATCTACAAACTCTAACTTTTCATCCTCTTCATAATCATCAAGTTCAAAATCTGAAGTCATTTCATATAATTCGAAATTTGAAAGTTCTGGTTTTCCCTCGCATTCAGCTATAAACCCAAACTCTACACTCTGTTTTGGCTCGATGTTCTGATTATAGCCAGGATTCCATAAATCGTAAAAGTTATCTTTTTCATCCTCTTCCTCATATTCAATCGACGCATTCCAAATTTGTTTTAATTTAAAATTTGATTGCAGCGATACATTCCAATCCTCAATCTTTTTATCGCCTTTATTTGTTATAACGATCTGCCCATTTATTTTATTATCCCAGTTACTGTGTACCTTGAATGACATTTCATAATTTTCCTGATCCACTTCATAGCAAATCGTATTTGTAGTTACATATTCTGGAAATGTTGGTTTATTTTCTGCTTTCACAGTCATTCCAAAAGACACTTTTCCATTTTCGGAAATATCCTGATTCCACCTTGCATTATGGATTGTATACATCGTTTCATCCGAGTCGCTGATCTCCGCATTCCAAATATTCTCAATCTCGTAATTCGCCGGAAGATCTATTTCCCAATTGTCTATCTTCTTATCCGTCACATTTTCTAATGTAACTTCAACATTATAATGTTTATCCCATTGTTCTGCAATTCGATAGGTAAGTTCCATGTCTGCCAATTCCTTCGAAACATCAGATACAACTGCTTCTTCTGCTTGATTACTGCTTTCCCCTGTTTCTGTCGTTGTCTCTTGTGCTCTTGCAACTCCTATGTTACTCACACACATGGCAATTGTCAATCCAAGTGCCATAATTTTTTTAACTTTCTTGTACATATCTGCACTTCCTCCATATTATATATTTTCACTGTAACTATTCAGGATCAATGTATGGAAATCAATGAATCGTCGTGCTTGCACGTAAGAGGCTTTGATTTCCATACATTTAGAGCCTAATAGGGCTCCCCTCCCCATATGAGCATTTTTAGCCTTGTCAAAGGCGGGAAAGAACACGAAGTGTTCAAAATGCGAATGTATGGGCGGGGGCCTGAATAGTTACTTTCCACCAACACTTTGCAAGCCTTGGCGACCGCACCTGCGTCAGCACGCTTTATTATACCAGATTTTTCCTCGCCTTTCTTTACCACATTCGGACATCCTGCTTACCACTTTAGGACATTTTGAGGATCTAAAACTCCAAACTATTCCCATTTAACAGGAAATATTTCATCCCCATAATTACGAAGCCTTCCTCGTTTCTCCACGGCTTTTTCGTTCCATTTACAATAACAATCTTCTTAAATGAATCCGGAATATTTCGAAATGAATTAAATTCCTGTGTCTGTTTTTCCTCTGTGGTCATATCATACGCCACCTGAATATAATATCTCTGACTCCCCTGATTTACCACAAAATCAACTTCCAATTGCTTGCGAACTCTCTTCTTTTCTTCATGATTTATTGCATATACATCCACAATACCAACATCTACATTATACCCCCGGATCAGCAGCTCGTTATATACAATATTTTCCATAATATAAGTGGGCTCCTGCTGTCTGAAATTAAGTCTGGCATTTCTAAGACCCAGATCTGAAAAATAGTATTTCAAATTTGCACCCACGTATTTTCTTCCTTTAATATCGTACCGGGTTGCCTTAGAAATCAAAAAAGCCTCGGCGAGATAATCTATATGATTGGATATTGTTTTATTACTGTAATTGATCCCACGTTCGCTTTTAAAAGTATTTGATATTTTTGTTGGATTGGTAGGCGCTCCTATAGCAGAAGCAAGAATATCGACCAGCGTATTTATCTCGTCCACATTTTGAAGTTTGTTTCGCTCTACCACATCTTTGATATAAACATTTGAAAAAATATTCTTCAAATACTCTGCCTTTTGGCTTTCCGTAGAAAATCGGGCAACCTGCGGAAGTCCGCCATATGTCATATATTCTTCCCATGCATCCTCATAATCTCCATCAAAAGCTGCATAAAATTCTGCAAAAGACAATGGATAAATTCTTATCTCATCTCCCCTTCCTCTGAATTCAGTTACAATATCACTTGATAAAAATTTAGAGTTACTTCCCGTCACATATACATCAATATTGCTGATACGAAGCAAACTGTTCAGAACCTCTTCAAAGCGTGGCATAAACTGTACTTCATCTAAGAACAGATAATAATTCTGATCATCTTTCATTGCTCCTTTGATATATTGATAACACTTCTTGGGATCTCGCAGTTCCTCATTTTCTATGCCATCCAAAGCAATCTCAATAATGTGTTCATTATCCACACCATTCTCTAATAAATATTTCTTAAATAATACAAATAAGAGAAATGACTTTCCACATCTCCGAATTCCTGTAATAACCTTAATCATTCCATTGTTTTTTCTTATCTTTAATTTTTCAAGATAGGCATCCCTTTTAATCTCCATGCTCTCACTCCTTATTTTTTTGCATTGCACATTTTTTAGTAATGACATTTTACCGCGAAATTGTTTCTTTTTCAATAGTTACCTTGTAATATAAAAAACCGCCGCACAAAGATCACTCTCTGCACGGCAGTTCAATTTTCGACAATTTGCAGCCAGCCCAAAGCTGCTCTCGTCATTTTATACACGATTATTGATTTTGATGCCTACATGCTGTAAAGCAATTCGCCGGCATCTTCCCAGGCAAAAACTTTGACCCAGAATAAAAAGGAGTAAATTATTAGCCCATATTATTCCATACTCACGACAGTATATCCAAGTTTTTCGATGGTATTCTGAATTTCCAGATCATCGACATCCTTGTAAACCGAAATCGCCGCTGCTTTCTTATTCAGATTCACTTTTGCGACGATGCCATCCATTTCATTCAGATGGTTCTCGATCCGCACCCGGCAATTCTGACAGTGCATGCCGTCGATGTGTACGGTGACCTCACGAAGTACCGGTCCGGAGATCTTTTTCTTGATCGGCTTTTCTTTGGGACCGCCGCAGCAGTCGCCTTCGCCTTTCATGTGCTTGATGCTGGTCCGGATCGCCGGAATCAATATCAGCACGAGAATTACTATGATTAAAAGTGTCTGCGTATTCAACCTCGTCATCCCCTTTAATCTTTCTTCTTTGGTTTTGATGCACAGGAACGTGTACACGAACCTGCGGACGGACATCCGATACAATGAACGCCCCTCTTCTTCTCTTTACGAATGTAAAGAAGGGAAGAGCCTACGATGATTACCAGAAGTAAGATAACAACTACATTTGCTATAATACCTGTCATAATTCATCATCTCTTTTCTACATTATTAGTCTAACTGGTACTCGGTATCGATAGCTCGATTTGCTCTCATGATCAATGTAACGATTACGGCAGCAAATACAAGTACTGCGATCAAACCGCCGACAAATCCGGCACCAAGGCTTCCCGTCGTGATCAATGTACCAATCTGGTATACTAAAAATCCTACGGTGAAACCGGTTGCCAACTGGAGGCAGATACCGGCAAACAGCCATTTTCCACTCTGCATCTCGGAGTTCATAGCACCCAAAGCTGCGAAACATGGTGGAGTATAAAGGTTGAACATCAAGTAAGCAAGTGCTGCTACTTTTGTGATTCCCATTGCGGTAGCAACAGCGTTACCACTTCCGATCAACTCAAGTTCATCCGGATCGATGAAGTTTGTGATCGCATAAACCGTAGCGATCGTACCAACTACGTTCTCTTTTGCGATAAATCCTGTGATTGCTGCTGCAGCAAGCTGCCAAGCGGCGATACCTACAACAGGTACAAGAAGTACAGCAAATGGTCCTGCGATACTGGCAAGGATAGAAGTATTCTCTGCGCCTTCTTCGATGGCTTCAAAATGCCAGTTGAAGGACTGCATGATCTGAACTACTGTGTTACAAACAAGAATAACCGTTCCTGCTTTTTTGATATATGCTTTACCACGGTTTAACATGGACAAAACACCAATTTTCAAACTTGGAACTTTGTACTCAGGCAGCTCGATGATGAAGAAAGATTTTCTGTACTTCATACCGGTAACTGCTTTTACCAAAAGTGCTCCAAGAAGGATCAAAAGGATTCCTACAAAATACATTACCGGTCCAACCCATTTTGACTCTGGGAAGAAAGCACCTGTAAACAATGCGATTACAGGAAGTTTTGCTCCACATGGCATAAAGGTTGCCAGCATTGCTGTTGTTCTACGTTCTCTTTCGTTACGGATGGTACGGCAAGCCATAATAGCCGGGATACCACATCCTGTTCCGATGATCATAGGAATTACGGATTTACCGGAAAGACCTACACGTTTGAAGATCGGATCCAATACGACAGTTGCACGAGCCATATATCCACAATCTTCCAAAAGGGCGATGAGGAAATACATAACCATTACCAATGGAAGGAAACCTACTACGGCACCTACACCACCGATTATACCATCAACAAGCAGGGCATACAAGAAAGGATTTGCATTTTCAAGCAATCCGCCTACCCATTCCTGGAACGTCTCAATCCATCCGGTCAGGATATCTGCCAGATAGGTACCAAGTGTTGACTGTGATATAAAGAATACAAGATACATGATCGCTGCAAAGATGATCAAACCGGAAATCGGATTTGTGAGCACCTTATCGATCGCATCTCCTTTAGTCTTTTCCTTTGTCTGTACTTTACGTACTTCTACTTCTTTTACAATACCATTTACAAAATCAAAACGTTTACGGTCGGCTGCTTCTACTTCCGTTTTGTCATGCAGATTGATATTTCCCTGTACGTAGGGAGGAACCTGTCCTTTTCCTTCCAATTCAGCAGCAGCGGCAACGACATCTTTCAATCCTGTGTCTGTTGTAGATGTTGTCTTAATAACAGGACATCCTAATTTCTCAGACAACAATGCTTCGTTGATCTGTGTTCCTTTTTTCTCATTGATATCGTTCTTATTCAAAGCAACGATTACCGGAATACCCAGTTCCAAAAGCTGTGTTGTGAAGAACAAACTACGACTTAAGTTTGTAGCATCCACGATGTTAATGATCGCATCAGGATGTTCATTTTTTACATAACCACTTGTAATACTTTCCTCTGATGTAAATGGGGACATTGAATATGCACCCGGAAGGTCAACTGCGATCAGTTCCTTCGCGCCATCATAATGATCTTTTTTAATCGGACTTTCTTTTCGGTCCACGGTAACGCCGGCCCAGTTACCAATCTTTTCGTTTCTTCCCGTCAATGCGTTGTACATAGTAGTCTTACCACTATTGGGATTACCGGTTAACGCAATTCTCATAAAGAAGCCTCCTTATATGTATTTGGTGGTAACGATTCTGTTACCTTTATATTAAAATAGCTTTTGCTAATTCAATATCAATGTTGTAGCGTCCGTCTTTAATGGACACGACGCAGTTCTTTTTCTTTCTGGAAACAACCGTGATCGGTTCTCCACTATAGCAGCCGAGAGAGAACAAAAAGGATTTCATTTCCTCGTCATCTGTCACGATATCACTGATAATACATTCTTTTCCAACTTCTGCTTCACTTAAATTCATACTAAACTCTCCAATCTATGCTCACAAGGTTTCCCTTGAATTAGTTGCTGTTACATATCGTTTTCTTTATCTTACGTCCGTTAGTATACACTAACCACCATTAGTTGTCAATACCAAAAGTTGCATTATTGATAAAATTTCTCTAAATTCTACCTATTGAATTATATTTTTTATTGTGTTATACTTATATTCAAATACTTTAGGGGAGGAATCGAGATGACCTTAAATGAATCTTCAGAGAATTACCTTGAGATGATTCTTATGTTAAGCAAAAAACTTCCGGTCGTCCGTTCTGTTGATATTGCGGAAAACATGGGCTTTAAGAAATCCAGCGTCAGTGTGGCGATGAAACATCTGAGGGAGGATGACTATATCACAGTCACAAAGCCGGGGTTTATTTATCTGACAGATAAGGGACGGGAAGTGGCAGAAATGATTTATGAACGCCATGAGCTTTTGACGTCCTGGCTCATTCAGTTAGGAGTAGATGAAAATGTTGCGGCAGAAGACGCCTGCCGGATGGAGCATGACATCAGCAAAGAAAGTTTTGAGGCAATCAAAAAATATATATTGGACAACAATTAATTTTTGTATTATTTTCATACTTCAACTCTCAGCAAAGGAGCTGATAGGATTGCGGTAACCCCGTTTCCCTGTCAGCTCCTTGCTAGTTTTCATGGTTGTTATCCTGCCTGCTCCATTTCTTTCACAATAAGGAGAATCTGGCCCGGCGTAAGTGTTTCTTCCTCTAATTGATTGGTCTCGGCGATGGCATCGCTCGTCGTGTAAAATTGTTTGGCGATATCCCACAGCTGCTCGCCCGGCTTTACCACATAACCGACCATCCCCGGCTCTTTGGCACGCGCCGCCATATCCATCTCCTGTTCTTCCACGCCCGAGATAATCGGCTCCTCGTGATTTTCAAACGCAAGTACATCGAGGACAAGCACCGCCTTAATGTCCGCTTCATTTTCTCCCAGAAGCGTCCCACTGATCTGCTCTACACTGACATCAAGACGAATGTCGCTGTCTTTGCTGACTCCCGGAATCTGCACTTCCTGCTCAAACGGCAGCATTCCCTTGGCCGCCGCCAGAGGTGCCTGCGCATCCGAAGACTGATACAATATATTGATATCCAAAATCCCTTCTACCACCACGCTGTCTTTTCCTACACGCTTTTCGTCCACACGCGCTTCACCGTTTACTTTCCAGATCTGAAGCGGCTGTCGGCTCTCATCCAGTAAAATTTTTCCATCGACGCGCGACTTATTTTTATTTTTCAATAACAGATTTTCAAAATACGACATTTCGTATACCGGAGTACACCGTTTTGAGGTGGAGTAAAAATCTGTCAAAACTTCCATTTGTTCCTGTCCGTATGCCGAGATGGCGAACGCAATAACCACTTCTACATCCAAAATCCGATCTTCGCCGTCTTCATCCGGCTTTACTTCCATTTCATAGCTGTGAATGTGTGATTTGACCTGAAGGACACTGGTTTCGTCGCAGCCTCCGCACGGAATTTCTCCCTGAACCGGCACCTGACATTCGTGATATCCAAGGCCGGCCGGCTCTTCCGCATTGAGATACAGCACAAAAATATCCACTTCTCCCGTCACGATCATTTTGTCCTCTTCGCATCTTGTCTCGATTTCATTGAGCGACACATCTTCATATAAAATGCGCTCAATCGTATCTTTGGTTCCCGGCAGCCGGCACTCGTCACGCACACGCAGCGTATCTTTTTTGGTCAAAAGCAGTTTTGTGATGTCCATCGTCTTTTTCTTCGTATACACATCGTCTTCTGCCACAACATCCACCGCACCTTCTCCGTCGTAAATCGTCTCCGCTGCCACAGAAAAAACAATTACGGCGCGAATCCCCAGTTTTCGTGAATTGATCAAATCGGCACGAAAATCTTCGATGCTTGCCTGAATGGAAATTTCTTCCTCCCGCACACCCTCGCAGTCCATTTTCACCGTTTCATAAAATGGCGTATTGCCGGCGAGATCACATACCGGAACGTCCTCCTCTCCCGCATACAACACAGTAAAATGCAAGGCTCCGCGGATCTCCAGTTCGCCATCCCGCAGATGCATTTCCTCGATGACTACATTTCCCTTTTCCTGCATGATACTCCGCGCATCCGGCTTGATATCCGGCACATTGTAATCGGTATCTATTGTCGTCGTAACTTCTTTTCTACTGTTACAATGGTTCATATGAACCTTTTGTTTTATAAGTTCCATAACCCCTCCACTGTCCAAAGTTTTTCTCTCTTTTTTATACCTATTCACGACGTCCCGGAAATATGCCATTTGCCGTTATGAAAAGAAAACCTTTTTTATGCATATTTCCTAATTTTTGGCATATAATAGTGTTAGGAGACTTGACAAACACAATATTATGTAGTACAATGAACATGTATTTCTATATATCGTGGTTATACACTTGGGATATTTATTGATTAAAGAGTTCCTGTGCAAGCAGGGGAAAGGCCGGTTGATTATGATTAAGGCAGATGTAGGTTCTGTAAGAAGAGCCGTAAGCAAACACATCGGTAGCAAAGTGGTGATTCGTTCCAACCTTGGCAGACACCGCGTAGATGTTACAGAGGGAATCATTACGGATACGTATCCCAGCATATTTTTGATTTCCGTTAAAAATGGATTTGAAGATACATTTCAGAAATTATCAACGCGATGTATACGCAGAAGGAAGGGTACAGGATATTCAGATAGATCATTTTGCACAGAATCAGGTAGCGCAGATAGTTGTCTATTGTCCGTATCCTTATTTCAAGGATATATTATCCATAACAGATGGAGGATCACAGGTGATAGATGCTTTCAGTTTTGCTTTTTCTTGCAATGATGGTGATCACTTTGCATTCGGAACCTTTATGGAGATACCGGAAATCGTATCACTCAATAATGGGGAGATCGTTAGTGGGATGCAATTCGTATTCAAAATGAACGGTAACGTTAAAAACCCAAAAATATTCAATAGAGCTACAGGTGAATTCTTTGCGTTGAACTATGAATTCCAGGCTGGTGATGTGGTCACTATATCGACATACTTCGGAAGTAAATACGCACGGCTGCTGCGAAATGCAGAAACAGTGAATATATTTAACGCTGTAACACCTGCCAGCGTATGGTTACAACTGGATATCGGCGACAATGTATTCGTATTTGAAGCAGATGAAGGACAGGATATGATCGAATTATCTATCATCCATACAGATGAATTTGAGGGGGTGTGATTATGGAACTGATCATATGCAATCGTCAGTTCGAGCGCCTTGGAATCATAGAAACAGCATCAGTGATTTGGGTGAGCCGTTATTATGATATAGGAGATTTTGAAATATACGTAGCAATGGATGCCATAAAGTCAGAAATGCTGCAAAAAGATAACTATGTGTTGCGA
>QWCY01006073.1_pt1 | contig 10953 bp, 4 predicted proteins | sample 1972631 | NCBI WGS metagenome assembly QWCY01 (sample SAMN09866696, study PRJNA288562) | Human gut metagenome isolate pre1_stool, whole genome shotgun sequencing... | isolation source: gut | host: Homo sapiens | place: USA: California
GACAAGTACGGCGAAGGGCTGTCCGACCGAATGGTGCGTATGTGTCACGCCACCTGCCGCTCCGCATTGGAGAAGGCGGTGCAGGATGGGCTGATCCGTATGAACCCGGCCATCGGCTGCAAGCTGCCGCCCAAGAAGGCACGGGAGATGCAGGTGCTGACGCGGGAGGAACTTCAAAGGTTCCTCATTCAGGCGAAGTTCGAGGGCTACTACGAAGTCTTCCTTCTGGACTTAGCCACCGGCCTGCGCCGGGGTGAGCTGATGGCGCTGCAATGGGACGACCTGAACTTCAAAACCGGCGTGCTGAATGTGAACAAGCAGGTCTACGATGTGCGGGGCCAGCTTCAGATCAGTACGCCCAAGACGAAGAACTCCGTCCGCAAGATCGTCCTGCCGCCCGCTGTGGTGGCGGTGCTGCGGGAGTATAAAAAGACGGTAGACTCTCGCTGGATGTTCCCGTCCCCGGTGAAGGAGGACTGCCCCATTACGCCCGGCGTGGTGCGCCGTAGATTGCAGCTCATCCTGGAACACGCAGGGTGCAAGCATGTTAGATTTCATGATCTGCGCCATACATTCGCGACGCTGGCGCTGGAAAACGGCATGGATGTGAAGACGCTCTCCGCCATGCTGGGTCATGTGTCGGCGGCCACCACGCTGGACATCTACACCCACATCACCGACGATATGCAGCGGGCAGCCGCCGCCAACATCGACCGCGGCATCGGCAAGGCAGCACCGCAGGAGGGGCTTTCAGAGCCGGGGCAGGAAACTGCCCCGGCCCAGGCGGAAAAGCCGAGTATGACCGATTTCAAGCCCTATGTAGGCCGCAAGCGCAGATCCGGCACTGGCTGCGTCACCGAGATCAACGACCACCTCTTCGAAGGCCGCTACTCGCCTATGTGGATAGACGGCAAGAAGCACTCCCGCAACGTCTACGCCCACACCCGTGAGGAGTGCGAGGAGAAGTTGAAGGTGCTGATCGTGCAGATGAAAGCTGAACTGGCGGAGCTGAAGAAGCGAAAGGCGGAGGGGACGCTGCCGCCGCAGCCCACGGATGGGAAGAAGGGGGGAAAATAAAGAAGGATAAGGGAAGTAGATAAAAAGAATCACTAATAGGGGTACTGCGGAAGCGGTACCCCTGTATGCGAAAGTCTTTGCATATATGAAGTTGTGTGTTCTTTGAAAACGGAATAGACTTTGGGAGCTATAAAGAAATGCCCTTTCTAATGGATTCCTTTTGCTGGTCTGTTAATATAGAGTATTTTAGTCGAGGGATATTATCTCGTAATAATTGTGTTGCCAGTTTCCTGTAATAATCAGCTGGAAGAACAGTCTGTGCGGTTGATAGATTAATTTCACCATGGTCAAATAGACAAGAGAAAAATCTGTTTTTACCATTGCCACTTACTAATAATTGATCAATTAATAAAATTCCCTTGCTACTTGAAATCAGTGGTTCGGCCTTGATACTATCCAAGTAATTGAGAACACTTTCAAAAGTTAAGCACAGAAGGAATCCGTCATAATCCTTGCCACATGATGTGCTAAGCGCATATTCTTTCATGAGGACTCCTCCTTTCTTGGTTATAGTTCCCCAATCAGACTAAAGCATTTTGTGATAATTTCATCCGCTTCAGCTTTTGTTTCTAACATACGGGTAGAGTCGGTGCTTCCCATAATATCGCCAAAGTGAAAAACTGTGTCACGGACTGCTTTGTAATAATTATAGCACTTTTCGATTTGAGATTTCTGTCGCGTATCTGTAAGTGAAGCAGTATAGATATAATCTCCAGTAACAGCATCTTTGTTAAAACCTGAGAACCACCGCCCTACGGTGCCACCAGCCTTTGTAATTAAATACTTCATGTGTCCTTCTAACGCACGAAGCGCAGGGAAGGCATACTGTGAGTATTCTTCACTTTCCACATAATAATTCAGATTAATAAGCGCCTGACGGATAAGACGTTTGATATTATCTGGATAATCTGCAGGAAAGCTTGGATAAATAGTTTCAAAAGCTGTATCAATCTTTTTAGAATCGATGGTGGTTCTGTATGCACTACTTAAAATCGGCTCAATTTTAGCATTGCCATCCAGTTCGGTTACAATTGATACGACAATTTGGAAAAGGAGAGAATTTTCACCTTGAATCAAAACTTTTTGATTCTTGGATTTAAAAAGTGAAACAACAACTTTTTTGTGTTCATATTCTAATCTATAGACAAATTTTGTTCCGTATTCTTTTTTGTCAATGGACACTCCAGGAATTGCCTCGCTCACCAACTCTGTTAAAGCCTTGAAGTCGCTCTCCTTAAAATAAGGAAGGACAAACCAATGGTCCCCCTGGATAGCCATTCGTGTTCTGTCAACCAATGCAGATTTAGCCAGAGCATCAGATTTGTCATTGTAAGGATTATTACTATGGCCTTTTACTTTTTCAAAGACTACATCTATTACACCCTCAAATTTGGTGTGGTAAAGTGAAGTATACATTTTAGAAGCATCAGTTCCAGCATTCCATTCCCCGGACAACCATTTGCTCAATCCTTCGTAGTCATGGTAAATCTTTATCTTTTCATAGCCGTTCGATACAGCCCAATCCAGAGCGTTGATTACACCAAATATTTCACCAATAATATTATTGCTCACGATATATTTGGGATTTGATCCATAGCCACAGAGCGGAGTTTCTGTATGGTCGCCGCCTATAATTATTACGCCATAAGAGTATCGATTAAGCTCTTTATCAAAACTACCGTCGCAAAACGCTACTAAATAGCCCTGTTCAATATCTGCTGCAATCTGTTCGCCCCAAATATCTCTATCACTTAAAAAAGCCTCTGCCTCTTCTTTAGAGTTAAACGACTTATAAACAGCGCCAGAAAAGCCTTTTATAGACTCTTGACATTCGGCCCAGTTATCAAAAAGGCCAGGATTGTTTCCGACTTTTACAGCATAGTATTTCATTCCTAACCTCCAAAAATCTTAGAATTAAAATATTATACATGAGAATCACGTACAAATCAATGCTATTGCAGAGTGTTTTTCCGCTTTCTCAAATTTTGCGCCGCAATAGACAAAGAATAAGAAAAATCCCTCTGAAATCAATGATTTCAGAGGGATTTTGGTCCGAGTGAGGTGACTTGAACACCCAACCTCGACATCCCAAATGTCGCGCCCTACCAGTTGAGCTACACCCGGATATTCAATTTCTGCCATTATACCACGGTGAGGGGGAAAATCAAAGATTTTTCTGTCTGTGGTCAATCCTGTGGTCAAAGCCACTTTTGTGCCGCCTTCAGCAACCGGGGAAAGTCCCGCAAATGCAGGCGTCGCAAGGCTTTGCGGCGTTTCACCTTACCCCGTCCCGGATACCGCCACGGCGCTCCCAAAGAGTTGAAGAAAAGTTTTTTGTATAATTTCGGTTTATTTTCTGACGTTTCTGCTCTGGTTTATTTGCTTTCCGTCACTCTTTAGAGGTGCTGTTTCCATGTGTTCCACACCACACTGTGGCTAAAACTGTGGTCAAAACACCCCCCATGCCTTTTACAAGTACCGCATGGAAACGATAAAGGGCAGGGATGTTTGCGTTTTCAGATGTCCACATTGGCGCCTCATATTCAGAGCACTCGGCTCCATTTTGCCTCAACCCACGAATCAGAATTTGCGGAACATAAAACAAAAACGATCGGAACTGCCTCAAGTATGAAAAAGACGTCCCACATAGCTGGTCATGGGGAAACAGGCATGGTATAATGACGGTGAAAATCCACATACCCAGAGGTGAGCTCATGTACCGCATCGCCGTTTGCGAAGATGACCCGCGCACCGCGGAGCAAAATAAAACAGCCGCCTGTCATGTGCTGGAGGGAAAAGGACGTTCCCAGGGACGGGACTATGACGTGGAGGTATTCCACACCGCCGCGCCGCTGATGAAGCGGCTGACCGCGGACCCGGACGCCTATCAGCTCCTGCTGCTGGACATTCAGCTGGACGGGGATAATGGTGTGGAGCTGGCCCGCTTCCTGCGGGAACATAAGGTCAGCGCCTCCATCATCTACATCACAGACCACCCCGGTTTCGCGCTGGACAGCTTCCCCACCTACCCGCTGGAATACCTGCTCAAGCCGGTGGACGAGGGGCGGCTGGCTGCTGCCCTGGACTGGGACTGGCAGCGGCGGCAGGACCGGAAAAAGCGCCCGGTGCTGCGTGTGGGCGGTCGGACCGTCCCCCTGGACGAGATCGCCTATCTGGAGACCGCCGGGCGAAAGACCGCGGTCCATACCAGAGAGGAGCGGATCGAATACACCGTTCCTCTCTCCAAATTAAAAGAGGAATTCCAGAAGCAGGGCTTTTGCCTGAGCCATTTCAGCTATCTGGTCAATCTGGCCCATGTGGCGCGGGTAGAGCGGGACGCCCTTACCCTGGACACAGGGGAAGCCATCCCCGTCAGCCGCCGGTATTACCAAGACTTCATGGCCCGCTATGTGGAATCCCTGAAATAGAAACTCCGCTGCTTCCTGTTGGAAACAGCGGAGTTTTTCTATGCTTCCGTTTTGGGGAGCAGCAGAGCGGTGCTGGCGGAAAAGGAGTCTTCGATGGCTTTCAGGACCAACTCACTGTGATACTTCCGGGCGGTGGCCCGTGCGGACTTGAGTCCCATACCGTGGAGTGTGCCGGGCTTGGTTGAGTTATATAGCCCCTCTTCCGGGTCGAAGTTCACCGGGGCGAACCGGGCGTTTTCTACTCCCACATACAGGTATTCACCCCGGAGGTGCATGGTCACCCGGAGCCACTTCTCCGCCCCCTCGGGGGCTTTTTCGTTGGCTTCCAGCGCGTTTTCCAGCAGGTTCATCAGCAGGGGGCAAAGGTCGCTGTTGGGTATGTGGAGTTCAGGCGGCAGCTCCACCCGTACCTCGGCGCGGACGCCTGTCTCCGCGCCCCGGGCCAGCATGGCTGTCAGAACGGTGTCCACCGCCGGGTGGACGGTGTAGCCATTGCTTCGGTTCAGCTCGGGCCGCTGGGACAGGGACTCCAGATACTTCTGGATCTCCCCCATATCTCCCTCCCGGCACAGGCCCTGGAGGGCGGTGACATGATGCCGCAGGTCGTGGCGAAGAGTCTGGATCTCCTCATTGTGCTTCCGAAGATTTTCATAGTTTTCCCGAATCAGTTCCCCACGTTGAAGGAGAAGCCGCTCCTCGGTGCGGCGCTGGGATTCCCGCCGGAACAGGTCAATGAAGGCGGCCAGGATGCCGGCAGCCATGGTCAGTGCGGACCACGACCACAGCAGGAAGCGGGGCAGGCCCAGAAGCCCCAGATACTCCGATACCACTGTCAGCAGAGAAGTGGCAGAGGCCCGGCCCAGCAGTGCGGTCAGACCGTGGAGAGCCGCTGTCCCCCACAGAATCCAGCGCAGCCGCCCGTTGCCCCGGCTCCCCAGAAAGAGCAGCAGAGAGGTCAGGCACAGGGCGCGGCTCAGAGCGTTCAGATCCACTTCCGGGTATGGGAGATAGTGACCGAAAAAGCTGGCGGCCCCCAGAGGGACCAGCATGAGGAAAAAGGCGGCCAAAGAGAATATGAAAAGGCCAATGTCCCAACGACCCCGGAAGCTCTGCCACAAAAACGCAGTGGAGAGCAGAAGCCCCAGCACAAAGCAGAGGGCCGCAGGGATGGCAGTCCGGAAGCTCTCTGCCACGATGCCGCTCTCATAGGCATATCCGCAGCTCAGCGTCACCGTGCAGGGGTAAACGGTAGGCTCCATCTCCGGGATCTGCTTTTCCCCCAGGCCGGTGGACTGGGCAATGGTCAGGGTTTTACCCAGATAGTCCGGGGGCAGGGTGATCTCCACCGGCTCCAGCCGGTCCCAGCCCAGCATGGGCAGCGTCAGCTCTCCCACCCCGCCGGATTGCTCCGGACAGTCCGTGTAGAGGCGCTCCCCATCCAGGAACACCGCCACGCTGCGGTTGACCGTGTCCAGATATAAAACGGGGCTTTCCACCTCCTCGGTCAAAATCCGGGAAAAGTAAAAGGTCTGCCCCGGCGCGGAAAGACCCGTGTAGCCGATGTCCCCATCGGGCAGCAGGTCTGTTCGCTGTTGCCCCTCCTGGATATAGACCTCCCACTGGACGGTTTCTACGGACAGGTCAAAGGTCTGTTCCGTCATGGGCTGGGTAAAGAACAGCAGCGCCGCAGCGAAAAATCCGCACAGGAGCAGAACCATAAACGCCGCCGCGCCCCGTATGATCCAACGTCTCATTCAGCCCGCCCTCCCATCTAACGTGTTTCCTATTCTAAGAGTAACGGGGAATCTTCCTTCCGTCAAGGGTACGGGCTTACCAAGTTTGCAGGAAAATTGACCATGTTTGCAATCCCTATTGAAACAGCAAAATGTTTCGGTATAGTGATAGGCGTAAGGAACTGTGCACCGGACTAAAGGACTGGCGTACAGAGAAGAATTGCAAGGGGGTCACCCCCTTGCACGGGATGAGGACCATCCCGTGCAAAGATCCTCCTGCAAAGCGAAGGGAGAGTTTCTATGAGAAAGAACTGGAAACGATGGATCGCGGGGCTGCTCACTGCCGTGATGCTGGTCACCATGCTGCCCACGGTGGCCTATGCCGCAGTTGGCGACCTGCTGGACATGAGCGGTGTGCAGCGCACCGCCCTGCTGGCTGCGCTGGAGGAGGTCTACGGCGACGACGCCGAGGCGTATCTGGCCATTTTGAAGCAGTATGGCCTGATCGACGAGGACGGCAACATCGTCACCGACGAGAAGATCATCATGGACGGGCAGGCATACACCCTGGATGAGATCGAGGCTATCCTGGACGACCCGGCCACCGACCTTACCAAAGTGGTGGAGGTGGACGGCGACTATCTCACCCTGGCCGACCTCAAGACCGTCGTGGAGATCGAGCGGTATCTGGCCTATCTCAAGGCCACCTACTTCACCGAGCAGGACCTGACCGACGAGCAGATCGACAACTTCTACGACTTGGCGGAGGCCTGGGCCAACGGGGATATGGTGATGCTGGCCGCCGATGCCCTGGAGGGCGTGGGCCCCGCCGGGGTGGACCACGACGTGCGGCTGACCGTCACTGGGGCGGCCACCGCCGAAGAAAACGGCGAGTATACCGTCACCGTGGAGGCCTCCCGGTCCGCCGCAGATCAGGAGATCACCTTCTCCTGGCGGACAGTGGACGGCAGCGTGACCGCCGACATTGACGGCGAGGAGACCGTTACCATGTACCCCGGCGAGAGCAAGACCCTGACCGTCCATGTGGGCGAGACCCCAGAGCGCGTCCAGGGCACGGGAACCTTCCTGGTGCAGCTCTATGACCTGAAAAACGCCCTTCTCTCTGACGGCTCCACCCGCTGGGAGCAGACCGTGACGGTAGATAGCGACGACTATTTCAAATACTATTCCCGTGTCTCGAAAACGCTCAGCTATGAGAGACGAGAGCATGGTGTTGAGACTGATTGGGTCGTCGCAGGCGGAGATGAGGAAATGCGGGACCGGATCCGGGATGGCGGCAACCCCATGTTTCTTGCGGATAAAGAAACGCTTTCTCTTGAAGGGATGTCCTCCGGAAACTATTTACGCATATTTGAAAGCGGCGGCGGTAGTTTGATTGCCGGCAATTTTCAGTACACAGTTGGTGCTTTAGGGTGGTTTTTTGACCCCGGTTCCTCGCGCCCGATCGCCGAGGAGCGGCCATTCTCCTATGAATTAAAGATCGATGATGAAGTGCTCCAGGCGGACGACAACTTTACTGATTGGGTCGTAGAAGAGACTTACTTGCTTCCTTCTATCGGGTTAGAGGCTTTCCCCACACAAAGCGAAAATCTGGATTATGAGGAGGGTGATGAGATCCCCGAGCACACGATGGAAATGAATATGTCCGGATATTACCGCCGGTATCAGACCAGCAGTGGCAGCGAAACCTCATTCGCTTTTGATCCATACCTCGAATATCGCGCATCCTACTACATGCAGGAGACCACCAAGGAGACCACCGTCTCTTTCTCCGCCCCGGCGGGCACCTACTACGCCGGACAGCAGGTGCCCATCGTGGCTACCTTCGATTACCCCGTGAAGATCACCGAGGACATGACCATCACGGTGAACGACGATCAAACACTGACCCCAGAGGAGGTGGAAACCACCGGCGAGAGCTGCACCTTCCTCTATCCCGTGACCGAGACCAGCGGCGGGGCCATCTCCGTCACTGCCGCCAACTTCGTGGGGGATGAACCCACCTGCCAGCTGGAGGGCGCCAACAAGCTGGAGTTGACCATCTCCCGGGGGACCGACGACCTGACCGGCGTGACACTGGAATCTCTGGACCGGGAACTGGCCTTTGGGGCGCCCACGCTGGCGGTGCGCCAGGAGCAGCAGGGGCAGAAGCCCGTGCTGACCATCACCCTGCCCCTGACTGGAAAGCCCTATGACAACTGGGTGTTGAATGAGGTGACGGACCTGACCACCGGCATCCTGCCCGCCCTCAAGGCAGTGCTCAGCCAGACGGGGGACACCCAGTATGACTTCCGGGTGAACGACCCCCAAAACCCCACGGCGCTGGTGGCGGAGATCACCCTGCCCTATAATACCTCTGTGGAGGAGTTCACCGGTCAGGTGGACTTCCTGCTGGACGGCTATGTGATGATCGGCTGGGGTCGGGAGTACACCCTGGACGGCTCCAAGCCGGTGGGTGCCTTTGACGGCGGCATCAAGCTTACCCGCACGAACAGCAAGACTGGAGAGCGCGAGGAACAGACAAGCGGCACAGTCTATTTTGACTTGGCGGAAATGGCGGATTGGGAGATGACGCTGTCCTTCACCCTGAAGGAAGGCGACTTCACCTGGGGCGACGTCACTAAGGTCACCGCGTACCCGGAGGACAACAAGCCGGAGGGGATCGACAATCAATTTCACTTTGCATGGGAATACTCCGGCCCCGTCACGGTAGTACTCAACGAGGACGGCAGCACCAGCTTTATGCTCACCGGGGAAACAGGATATGCCAATGCCAGACTGGTGGCCCTCAACGGCGATATGGAGGATGCGCTGCTTGGAAGCGTCACCCTCCATTGTGAAAACTGGGGAGGCGGGACAGGGAACGCTTTTCTCCAGATTCCCGAAAGCGGCAGAAACATCTCCGTCCGTGAGGGGAATGACGCCCGGATCTACTGGAGCAGCAACATTTGCGCCCTGAACCAGAACGCTGGGGAGGACGGAGCCTTTGTTCCCACCACCTTCACAGTGCAGCTGGGTACGCTCAATTTAGAGGATGCAGATCCAACGGTAGCGGTTGTCAAGGAGTGGACGGTGACGACCGATGAGAAGAACCCCATCCTCTCCGCCTTTACCATTCCGTGGGATGAAGGGCTGGATACATTCTACAATGAGGAAAGAACGGGGCTGATCGTTGCCTGTATCTCTGCGGAATATCAGGAAAAGCGGCTCGGCACCTATATCAACGAGAATGGTGTACCGGAGATGGGGGAGGGCGAGGAGCCTGCCATTGCCTACATCACGCTGCTCTCACCGCCCGCGTCCGTCAAACTGGACCAGCCCGCAGGCGGCCTGTACCAGACCGATGGCGGCGGGAACGGCAAGGACATCACTCTCAGCTGGACGGCAGACAACCTGGATGTAAAGAACGGCGGCGGACAGTTTGAACTGTACATCGCCGGTGGCGAAAAGACCATCTCGGAAACCGACCTGACGGGCGGGGTGACGCAGGATGGAAATACCTATTCCTACACCCTGAATGTCCCTGCTGTGACGCCGGAGACCGGCGACCCCGCCAGCTACCGGGACGCCTATACCGTCACCGTTAAGGTCCAGAACGCCGCCGACGCCGCCTGGGCCTATGACAGCTATGTGCTCTATGTCTACTCGGAGGACATCCTGGAGATCCTGCTGGACCACGACGAGAACACCGGCGGCAGCTACACCATGTCCAACGTGGAAAAAATCAAGACCCTGTGGGGCGACGGCGGAGAGAACGGCTCCAACGCCATCGTGGCCCTCCAGCGGGACATCGCCCTGAGAAACGTCATCTCCATCAACTACGGCCAGTATGCCTGGGCGGAGCTGGCTGACCAGATCGCCTGGGCCTCCAACGACAGCTCGGTGGCCTCCGTCAACTACCGGCAGGGCACTCTGTATGAGAACATCGAGAACTTCTCCTACACCACCTACCGCCCCTCCACCGACTTCGTCCTCTCCGGCCTGAAGGACGGCGAAACCACCGTCACCGCCACCCACGGCAAGCTGCCGGAGATCTCGGACAGCCTGACGGTGGATGTGGAAACCTTGCGGGATCAGCTCTACCTGTTCCAGTGCTACCCCAAGACGGAGACCACCCTGACCTATCAGGTGTACACCAGCGCCGCCAAAACCGCCACCGAGGAATACACCCTGACCACCAACGACAAAGGCGAGGCTGCCATCTATGCGCCCCACGGCATCGCCGGGGACATCTACTGCAATTCCGTGGCGGATGATGGGGATGACGAGGACGTTATCTTCCTGGGCGTCATCCGCAGCCAGAGCCTGGTGTCCTCCGAGGCCGACTCCACCAAGCTGCAGCTCTACCCGGTGAACACCCTCCAGCTGCGCCGGGCGGCCCAGGCGGAAATTTATCTAAAAAACTCGGACGGCACGCCCTATGAGGGGCAGGTCACCTTCCGGGGCGGCGTGTACCGGGGCGGCGAGTACTGCACGGGCGACAGAAATTCTGCGGTGCAGTTTGGCCTGCAGGGTGAGAAGGATCCAAGCCAGTGGAAGCCCGGCAACACACCTCAAACGGTCAGCACCAATGACGAGGGCCGCCTGCTGGTGAACATGGATCTTGGAAAGTTCAAGACCGCTGACAACCAGAAGGAGGTCCAGGCGGGCGAGGCGCTCTACTACCTGTTCCAGCTGGAGTACGGCGACGGGAC
>QWCY01006075.1_pt1 | contig 10951 bp, 14 predicted proteins | sample 1972631 | NCBI WGS metagenome assembly QWCY01 (sample SAMN09866696, study PRJNA288562) | Human gut metagenome isolate pre1_stool, whole genome shotgun sequencing... | isolation source: gut | host: Homo sapiens | place: USA: California
CCCCTTACCTCACACACGAAGTATTCTCTAAATATCATATATCCTATACAATATCATAGCATAAATCAAACCATATTATCACATTTTATACTATTTATTTTCTTTTAAAATATAAAGATAATGTTGTAATGAACAATATTAAGAAAAGACTGGGCAGACGGATACAAGAACTTAGGAAATCTAATAAACTTACTCAGGAGCAGCTGGCAGAGAAGATTGAAATCGGCACATCTAATATAAGTTATATTGAAACAGGTAAGTTCTATCCTACACCAGAAACTTTAGGTAAAATTGCAAAGGCGCTGAATGTAGAAATCTATGAGCTTTATATGTTCGAGCAATTAAAACTGATGAACTGCGTACAGAACTAATCGGTGCTATCCGCGCAAATGACGATTTAACACGTCTGATGTATAAATTCTATCTGAGCGTTAAATAATCTCTTTACCGACAATCGGCGCAATCTGTTTAATCTGTTTATAAAGAAGATCATACTGCCAGGGATATAATGATTGCGCACCATCACAAACGGCTCTGTCCGGGTCATAGTGGACCTCAATAATTAAGCCGTCACATCCTGCTGCAACAGCAGCACGTGACATAGGTTCAACTTTATCTCTTAACCCGGTAGCATGCGACGGGTCTACGATTATAGGAAGATGGCTTAATCTCTTAATAACCGGTATTGCAGTTAAATCAAGAGTATTTCTTGTATATTTTTCGAAAGTTCTAATCCCCCTTTCACAAAGGATTACCTGATTGTTTCCTCCGGCCATAATATATTCTGCAGACATAAGCCATTCTTCATATGTTGAAGAAAGCCCGCGTTTTAGAATTATCGGTTTATGCGCATGCCCGAGTTCTTTAAGCAGATTGAAATTCTGCATATTTCTTGCGCCAACCTGAAGAATATCAACATATTTTTCAAACATTTCTAGCTGTGATACTTCCATAATCTCAGAAGTTACAGCCATGCCATGGTTATCAGCAACGCTTCTTATAATCTTTAATCCTTCTTCACCAAGTCCTTGAAAAGCGTAAGGGCTTGTTCTAGGTTTAAATGCACCGCCTCTGATAATCTTAACATTGGATTCAGAAAGCTCCTGTGCAGTTTCATCCATCTGGTCATAAGACTCAATTGTGCAAGGCCCTGCAATTAAGCCGGTGTATTTGTCCCCGAACTTAACCCCGTTAACTTCAACAACAGTATCCTTACCCTGACAGGCCCGCGCTGCAAGTTTGTAATTAGTTGATAATTTAATAACCTCATCTACACCATGTAAAAGTTCAAAATCTCTCTGGTCAACTTCTTTTACACCAATAGCATGTACAACAGTTCGTGCTTCTCCATGCGATACACGCGCTTCAAACCCTTTCGATTCTATAAACAACTCTACACGCTTAATATCTTTTTCTGTAGCGTGGCTATTCATTACAACTAGCATTTTTATTTATACCTCCGGTAAATATTATTATATATAAAAAAGATTTTTAATGTTCAAATTTTTTATAAAATATGTTATAATTTTTAGCGTAATGACTATATTTGATGAAAACTTAATTCTGGAAACAATAAACATGATTAAGCTTCACAATTTCGACATACGAACTGTGACGCTTACAATAAGTTTGAGAGACTGTCTTTCCGAAGATGTTAACAAAGTCTGCGACAAAATTAAATACAAACTTGATAAATATGCAGGCAATCTTGTTAAATATGCGAATGATATTGAAAATGATTATTCCATACCTATTGTTAACAAAAGAATAGCAGTGACTCCAATTTCTCTTCTGGGTGAATCGTGCAGCCATAAGGATTATGTTAAAATCGCAAAAACTCTGGATGGCTGCGCTGATAGCCTTGGAATAGATTTTATCGGCGGATTTTCTGCACTAGTTGAAAAAGGTTTCACACAAGGAGATTTAGGACTTATTGAATCAATACCTGAGGCTCTTGCATCAACAAGCAGACTCTGTTCTTCAGTTAATGTTGCAACTTCAAAAGCCGGTATAAACATGGATGCGGTATTAAAAATGGCTGACATTATTAAGCAATCAGCAGAGCTCACCGCTGACAAAGACGGACTTGGAGCTGCAAAGCTCGTGGTATTCTGCAACTCGGTAAGTGATAACCCATTTATGGCAGGCGCATACTGCGGCTACGGAGAACCAGAATGTGCACTCAATATTGGTGTTTCAGGACCGGGGGTAGTTAGAGCGGCTATTTTGGATTTACATAAAGATGCTGATTTAGGTGTACTTTCTAATAAAATTAAGCAAACTGCATACAAGATTACAACGACAGGTGAACTTGTTGGAAGAAAACTTGCCGAAAAACTCAATGTACCATTTGGCGTAATTGACCTTTCACTTGCCCCGACACCTGCTGTAGGCGACAGTGTTGCACAGATTTTTCAGGCGATGGGTCTTGAGCATGCCGGCGCACACGGAACAACAGCTGCACTGGCAATGCTTAATGATGCAGTTAAAAAAGGCGGAATTATGGCAAGTTCTTACGTAGGCGGATTGTCTGGCGCGTTCATACCTGTATCAGAAGATGCCGGAATGATTGAAGCGGCTGACAAGGGGTATTTAACTTTTGACAAGCTTGAAGCCATGACCTGCGTATGCTCAGTAGGACTTGATATGATTGCTATTCCGGGAGATACACCGGCTTCAACCATTGCAGGTATGATTGCAGATGAGATGGCTATTGGTATGATAAATAAAAAGACTACCGCAGTAAGACTTATTCCGGCTCCTAACAAAAAAATGGGAGAAAAAGTCGTATTCGGCGGGCTTCTGGGTGAAGCTCCTATTATGGATGTTAATAAGCTTTCATCCAAAAATTTTGTTGAAAGAGGCGGACGTATTCCAGCTCCTATACATAGTTTGAATAATTAAGGATAGACTAAAGTGGCAACATTTAAAGACTTAGAGGATAGCTTAAAAAGTTTTATAACAGAAGAGCAGTCAGATGCTCACAACATCAGAAATACAACTTTTACAAAGTACAATAATATAAAAATCTGGATGGATAGAGGAAGGTTTCAGGAACCCCATTTCATTGTTCGAATTTCTATCTCAGAAGGTGTATATTCTTTAAATGGATGTACAAAATTAAGCGGCGGACTTGGATATGAAGAAAGACTTGTGATAAAATGGTTTTCACGCATCGGAGTTAAAGATAAACTAAGAGAACTCTGGGGCAGCGACGATAATAACAAAGACAAGAAGAAATAAACAAAATGCAGTATAAGAATTTAGCTGTAAATCCGGTAAGTGTGGTATTGCAGCTTGTCGGAGCAAAGTGGAAAATCTTAATAATACAAGAACTCTTGAAAAAAGAGATGAGATTTGTCGAGTTAAAAAATAAAATCGGCTGTACAGCAAAAGTTCTTACCAACTGTCTTAAAGAGCTTGAAGAAGACGGACTAATTGTCAGGGAAGAATACGAAGGGCTTCCTCCAAAAGTAGAATATTATCTTACAGATATCGGATACACATTGAGACCTGTAATTGAGTCTATGCAAAAATGGGGTAAAGAGTATAAAAGGTTGAGAAAGTTGATGGAAAGGATGCAAAATGGAAATTAAATATCTGGGTCATAGCGCGTTTGAGATTGAAACCGGCGGGAAAAAAATTTTAATAGACCCGTTTCTTGTTTGTGTACCGGATTATAAACCTGAAAACATTTACGACATTTTCGTAACCCATGCACACGGCGACCATCTAGGAAGTGCAATTGAGATCTCACAAAATAGCGGTGCACCGATTACGGCGGTGTACGAACTTGCTAATTACTGCGCCAAGAAAGGTGCAAAAACAAATGACATAGGACTCGGAAGCTGGTGTGAATACAGCTGGGGAAGGGCAGCCGCCGTTCCTGCGTTTCACTCAAGTTCAACTCCGGATGGTATCTATGGCGGCTGCCCTTGCGGATTTATTTTTGAAATAGAGGGTAAAACCATTTACCATGCCGGTGATACAAGTCTTAATTCCGAAATGAAAATGATAGGCGAGATTTATCAGCCTGATGTTGCAATGCTTCCAATCGGCGGGAAATACACTATGGACATTGAACATGCGGTAAAAGCTGCAGGATGGCTTGGTGCAAGCGAGATTATACCTATGCATTACAATACTTTTGATGCAATAAGCGTAGATATTTCTGATTTTGAGCGCCAGATAAGAGAAATTGGCAAAATGCCATTAATTATGCAAATCAAAGCTTAACCTTTTGTTACATAAAAGTCAATTTTTTCCTGTTAATTGTTTTTATATATGTATAGGAATTAATAGGGATTAGGAGATTTAATTATGGCAGTCGGAGCAAGAGATTACATCGACAAGCTGCTTGTCAAAAAATATGCAGACGAAAAAGTTGATAACCATGAAGCAATGGAGTCAATGATTAATCCTGATAAGATGCTGGAGGCAATGAACGATGTTGCAGCAATACAGAGAAACATGTTTATGCTCTCACAAAAACTGTCCTCTGCGTGTTATGCAATAAATGCAAAATCAGCGAGATATCAGAAAAAAGAAATAAGTGAAGGCTAAATATTCTTATCTACAACAACTTTATGAAGCCCTCGCGGATGGTCAACATTTCTTTTAAGTTTTAATGCTGTTTCAAGAGCAAGCTGCTGGCAGATTACGACATTTGCAAACATTTGCTGGATTTCGTTTTCTGAAACAATATTTATATTGCAGTCCGGCTTAACTTCTTCTCCGGCAGGGCCGATTATAACAAGTTTCGGTTTATAATCCTCTTTAATCTTGTTAAGATTAGATACTGAGCGCTTTGATATTTCATCCACCGCAATATAGATAAGCATAGAAGGATTATTCAAAACTGCAACATGTCCGTGCATAAATTCTCCCAGTATTGCTGCACTAATATTTTTATATGATGTTTCTTTAATTTTCAGGGCTGCCTCCTTTGCAAGGGAGTAAGAAATCCCGTCGGCAGTAATTACTATTGTATTTTCTTTTGCAAGAATAGCAGCAAGCTTCTTTATATCTTCGCGCTTTGCGAGAGCCTTATCTACTACGGCCGGAAGGCTGAATAATGATTTTTTATACCCGATAGTTGCGTTATCGCCGTGAATTTTCTCAACGAGCTTTAATGATATCAAAATCAGGCATAACATTTGTGAAGTAAAGGATTTTGTAGCAGCAATTCCCTGCTCTGTCCCCGCATAGCAGGCAGCTTTGTAGTCGCATAAATTCCAGATTGTAGACTCTTCATTATTAGTTATACAAAGTGTAGCGAGATTAGAAAACTCTTTAACTCTTTGAGCAGACTTAATCGTATCGCTTGTCTCACCAGATTGCGTAATAAAAATATAAAGAGTATTTTCATCATGCGGGATAACATTTTTCAAAAGAAATTCACTCGAATAAATCGCACGTGATTCAATTTTGGAAAACTTTTCCAGCAAATCAACTGCAAATCTCGCACAATGGTATGAAGAACCGCTTGCTACAAGGATAATTTTTGTAATATTATCCGGCAAATCAATCTTAATTTCGCCAGTTTCAGGATTTATGTATTTCATCAGAATATACGGAATGATTTTTGTTTGCTCTGTAATCTCTAATTCCATGTTAGTTTTTACATTTTTTTCGAACATAAGCTCTCCAATCGTGATTTCAGCATTTTCATTTCTTCTCGCGTAAGAAAAGATGAAAATCTTATAAATTCATACATTGCATCATCATACGAGTACTGCCCTCGCTCAACTTTCTGCATCCACTCTCTAACTTCTTTTGTAATCATAATAGCGTAAACCTCAGTGCTACACACGTAGATAAATGATCGGCTGACAATTGTTTATCTACAAGCTTGGCTTGTAACGACGGGTCAGCCTCGGAGTATGCATTCCCTGCATCCTGCGGAATTTTATCATTCCACATTGATTTCGGCCTTACCCATACTTCGCCTGTTTCAACAGACTGGTAAACCACCATATCCTCAAGCGTTTCTGAATGCCTGCCCAATGCGATAATTTTATAAACATTACCTTTATAATGTCTGTATTTTTTTCCTACCGTTATCTCTTGCATAAGTTGATTATAACATGTTTTTGTAGTTTAACATAAGAGTATAAATAAAAAGAAGGGTGAAAAATATGTACAAAATCGGATTTATAGGCTCTGGCAAAATGGCCGGCGCAATTATTAAAGGACTTATCAAGACAAGTTTTGCAAAGCCGGAAGAATTAATTGCAACACAGGCAGAAACAGAAGGGATTGATGAAAAATCCAGAGAGCTTGGAATTAAAATTATCTTAGATAACAAAGAGCTGGCCCAAAATTCCGAAGTCATATTTATAGCAACAAAGCCAAATCAGGCTGCTGATGTTCTTGAAGAAATAAAACCATTTATAACTTCTGATAAACTTATTGCTTCTATTGCAGCAGGAGTTACAACAGAAAAACTGGAATCACACCTTCCTGAAAACACAAGGGTCATAAGAATTATGCCAAATACACCGGCACTTGTAGGAGAAGGCATGAGCGGAATGGTCGGCGGAAAATACGCTGACAAGCAGGATTTAGATTTTATTTATAAACTTTTATCAACAATCGGAAAATGTATTATTGTTGATGACGAAGCGCAGATTGACATCGTGACAGCAATTTCAGGTTCAGGCCCTGCTTTTTATTACAAAGTAATAAATGAAATAGCAAGAGCCGGCGAAAAACTTGGATTGGATTACGAGAAAGCCTTGTTATTAAGTATTCAAACTGCAATCGGCTCGGCAAAAATGGCATTAAACCGCGAAATTTCTATGGAAGAACTTATCTCTAACGTTGCAACAAAAGGCGGATGTACACGTGTTGGAGTCGATTGTATGGACGAATACAATACAGAAAAACTCTTTTACGATGTAATAAAGAGCACAGCAGAAAAAGCATGCGCTTTAGGGAAATAGCTAAGGTTTCATCTCTTCCAAAATATCATCAAAAACGCTCTGCCAGTCTCCTATTGAATGCTGGCGGAATAATTTCACGCTGTTGTACCAGTCGCAGACACTCAAATCAGTGTGCCATCTCCAGTTGACCTCATAAGGCAAAATTACCCAGCACGGAATCCCCATTGCACCTGCAAGATGCGCTAAGGAAGTGTCGTTACAGATAACAATATCAAGATTGCTGAGTGCAGCAGCAGTCTGCCCAAAATCAATTAAGTCTTTGCCAACATCAATAATTCCATCCAGTTCTTTTGCATCTTCAGAACCTTCAAAAGTCTGGAATGAATAGTATTGCGTATTTTCAACTGCCATAAGCGGTTTAAAAAACTTTGTCGGAATAACTCTATCCTGATCATAATAGGTATTTCCCTGCCATTTTATCCCGACTTTTATCTTATCATTATTAAAATATTTCTTCTTAAATTCCTCTGCAAGCTCTTTATTCGGACGAATATACCCTTCAGGATACGCAAAAACCTTATCTCCCTTTAATCCCAGCAGATACGGAAGACTTAAAAGCGGAGCATGCACATCAAAATTCATATCACATTCAGGAATATACTTATCAATAACAACATCAATACCTAACGGATTATCTCTAAATAGCGGTACAAGCTGTTTTTGCGGTAAGAATAAAAGCTTCCCGCACCTGTTAGCAAGCAGCGGAAGGTATCTGCTGAACATTATTACATCCCCAAACCCGGCTTCGTAATAAACATAAATTGTTTTATTTTTTATATTTTCACCCTTCCAGAGAGTTTCTTTAGTAGCCTTATTCGGATAAGTTTTATTTTGAAGTGCCGTAGCAGTTTCCCTGCAAAGACGGGTTTCAAAGAGTTTCAATCCCTTATCATAATTCTTTGTACGCATAAGCGCAAGACTCAAAAAGTAATCTGTATCAATATCATTAGGTCTTATTTTCTTGCATATTTTTAAAGCAGAAACCGCGTTTTCTGTTTCTCCCTCAATACTGTAGAGGTGGGATAAATTAAACCAGGCAAGATAAGACCCCGGATTGATTTTAAGAGCTTTATCGTAGAATTTTATTGCAGCTTTTATATTCTTAGTTTTTTTATTTGCAAGCGCAATGTTGAACAGAAGCGAAAAATTATCCGGAAATTTCTCCAGTACTTCTTTTTCTCTTGCAACAATCTGTTTAAACAGGCCGGCTCTTACATATGCCTGAAAAAGAGTTTCATAGAAATAAACATCAGGCTTAATTTCAACAGCCTTTTCAATCCAGTTAATTGCTGAAATTACATCATTCTGCTGAAGTTTCAGCACCCCGAGCAGATTAAAAACTTCTGCATTTTTACCGTCAATAGTCAGAACTTCTTGATAAGCGTTTTCCGCCTCATCAAGACACCCGTCTTGATGATATGTAAAACCAATATTAATTAATTTTTCAACTTCTTGATTTACAACGGACATAAAATTCTCTCTTCCTAAATTGTACCTTTTAAATCAATTTATTTCAAGGAGGTTTCATAACTCGCCATCGCATGATACGAGCTTCTGACCAGAGGCCCTATCTGAAAGTTCTTGAATCCGATTTTGCGCGCAAGTTCTTTTAATTCCTCAAACTCTTCCAGTGTATAATACTTTGCAACAGGAAGGTGCTGTTTTGAAGGCTGAATATATTGCCCGATTGTTATAATATCAACCCCTGCATTTTTAAGGTCAACAAGGGTCTGTTCAATCTCTTCCACCTCAGAGCTATACATTGAGGCTGACTCGGAGTTACAAGATAAACAAGTCGTTTTACGATTGTCAGCCGACCATTTGTCTACGTGCGTAGCACCTAGTCCGACCATCAATCCGGATTTTGTCACAATATTTGAATTCTCTTTTACGTACCTTAGAACCTCAATCGAGCGGTCATAATCTCCCTGCGGACGAGCCGTTTTAAATATGGAACGAACTGTTTCAATGTTGTGGTTAAAAACATCCGGATGTGCTTTTATAATAGTATCAAGTGCAGCTGTATTCCCTTTCATGTCCGGCGTTAAGATTTCTATTTTTGCATCGCAGATTTTTCTAATCTCATCAATACAATTTTTGAAATGCTGCGCACCTCCGTCAGGCAAATCATCACGGGTTACAGAAGTTATAACCGCAAACTTAAGTCCGAGCTCCTTAACAGCCTCCGCAACGTGTTTAGGTTCTTCTAAATCAAGCGGTTCAGGACGAGCCGGAGAAATATTACAATACCTGCAATTTCTGGTACAAACTTTTCCCATTATCAAAAAGGTAGCAGTGTTATGAGAATAACACTCGCTCTTGTTCGGACATCTTGCACCTTCGCATACAGTATTAAGACACTTTGTTTTCAAAATTCTTCGCACAGTCTTTGTTGTTTCTGTGTCAATTATAGGTCGTTTTAAATAATCCGGCAGCATGCTTACCTCCTCCTCCAGAATAACAAAAAGACGGTTTTATTTAAACCGCCTCTGAAAGTAAAATGTATATTTTTGAGTCTTACTTTATACTCTAACTTCTTCTTTAAAATAATCGACCACAGTGTCCATAACATTATCAAAGAAGAAATCCAATTCTTGTGATAATGACATTTCTAAGTTGTTTGATTGTGCTTCTGTGTTGAATCTTGATAACATTTCATTTTCGATACGCATATACTATTAATCCTTTCCTAACTATCGGAGTGTTTTGCTTACAATTTTTATATCGGCATTTTTTTATGAAACTTTAGAGTTCATTTGAATATTGTTACAAATGTTTACACTCAAGCATCAAAATATACGTCCATACAGTGTTTTTAATGCCTGTTACAATATTGTCAAGGATACTTGTAAAAATATGCTTTTTGTATTAGAATTACCTTGTAAAAAAGACTATTTAAGGGGTGTATAAATGAAATTTGTTGCAAATAAAGACGACTTACTAAACGGGATTAAAATTGTAGAAAGAGCAACAGTTGTTAAGGGTTTGCAGCCGGTTCTCGCCAATGTTTTGATAGAAACCGCAGGTACAAATCAAATTAAACTTACTGCAACTGATTTCGACTTGTCTATTATTACACTTATTAATGCTAATGTTGAAACCGAAGGTAAATTCACACTTCCTGCAAAGAAGCTTGTAGAAATTCTTTCAAGACTGAATGATGAACTTATAAACCTTGAATTAAACGGCTCAACTGCAACAATTACAAGTAAAAAATCCAAATTCGATATTATTGGTATTTCAGCAAATGAATTTCCTCAAGTAGAAGAAAACATTGCAGAAACAGACTGTATGGAAATTGAAACACGACCTTTCACAAAAGCTATAAGAGAAGTTGTTTCAGCTGCAGCAGGGTATGAAACAAATAACCTGCTCTCAGGCGTTGTATGCGAAGTTAACCAGAATATTCTGGAAATGGCTGCTACTGACGGTAACAGACTTGCAAGAGTTAGAGAAGTTGTAAAGAATAGCTCAAGCGATGCGGAAAAACCTTTTGAAATGCTTATCTCATCAAAGGTTTTATCTGAGCTTTCAAAGATTTCACTTCTTGCAGAATCTGATACAATAAAAATCTGCAAAGAAATGAAAAAAATCGTAATAACAATTGATAAGACTAAGATTGTTACAAGGTTAATGCAGGGTCAGTTCCCTAAATACAACCAGCTTATTCCGCAAACATTCCCTAAAGAAGCTGTTGTTAATAAAAGTGACTTAATAGCAGCACTCGAAAGAGTTGCAGTTATGGTTAACGAGAAGAATAGTATTGTAAAATTTGAATTTGCAGACAATACTCTAAAACTCTCCGGAGATTCCCCTGATGCAGGTAACTCGCAGGACGAAATTGATATTAAATATATGAGTGAACCGCTTGTTATCGCATTTAACTACAAATTTATTCTTGAATTTTTGAAAATAGCAGAATCCGAAGAAATCTATGTTAAACTCAACAGCAATCTGTCTGCTACAGTCTTTGCGCCGGTTTCTGATGAAGATTACCTGTATCTGGT
>QWCY01006337.1_pt1 | contig 10946 bp, 6 predicted proteins | sample 1972631 | NCBI WGS metagenome assembly QWCY01 (sample SAMN09866696, study PRJNA288562) | Human gut metagenome isolate pre1_stool, whole genome shotgun sequencing... | isolation source: gut | host: Homo sapiens | place: USA: California
GGAACACTTAATGAAGCAACAGCAGATGAGTTTACCATTCATTGTACAGGAGAATATTTAGTATTCCTTGCTTATTAAATCCCTGTTCCGGAAAAATATTCTTTCATCTGCCTTACTACTGATAGTTTCCTACTGTGGAACTATTATTTTTTTGCCTAATGAAACTTTAGTTTCACGGCCTTGGAACTAGAGTTTCCAGCGCTTGAAACTTTAGTTTCTGCAGTTTGGAACTAAAGTTTCTTCAGCTTGAAACTATTGGTTTCAAGGCTTTGGAACTATAGTTTCATTGCATGGAAACTAACTAAGCTAAGGTATTCCTGACTTATCATTCCAAGAGGTCAGTATATTATTGTAGCAGGATATAATAACACAGCGTGACGACATTGTGATAGCAAAATATGCTGTCACAATGCCGTCACGCTGTGCTGTCACCTCTTTATTAGTTTATAATCAGTGCGTTATCTATCATTTGGTGACAGATGACAGCAATTTTGGATATTTCAATTCTCTAGTAGAGCGGCTCAAAGCAATTTATTCCTTTTCGTATTGTTATGAGCTAAATGATAGTCGGTTCTATCTTCCATTCTCCTCCTTCGGGAAGGAGGAGAATGGAGTTACTATTGTGTACTACTGTTTAGTTCATTCCTAAACAGATTTGAATTATTTCCGCACGTCATTTATTTTTTCCGGCAAATACAATCCTTCAAGTGATCGTTGATAAATCCCGAAGCCTGTAAGTGAGCATAACAGCGTTGGTAATGGTCGATTTGATTTTCAGACGGTTTTTCACAATGCCTTCAAAGTGCATTAACCGTTCTACATCTTCATCAGTCATCTGTGCCACCCGTTCGACATCAAAATCGCAAAAGGCTTTGCGATAACCCTCCCGTTTTCTGAGGATGGTTATCCAGCTCAGCCCCGCCTGGGCACTTTCCAGCACAAGAAACTCAAACAGCGTCTTGTCGTCAGTCACCAAATTTCCCCACTCCTGATCATGATATTTCACATACAGTTCGTCGGTTCCACACCAACCACAGCGTCCGTTTACTATATCTTGCATAATTATTTCTTTTATACCTTGCTTTAAAACCCAATCAAACAGAAAGCAAATACTTCTTGAAGTCTGCAAATTCTTTCGTCATTTGCAAGCTCTTTTTCTCCCCTTTCATAAATTCCTGCAACTTGGCAGGTATTTCTACCGCTTCGCCAATGATACTTTCTACAGTTTCCAGGAATTTAGCAGGATGAGCAGTTTCAAGGAAGACTCCCGTTTCGCCCTGTTTCAGTCCTTCTTGCAAAGCGCGATAACCGCAAGCTCCATGAGGATCGAGCAGGTAATGATGTTCCTTCCAGGTTTCTTTCACTGTTTCGCGAATCTGTTCGTCGGTATATGTAGTTCCCGAAATCTCAGCAGAAATGTCAGCATGAGAACCGCCATACAAGTCAAGCACACGGGCAAAGTTGCTCGGATCACCTACGTCCATAGCATTGGCAATGGTTGCAACGGATGGGCGGGGATTATATTTACCTGTTTGCAGGTATTGATAGAATATATCGTTGCGATTGTTGGCAGCAATAAAACGCTTGACAGGCAAGCCCATCTTTTTGCCGAACAATCCGGCTGTGATGTTTCCGAAGTTTCCGCTAGGAACACAAATCACGGCATTGTCGGCTTTTCCGGCACGCTTCAGTTGTGCATAAGCATAGAAATAATAGAATGCTTGCGGCAGGAAGCGGGCTACATTGATAGAATTGGCGGAAGTCAGTGACAGATGTTCATTCAGTTCCTTATCCATGAAAGCAGCTTTTACCAGTGCCTGGCAATCATCAAACGTCCCGTCCACTTCGAGAGCGGTGATATTCTGTCCCAAAGTAGTGAACTGTTTTTCCTGTATTTCGCTGACTTTTCCTTTCGGGTAAAGTACATATACATGAATACCTTCCACACCCAGAAAACCGTTGGCAACGGCACTTCCCGTATCACCGGAAGTCGCTACCAATACATTCACATCCTTCTGGCCTTCTTTCTTGATAAAGTAGCCCAGCAAACGTGCCATAAAACGGCCGCCTACATCTTTGAAAGCCAGAGTCGGTCCGTGGAAAAGTTCCAGAGAATAGATGTTGTCCGTCACTTTCACCAACGGTACATCAAAGCTCAATGTGTCATACACTATTTGTTTCAGGGTATCGGCAGGGATGTCTTCGCCAAAGAAAGCATCGGCTACACGATAAGCAATCTCCTGAAAAGACAAAGTATCTATCATATCGTAAAAATCTTGGGGAAGAGGCTTGATAGTCATTGGCATGAAAAGTCCTCTGTCGGCGGCAAGCCCTTTTACTACAGCTTCCTGCAAAGAAGCCATCGGCGCTTGTTTATTTGTACTATAGTATTTCATTGGATATTCTTTTGATTCATAAATTCTTTTATAAACTCATCTTCTTTCAACACACCGTAAATGCCGTCGCATGCCGATATCTCGTCATACGTCTGCACTTCATCCGGTTCGATGCCCGGATACCAGATAAGGAACGGTATAGGATCGGAGGTATGGGTGCGAAGTTCGCAGGGAGTAGGATGGTCGGGCAATACGGCAATCGCCACAGGCTCGTCCCAGTCCTTCACTGCTTCGTAGATAGGGCCTACAGCACGTTTGTCGAGGTTCTCTATCGTCAGGAGTTTCAGATCGATATCCCCTTCGTGTCCCGCCTCATCACTGGCCTCGATATGAAGATAAACGAAATCGTCCGTCTTCAGTGCTTCCAGAGCGGCAGCTACTTTATTCTCATAATTTGTATTATACAGTCCGGTGGCTCCCTCTACCGCAATACGGCGTAAGCCGGCATAATATCCGATTCCGTTAATCAAGTCGACAGCCGAAATAACTGCTCCTTTCTTTACTTGCGGAAAAGTTTCGGAGAAAGCAGGCATCTGCGGACGATAGCCGGGACTCCATGGCCAGATGCTGTTTGCAGGGTCCTTGCCTTCCGACATCCGTTTCAGATTCAACGGATGGTTCTTCAGCAGTTCCTGTGATTTAAGAATAAGATCATTGATAAGGTCCGCCGTTTCCTGCGCTTCCGGCACTAAGGGTTTCACCATTAACGGGCGGAAAGGTTTCAACGGGACATCGTGCGGAGGGGTGCAATCCAGTTCTTTATTCCCCCCCTTGATAACAAGCAGATGACGATACTGAACTCCTGTATGGAAACGTACGCGGTCATTCCCCAGCTTCTCTTGCAGATACTGGATCAGTACATCCGCTTCTTCCGTAGATATATGTCCGGAAGAGTGATTCTTCAGAATCTCTCCTTCCACACAAATCAGATTACAACGCATCGCCATTTCTCCCGGTTTCAGGTCCACACCGATACTGGCTGCTTCGAGCGGCCCGCGTCCTTCGTACACTTTCGGAAGATTATATCCCAACACGGACATGTTGGCAACCTCACTACCCGGATGGAAACCTTCGGCAACAGTTATCAAACGTCCATTGCGTCCCATGCGGGCTAACTTATCCATATAAGGCGTCTTCGCATATTGCAGGAGCGTCTTGTCCCCCAATGACTTCACTGGCCAGTCGGCCATTCCGTCTCCCAGTATAATAATATGCTTCATTTTAATAGCCCTTATTTAAACGTTTGCGATACTCATGATATCAGCGAATACTCCCGCAGCCGTTACTCCGGCACCGGCACCGTATCCTTGAATCATCATCGGATATTCTTTATAGCGTTCCGTAGTCAGCAAGATGATGTTGTTGCTGCCTTCCAGTCCGTAGAACGGATGGTTGGCACCCACTTCCTGCAGGCCGACAGAGGCTTTTCCGTCTTCCAGTTTGGCAACAAAACGCCAATGTTTATGTTCTTTCTCCAATACCTGACGACGGGCTTCGAAGTCTGCGTCGAGGCTCGGCACTCGTTTCCAGAAGTCGTCCAGCGAACCTTCGAAGAAGTCGTTCGGGACAAAGAGATTCTTTTCTACGTCTTCCTGCTCGATGCGGTATCCGGCTTCACGTGCCAGAATCACCAGTTTGCGGATCACGTCTTTTCCGCTCAGGTCGATACGCGGGTCCGGTTCGGAATAGCGTTCTTCCTGTGCCATTTTGATCGTGCGGCTGAAAGGAATGTCAGCGCTGATCTTATTAAAGATATAGTTCAATGTACCCGAAAGTACAGCTTCAATCTTCAGTATCTTGTCACCACTGTGAATCAGGTCGTTGATGGTATTGATAATCGGCAGTCCCGCACCTACGTTTGTTTCAAACAAGTACTTCACACCCCGTTGACGGGCAATCGTTTTCAGTTCGCGATAGTTCTCGTAAGCCGAAGATGCAGCGATCTTATTGGCTGCCACTACGGAAACGTTGTGCTGCAGAAGGTCTTTGTAAAGTGATGCAATGTCGGGGCTTGCCGTACAATCCACGAATACGGAGTTGAAGATATTCATTCCGACTATTTCGTCACGGATCGTCTGCAAGTTACTATCCTTGCCTTTCTCCTGCAACTCCTCACGGAAATTGGCAAGGTCAAATCCCTCACGACTGAACATGGCTTTCGCAGCATCGATGATACCTACGACGTGCAACTTCAATCCGTTCTCCATCATCAGCTTCTGTTGCTGGCAACGAATCTGTTCTACCAGACTACCGCCAACCGTACCGATACCGCAGATAAAGAGATTCAAGACCTGATATTCGGACAGGAAGAAGGAGTCATGGATAACGTTCAGAGATTTACGCAATGACTTGGAATCGACAACAAAAGAAATGTTGGTTTCCGAAGCTCCCTGCGCGCAAGCGATTACATTGATACCATTACGTCCCAATGTACCGAAGAGCTTACCTGCTATACCCGGTGTATGCTTCATATTCTCGCCAACGATTGCCACCGTAGCCAGATTTCTCTCTGCAAGGATCGGAGAAATCTCTCCCATCTCGATCTCTTTCGCAAATTCTTCATTCAGCACTTCACAAGCCAGATCGGCATCAGCATTCCGAACACCGATAGAGGTACTGTTCTCTGATGAAGCCTGCGAAACAAGGAATACACTGATTCCATTCTTTGCCAAAGCCTTGAAGATGCGGTAGTTTACACCGATCACACCTACCATACCCAGCCCCTGAACAGTGATCAGACTCGTATCATTGATAGAGGAAATACCTTTAATGGCCTTACTCTGCGGATTGGAAGTCTCTTGCTTGATAACTGTCCCCACTCCGTCAGGATTGAACGTGTTCTTTATTATAATAGGAATATTCTTATGACATACCGGATAGATCGTCGGCGGATAAACAACTTTCGCACCGAAGTTACAAAGTTCGGTTGCTTCCACATAGCTCAGTTCGGAAATAGTATAAGCTGTTGAGATCACGCGAGGATCGGCAGTCATAAAGCCGTCTACATCGGTCCATATCTCCAGACTGCCGGCATCGAGCGCTGCGGCAATAATGGCAGCCGTATAATCCGAACCACCACGACCGAGATTCGTCACGTCTCCCGACACCTTATCCGAAGAAATAAATCCGGGGACCAACGACACTTTCGGAATGGAATGGAAAGCCTCTTTTACTAACTGATTAGTCAGATCGGCATCAATCGTATGTTTATTATGCTTCTTTTCAGTCTTGATAAAAGTACGTGAATCAAACCATTTTGCCTCATCGATCAGTTCGGCAACGATGATGGACGAAAGACGTTCGCCATAGCTGACAATGGTATCCGATGTTTTCGGGGAAAGGTCTCTGATCAGATAGATACCCTGAAAAATGTCTTTCAACTCATTCAGCAATTCGCCAATCTGACGTTGCAATGCCACTTGCCCTGCTCCGGCAGGAATCACTTCTTTAATCATCTCCACATGACGATAGACGATTTCGCGGAATTCTCCTTCGTAGGCCGAATCTCCGGCTGCCGCCATCTTCGATGTATTAATCAATTTGTCAGTGATGCCCCCTAACGCGGAAACAACTACAATTACCGGCTCACTGGCCGACTCTACAATTCTCTTTACACTTAAAATGCTGTTCACGGAACCTACGGACGTTCCGCCGAATTTCATTACTTTCATGAAGATACATATTTAAATACAATCCCCTCGAGTATAGTTATTACAGGGTGATTGGTTGTTTACGAAAAAATTAAAATTGAGTTTTGCCTACTTACACAGGCGTGAATCACGTAGATACACAAATACTATCCATTAACCCCAAAGGGTCATGGTACACATGGATGTGACTGTATGTGGATAGTACTTCATCATAGTCTCTGTTTCTACCATTGTTTTTGATAAGTGTCGCAAAAGTAATAATAAAAACGTTCAATCTATCACTTTTTTCGGTTTTTTTCTGATAAAAAGAACATCCCGTCTCTTTTCCCTCCCATAAAAGCCCTGCACTTTTATGACATTTTGCTATTTATATATCGTTTATATTATTATATTTGCAAAAACAACAGCATAAAACCAGCATATGACCCCGTTAAATACTTCCGTATTGTTAATATACACCGGTGGGACAATTGGAATGATTGAAAACACCGCAACAGGCGCATTGGAGAACTTCAACTTCGAGCAACTCCAGAGGCATATCCCCGAATTGCAAAAATTCAACTTCCCGATTGATACTTATCAGTTTGACCCTCCGATGGACTCTTCGGACATGGAACCCGATATGTGGAGAAAGCTGGTACACATTATTCATGAGAACTATGATCTCTATCATGGCTTCGTTATTTTGCACGGAACGGATACGATGGCTTATACAGCCTCCGCCCTGAGTTTTATGCTGGAAGGACTGGACAAACCTGTGATCCTTACGGGTTCCCAACTCCCGATAGGGGTTCTCCGCACGGACGGAAAGGAAAACCTGATGACAAGTATCGAAATTGCCGCCGCACAGGATAAGGAGGGGAAAGCACTCGTTCCGGAAGTCTGCATCTTCTTTGAGAATCATCTGATGAGGGGAAACCGTACGACAAAGATGAACGCGGAAAACTTCAACGCATTCCGCTCATTCAATTACCCAGTATTGGCGGAAGCAGGTATTCACATTAAATATAATCAAGCACTGATTCATGTCAACAAAAGCAAGCAGGAGTTAGTGCCACATTATTTATTGGATACGAACATCGTGGTTCTCAAGTTATTCCCCGGCATTCAGGAGAATGTAGTAGCTACGATGTTAGGGACCAAAGGATTAAAGGCGGTCGTACTCGAAACGTATGGTTCCGGCAATGCTCCCCGAAAGGAATGGTTTATCCGCAGGCTTTGTCAGGCCAGTGCGCAGGGGATTGTCATTGTCAATGTAACCCAGTGCAATGCCGGAATGGTGGAGATGGAACGTTACGAAACGGGGTACCAGCTGCTACAGGCAGGAGTGGTCTCCGGATATGACAGTACGACAGAATCGGCCGTGACTAAATTGATGTTCTTATTGGGACACGGATATACTCCGGATGAGGTTCGTGATCGTATGAATCGGTCGATAGCTGGTGAGATCACTCTATAAGGACCTTTTGTTTAATGCGTTGAACAGATTTTATCCGATTTTGTTTTGCGCGTTGAACAAATTATGCCTATTTTTGTATTCCATAGAAAACAAATAAGGATATGGATACACTAATCAGAAGATATAAAAGGTTACTAACAGCCACTTCCACTACTTATATCAGGAGCTTAATGGATACAATCAATTGGGATAACCGACTGATTGCCATCCGCGGAGCACGTGGAGTCGGGAAAACGACTTTAATGCTTCAATACCTGAAACTTCATTATGCAAACGATAGTCAGAGCGCCTTATACACAAGTCTGGATAGTCTGTATTTCACTCAACATACGCTTAGCGAATTGGCTGAACAGTTTTATCTGAAAGGAGGAAAATGTCTCTTTCTGGATGAAGTACATAAATATCCATCCTGGAGCAAGGAGATTAAAAATATATATGACGAGTTTCCCGAACTGAAAATAGTATTCACAGGCTCCTCCTTACTTCAACTTCTGAATGCAGAAGCAGATTTGTCACGCCGATGCATATCATACAATATGCAAGGACTCTCTTACCGTGAATATCTGAAGTTATTTCATCAGATTCATATCCGCCCCTATACATTGGAAGAGATCTTGGAGAGCAGTGACGGAATTTGCAATGAGGTCAACTCTCAATGCAGACCACTGGCTCATTTTGAGGATTATCTGAAACATGGGTATTATCCTTTTTATCTGGAAGGAAATGCAGAGTATTATACACGAATCGAGAATATAACGAATTTGATACTTGAGATTGAACTTCCCCAACAATGTGGAGTAGATATCAGTAATGTACGGAAATTGAAAAGCCTGTTAGGTATCCTTTCCTCCGAAGTTCCGTTTATGGTGGATATCACTAAGCTCTCTGCCCTGGCAGAACTCTCGCGTACCACCATTCTGGCCTATCTGCAATATTTGGACAGAGCCAAGTTAATTCATCTTCTTTATTCGGACAATGACTCTATCAAAAAGCTACAAAAACCGGATAAGATATACATGGAAAATACCAATTTACTTTATGCGCTGACTTTCAAGGATGTGAACAAGGGCACATTGAGAGAAGTATTTATGGTGAACCAACTTTCTTATCTGCATAGAGTAGAATACTGTACACGTAGTGCAGACTACACGATAGACAGCAAATACACAATAGAAGTTGGCGGAAAAAGTAAGGACGGAAAACAGATAGCTGGCAGCAAAAAGGCATTTATAGCCGCAGATGATATAGAATATTCAGCAGGAAACAAAATTCCGTTATGGGCATTCGGGTTCTTATATTAAAGGAAAAAGAAAATGGCAAAAGAAAAAACCGTATATGTATGCAGTAACTGCGGACAGGAATCACCGAAATGGGTGGGCAAGTGTCCGTCGTGCGGAGAATGGAATACGTATGTAGAAGAGATCGTACGGAAAGAAACGACTAACCGCCGTCCGGTATCGGGCATCGAGACGCAGAAAGCGAAACCTGTTATCCTCAGCGAAATAGAAGCCGATGATGAGCCGCGCATCAATATGCACGACGACGAACTGAATCGTGTATTGGGCGGAGGACTTGTGCCCGGCTCTCTGGTTTTGATCGGCGGCGAACCAGGAATCGGAAAATCGACACTCGTCATGCAGACTGTCTTGCGTATGCCGGACAAGAAGATTCTCTATGTATCCGGTGAAGAAAGCGCACGACAGCTGAAACTACGCGCCGACCGCCTTTCGGAAGTCTCCAGCGACTGTCTGATCGTTTGTGAAACTTCACTTGAACAGATTTACGTGCATATCAAGAACACCAGTCCCGACCTGGTCATTATCGACTCCATACAGACTATTTCCACGGAAAATATTGAATCATCTCCCGGAAGCATTGCCCAGGTAAGGGAATGTTCGGCATCGATTCTCCGTTTTGCCAAAGAAACGCATACACCCGTCCTGCTGATCGGACATATAAATAAAGAAGGCAGTATTGCAGGGCCAAAGGTACTGGAGCATATTGTAGATACAGTTCTCCAGTTTGAAGGAGACCAGCATTATATGTACCGTATTCTGCGAAGCATCAAGAATCGATTCGGAAGCACTGCCGAACTAGGTATTTACGAAATGCGTCAGGACGGATTACGTCAGGTCAGCAATCCTTCGGAGTTATTGTTAAGTCAGGATCATGAAGGGATGAGCGGAGTAGCGATTGCTTCTGCTATCGAGGGAGTACGCCCATTCCTGATTGAGACGCAGGCTTTGGTGAGTTCTGCCGTCTATGGAAATCCTCAACGGTCGGCAACCGGCTTCGATATACGGAGAATGAATATGCTTCTGGCTGTTCTCGAAAAGCGTGTAGGCTTCAAGCTTGCGCAGAAAGATGTGTTTCTGAATATTGCCGGAGGATTGAAGGTAAATGATCCGGCTATTGACCTGGCAGTGATCAGTGCCATCCTTTCTTCCAATATGGATGCCGCTGTCGAACCGGAAGTCTGTATGGCAGGAGAAATCGGTCTGTCGGGAGAGATACGCCCCGTAAATCGAATAGAGCAGCGAATCGGAGAAGCGGAAAAGTTAGGATTCAAACGGTTCCTGCTTCCTAAATATAATCTGCAAGGGATTGATACCCAAAAACTAAAAATAGAATTAGTACCTGTAAAAAAGGTGGAAGAGGCATTCAGAGCACTCTTCGGATAAGTTTAAATTAAAATAAATCCATGACACAAGAATACCAACTCCGCATCCTTCCCGAAATCGCAGCAAACGAACAGCGACTGAAAGAATATATATCTAAAGAAAAAGGCATTAACCTGCGTAATATCACTGCTACCCGAATACTGAAACGGAGCATCGATGCACGTCAACGGACTATCTTTGTCAACCTGAAAGTACGGGCATACATTAATGAGATGCCCAAGGAGGATGAATTCGAACGCACTATATATAATAATGTGGAAGGCAAGCCACAGGTTATCATAGTAGGTGCCGGTCCCGGCGGACTGTTTGCCGCCTTACGCCTCATCGAACTCGGACTACGTCCGGTTATCGTAGAAAGAGGAAAAGATGTGCGCGAACGGAAAAAAGATCTGGCACAAATCAGCAGAGAACATACCGTAGATCCGGAATCGAACTATAGCTTTGGCGAAGGAGGCGCAGGAGCCTATTCGGATGGAAAACTTTACACCCGTAGCAAGAAAAGAGGAAATATAGACAAGATACTGAATGTATTCTGTCAGCACGGAGCTTCTGCGGCTATACTGGCCGATGCCCATCCTCACATTGGGACAGACAAACTCCCGCGTGTCATTGAGAATATGCGGAATACGATTATCGAGTGTGGTGGAGAAGTGCATTTTCGGACCAGAATGGATGCACTGATTATTGAGAACAACGAAATCAAAGGTATTGAAACCAACACAGGAAAGACTTTTCTCGGTCCTGTGATACTGGCAACCGG
>QWCY01006076.1_pt1 | contig 10940 bp, 8 predicted proteins | sample 1972631 | NCBI WGS metagenome assembly QWCY01 (sample SAMN09866696, study PRJNA288562) | Human gut metagenome isolate pre1_stool, whole genome shotgun sequencing... | isolation source: gut | host: Homo sapiens | place: USA: California
AATGTAATTTTACCTTCTTTCATAGCTTTAATAGAATACCAAAAAGAGACAAAACCTCAAGTGAATCTTAAGGAGACATTATCACAAGTTAATAACAAAATAAAAAGTAAAAATTGACATAATATTAACTATTTTATATAATGGAACGGAAGTGTCGGCACGTCCGACGTGTGAAACAATATAGATACAAGCGCGAGTATAGACGGCGCGGTGGAAAGGTGATAAACGTGGAGCGTAGAAAAATATCCAGAGCGGTAATTTCAAGACTGCCGAGATATTATCGGTATTTGGGAGATCTGCTTGAAATCGGGGTCGAGAGGATCTCTTCCAATGATCTGAGTAAGAAGATGAATGTAACGGCGTCTCAGATTCGTCAAGATTTAAACAATTTCGGCGGATTCGGACAGCAGGGGTATGGATATAATGTGAAGTATCTTTATACAGAGATCGGCAAGATATTGGGACTTGATAAAACGCATAATTTTATTATTATCGGAGCGGGAAATTTGGGACAGGCGCTCGCAAATTATGCTTCTTTTGAGAGGAGCGGCTTTGTTTTGAAAAGTCTGTTCGATGTAAATCCACGTTTTGAGGGAATGGCAATTCGGGGAATCGAAGTGCGCATGATGGATGAACTGGTAGATTTTTTGAAAAATAATGACATAGAGATCGCCGCACTGACGATTCCGAAGTCAAAAGCGATTGAAGTTGCGGATCTTCTCGTTGCGAATGGAATCAAGGCTATATGGAATTTTGCACATACAGATTTAAACCTTCCGAAAGATGTGATTGTGGAAAGTGTACATCTTTCAGACAGTCTTATGAAATTGTCTTATAATATCAGTCAGCGAGAAGGCGGACAGAAAAAATAGATACTTGAAGACAGAACCCCGCAGGAAACTGCGGGCGTTCCCATTTAAACAGCATAATAAAGGCGGTGAGATCAATGAGATATCTTCCCAATGGAGCGCAGATGAAAGCGGCAGATACATATACGATTGAAAAAGTAGGGATTCCGTCACTCGTATTGATGGAAAGGGCTGCGCTTGAAACAGTTAGAGTTTTGAAAGACAGAGGAGTAGATTTTTCAGATACACTTGTTGTATGTGGAAGCGGAAATAACGGCGGAGACGGATTTGCGGCTGCACGTATATTGAAGGAATATGGTTTTTGTGCAGAAGTATTATTTGTAGGGCAAGATGCGTCTATGAGCGAGGAATGCCGGACGCAGAAGCAAATTGCAGAACGGCTGGGCATTTCTGTGTTCACAGATTTTCCTAAAAAGGAATATACTGTTATAATTGACGCTGTGTTTGGCGTAGGATTGAGCAGGGCTATTGAGGGCAGGTACCATACTGTAATTGAATGGATGAATGATAAGAAGTGTGAAAAAGCAGCGATCGACATTCCATCCGGCATATGTGCGGAGAGCGGCAGAGTTTTGGGAATTGCATTTCGTGCAGATATTACAGTTTCTATGGAGTGTGTGAAGTTGGGATGCGAATTATTTCCGGGGAAACTGTATGCCGGGGAAACAGTATCAGTTCCGATCGGAATCGATCTTTCTTTTTTTGAAAAAAACAAAGATGTATGTATTACATATGATCCGGAAGATATTCCTTTGCTTTTGCCAAAACGAGCAGCGGATTCTCACAAAGGAGATTATGGAAAAATTTTAATGATTACCGGGAGTAAAGGAATGGCGGGCGCCGCGTATTTGTCGGCAAAGGCCGCATATGCGGTCGGCGCCGGACTTGTTCAGATTTATACGGCGGAAGAAAACAGGACTGTTTTACAGGAATTGCTCCCTGAAGCAATTATATCGTGCTATAACGAAACGGCCGGAAAGCCTGATGATAAAGAACTGGAAAAATTGATTCAATGGGCAGATGTTATATGCATCGGATGCGGACTTGGAACAAGTGTGTTTGCGAGCCGGCTTTTGAAAAAGACGATGGAAATATTAAGAGAAAATGGCAGTGAAGAAGAAAAACTCCGGTCTTGTCCGTGTATTATCGATGCAGACGGACTAAATCTTCTCAGTATGGATATGGAACAGCTGCAGGGAGTTCCCAATGTGATTTTGACTCCGCATATGAAAGAAATGTCAAGATTGATCAATAAAGAGATCCCTCAGATTGCAGAATGTCGTTTTTCTGTCGTGAAAGAATTTACGGAACAATATCAGGTTGTATGTGCGTTAAAAGACAGCAGAACTGTCGTTATGAAGGAAGGACATCATCCTTTTTTGAATCTCGCGGGAAACAGCGCCATGGCAAAAGCAGGATCGGGGGATGTTCTTGCCGGAATGATCTCAGGGCTTGCTGCTCAGAAAACAGATATTTTCGACGCTGTATCGGCAGGGGTATATTTTCATGCATGCGGCGGAGATGAAGCAAGAAAAAAGAAAGGGAGTTACAGTGTTTTAGCAAGAGATCTGATCGATGGGATAGGGCAATGTTTGAAGAATGCGGAAGAAAGGCTTTGACAGATCAAAAAGAGAAACAGATGAGTGATATAAGGAGTAAGGACATGGATCAACATAATCGGGTATGCGCGCAGATTGATCTGGACGCAATCGCTTATAATATGGAACAGATGAAAGATCAAATCGGAAAAGAGGCGCGTCTGATCGCTGTAATCAAGACGGACGGATATGGGCATGGCGCTGTTCCGATTGCGCGGATGTTTGAAACATTTTCATATGTATGGGGGTATGCCGTCGCCTGTATTGAAGAAGCGGTGTCTCTTCGGAAAGAAGGAATTAAAAAACCGATCCTTGTACTTGGCTGTGTTTTTCCGGATCAATATGAAACGATGATAAAAAACGAGATCCGTGCGGCTGTCTACACAAAAGAGATGGCGGAAGGGATGTCAGACGAAGCGGTTCGCCAGGGGAAAAATGCTTATTTCCACATTAAGATCGATACCGGAATGGGACGGATAGGATTTCCTGTAAATAGCGAAAGTGTAAATTTGATCGAGGAGATCAGTAAACTTCCGAATATACATATGGAAGGGTTATTTACTCATTTTGCCAAAGCAGATGAAAAAGAAAAATCATATACGTTAAAGCAGCATGAACGTTTTTTGTGGATGAAGGAACAGTTGGAAAAACGGAATGTAGATATTACGTATTATGACTGTGATAACAGCGCCGGAATCATTGATTTTCCTAATTTGAAGCATGATCTTGCAAGAGCAGGCATTTCTACATATGGAATGTATCCGTCAGACGAAGTGCAAAAGAGCAATGTTCATCTGAAACCGGCTCTTTCATTGATCAGTCATATTACATTTGTGAAAGAAGTAGAGGCAGGAACACCGATTAGCTACGGGGGAACATTTGTTGCTCCGGAAAAGATGAAAATTGCCACGATCCCGGTCGGATACGGAGACGGATATCCACGTTCTCTTTCTAATAAAGGCAGTGTGCTTATCAGAGGAAAGCGGGCAAAAATCGTAGGAAGAGTATGTATGGACCAGTTCATGGTAGATGTGACCGATATACCGGGGGCGGCATTTATGGATCGGGTTGTTTTGATCGGAAAAGACGGAAAAGATGAAATAACAGTAGAGGAATTGTCAAAATTAAGCGGAAGATTTAACTATGAATTTGTCTGTTGTCTCGGAAAACGGATTCCGAGGGTTTACACAGGCGGTGATTTTGATCTGATGAAGTAATTGTTTGGTGAATACATCCGATGACAAAGGGAATACTGATAAATGAACATGACCGGGAGGTTATGAGGAGAATATTAGTATGAAATCGGAGAGTGAAAAATTTGATGATCAGACGCGGAGACATTTTTTATGCCGACTTAAGTCCTGTTGTCGGTTCGGAACAGGGAGGGGTAAGACCTGTTCTTGTCATACAGAATAATGTCGGAAACAGACATAGTCCGACTGTGATCTGTGCGGCGATTACATCAAAGATGAATAAGGCGAAGCTGCCGACTCATATAGAGATCAGTACAAGAGATTATAAAATCGTAAAAAATTCTGTTATATTGCTAGAACAGATTCGTACGATCGATAAGCAGCGGCTGAAAGAATATGTCTGTCATATAGACAGCGCAATGATGCAGAAAGTAGATAAAGCAATAAGGATCAGTCTTGAAATTGCTACATAGACTGTTCTGACTTCTTTACAGAAGATCAAAAGAGTGATAAAATTGTAAAGCAAAATGTGCGGTTGAGCGAAACGGACTGTACAAGAGAAAAAGAAGAGGAGAAAATTTATATGTCTGGACATTCAAAGTTTGCAAATATTAAACATAAGAAAGAAAAAAACGATGCGGCTAAGGGAAAGATTTTTACAAAGATCGGAAGAGAACTTGCTGTGGCGGTAAAAGAAGGCGGCGGACCGGATCCGGCAAATAACAGTCGTTTGCGCGATGTTATTGCAAAGGCAAAGTCGAATAATATGCCGAATGATACGATCGAGAGAAATATTAAAAAAGCAGCAGGCGAAGGAGCGGGCGATAATTACGAGCATATTACATATGAAGGATATGGTCCGAACGGAACGGCAATCATCGTAAAAACATTGACAGATAATAAAAACCGGACAGCTTCAAATGTACGCAACGCGTTTACAAAAGGAAGTGGAAACGTAGGCACGCCAGGTTGTGTATCATTTATGTTTGATGAGAAAGGCCAGATTTTTGTGGCAAAAGAAGACTGCAGCATGGATGCGGATGAACTGATGATGCTTGCACTGGATGCGGGAGCGGAAGATTTCGCGGAAGAAGAGGAAAGTTTTGAAATTTTGACAGATCCGGCTGCATTTAGTGAAGTGCGTCTGAAATTAGAAGAGGCGGGAATTGTAATGGCAGGAGCGGAAGTTACGATGATCCCTCAGACTTATGTCGATTTGACAAGTGAAGAGGATATTAAAAATATCCAGAAAACATTAGATCTTCTCGAAGAAGACGATGATGTCCAGGACGTATATCATAACTGGAATGAATAGGCGATTCAGGGAATGCAGGCATACAAACAGGAAAAACGCAGGAGGACAAAGAAGATGAGCGATTACAGAATCGAAACAAAATGTATACAGTCGGGATATGAACCCGGAAACGGAGAAGCAAGAGTACTTCCGATTTATCAGAGCACTACATTTCGTTATACGAGCAGCGAGCAGATGGGAAGACTGTTTGATCTTGAAGAGTCGGGATATTTTTATACGCGTCTTCAAAATCCGACGAACGATGCGGTTGCTGCCAAAATATGCGATCTTGAAGGCGGATATGCGGGGATGCTGACATCTTCCGGACAAGCGGCGAATTTCTATGCAATTATGAACATTGCGGAACAGGGAGACCATATCGTATGCGCGTCGGCTTTGTATGGCGGTACATATAATCTTTATGCTCATACAATTAAAAAAATGGGCGTAGATGCTACATTTGTAGATCCGGATTGTTCTGAGGAAGAACTGGAGGCTGCATTTAGAGAAAACACAAAAGCGGTGTTTGGAGAGTCGATTGCCAATCCGGCTCTTGTTGTTCTTGATTTTCAAAAATTTGCAAGTGCGGCGCACAGACACGGAGTTCCGTTTATTGTGGATAATACGTTTGCAACACCGATTAACTGCCGTCCGTTTGAGTGGGGAGCAGATATTGTTACCCACTCTACAACAAAATATATGGATGGCCATGCGGCGTGTGTCGGAGGTGCGATCATTGACAGTGGCAATTTTGACTGGAATGCCCATGCAGATAAATTTCCGGGACTTACGACACCGGATAAGACATATCACGGAATTGTATATACAGAAAAATTCGGAAAAGGCGCTTATATTACAAAGGCAACAGCTCAGCTTATGAGAGACCTTGGTTCCATTCAGGCGCCGCAAAATGCATTTTTACTGAATATCGGACTTGAAACGCTTCACTTAAGAGTGCCAAGACATTGTGAGAATGCGTTGAAAGTTGCAAAGTATTTGAAAGGACATGATAAAGTAGCTTGGGTAAGTTATCCGTCGTTGGAAGGAGATAAGTATTATGATCTGGCACAGAAATATATGCCAAACGGTACGTGCGGAGTGCTGACATTCGGTCTGAAAGGCGGAAGAGAAGCAGCTGTGGAAATGATGGATAAATTGAAAATGGTAGCAATCGTAACCCATGTGGCGGACGCAAGAAGCTGTGTGCTTCACCCGGCAAGCCATACTCATCGTCAGATGAACGAGCAGGAGTTGAAAGAGGCGGGAGTTCAGCCGGATTTGATCCGTTTCAGTGTAGGAATCGAGAACGCCGAAGATATTATTGCCGATGTAGAGCAGGCATTAAAATAATTCTTAAAAAATGGTATGGATGTATACAATTTACATCTGTGCCATTTTTTGTATAGACGACGAGTGAAAGTTTGTTCCCCACCTATACTTTGGTGACTGCCTACAATTCTGAAATGTGTTTTTTGGAAAATTGTTTCCTCCAAAACTGCATAAAATATCTCGATTTTTTTCATACTGATTTTAAAGATATCGGATATCTTTTGATACGAATATTTTTTGCGGTATGAAGGAGGAGGCAAAATGGCTGAAGAGCAGCAAAAAAGAGAAGACGAAAATAACGAGATCAAAGAAATGGGAACTCTTAATATGAAAGAGAGCGGTTCGAAATACGGAATTCAATTACTGACGATCATAGGGGAAATCGAAGGTCATGACAGTGTTTCAGGAAACACGAAAGCAACGAAATACGAACATCTTCTTCCGAGACTTGCACAGATAGAAGAAGATGATGAAACAGACGGAGTTTTAATTTTATTAAATACGCTTGGAGGCGATGTGGAAGCCGGACTGGCAATAGCTGAAATGATCGCATCTTTAAGCAAGCCTACGGTGTCGCTCGTACTTGGGGGAAGTCATTCAATTGGAGGCCCGTTGGCTGTGTCGGCAGATTATTCCTTTATTGTGCCGACGGGTACGATGATCGTTCATCCTGTGCGTTCTACCGGAATGTTTATCGGAGTGATGCAAAGTTATCGAAATATGGAAAAAACGCAGGATCGTATTACAAAATTCATTGCGTCTCATTCTAACATCACTCAGGATCGGCTTTTAGAATTAATGCTTGATTCTTCGCAGCTTGTAAAAGATGTAGGAACAATGCTTGAAGGAGAGCAGGCAGTAAAGGAAGGGATGATAGATGAGGTCGGAGGAATCAAAGAGGCTTTTGCAAAGCTTCACTCATTGATCGACAAAGAGAAAGAGAAACAAGAGAAAAATTTGATGACATGATTTTCAAATGATGATATACTAAATATAGTATGTTTAATTACCAAGGGGGAATTATATGGCTTCCAAGACTACAAAAGGAAGAAAAAATACAAGATCAAAGAAAAAGACGAGAACGAAAGCGAAAAGCAGCAATGCAAAAAATACAGAACTTGCGGGGGAAATTACGATACTTGTTATATTGACAGTGTGCATTCTGCTTGTTTTGAGTAATTTTGGTATTGGCGGAATTGCGGGGGAGGCAGTTTCTTCTGTACTATTTGGTTTGTTTGGATATATGGCATATGTATTGCCGTTTCTTGTTTTTGCGGCCGCCGCTTTTTTTATTTCAAACAGAGGAAATACACATGCTTATATAAAAATCGCGGCAGGAGTATTTTTGTTCTTATTTTTGACGGCAATACTGGAATTGATATTTAATTCTTATACGCCGGGAACAAAACTGATTTCATACTATACTGCTGCCAGTGAGCATCATAATGCCGGAGGTTTGACCGGAGGCTGTATGATTAGTATGCTCTGCCCTTTGATCGGGAAGATAGGAACATATGTTGTCTTAGTTGTTTTATCGGTGATATGCATCATATTGATTACAGAAAAATCATTGTTAGCTCCGATCGGCCGAAAAAGTAAAAGAGCATATGAGGATGTGCGAAGGAAACGTCAGGAGACGGCAGTTTTAAGAGCAAAGCAAAAGGAAGAGTCAAAAACACTGTCTGAGAGTCGGAAATCGGGACAATCTTTGAAAAAAGAAGAAAACGAGCCGGAGAAAAGGATCGATCATAAAGTGTCCGGTGTTTCATTTGCAACGACTCTTATGTCTGAAGCAGAAATACCGAAAAAAGGCAGAAGGAAGAATAAATCGCCGGATGTGTGCGAATTGATACCTGATAACGAAGCATTTGTCATTAATCGTGAAGAACCTTTTATGGAAGCAGAACCTATTCGGCAAGAGGGGAAAGAACAGCAGTATGAGGCTTTGCAGCAGACAGATACATTCACGCCTTTAGAAGAAAAGGCAGAAGAGGATCTTCAGAATCAGAAAAATACGTCAGGAAGAAAAAACAAAAAAGAAGATTCCCAAGCAGTGGCAAGGGAAACTCAGAACGTGGCCGATGCGGTGAGAATAGAAGAGCAGAAGGAACATCCTGTTTATCATACACCTCCGATCAGTCTTCTGAAAAAAGGAAGGAAAGCCGGTGGAGATTCAGATGCGCATCTTAGAGCTACGGCGCTTAAGTTAGAGCAGACATTACGCAATTTCGGAGTTGGCGTACATGTGACGAATGCAAGTTGTGGACCGTCCGTTACAAGATATGAACTGCAGCCGGAGCAAGGGGTGAAAGTAAGTAAGATTGTCGGTCTTTCAGATGACATTAAATTAAATCTTGCAGTGGCGGATCTTCGTATCGAAGCTCCGATTCCGGGAAAAGCGGCAGTGGGAATTGAAGTGCCGAACAGTGAGAATACAGCGGTTATGCTTCGTGATCTTTTGGAATCAAAAGAATTTCAGGCAAGCGCTTCTCCCATTTCGTTTGCGGTCGGAAAAGATATTGCGGGAAAAGTAGTCGTTTCGGATATTGCGAAGATGCCGCACCTTCTTGTGGCAGGAGCAACCGGATCGGGAAAATCAGTTTGTATCAATACGTTGATCATGAGTATTATCTACAAAGCGGATCCGGAAGAAGTCAAACTGATCTTAGTCGATCCGAAAGTTGTGGAGTTGAGCGTATATAACGGGATTCCGCATCTGATGATCCCTGTTGTAACAGATCCGAAAAAAGCGGCAGGTGCTTTGAACTGGGCTGTAGCAGAGATGGAGAAGCGTTATAAACTGTTTGCTGATTATAACGTGCGTGATCTGAAGGGATTTAATGAAAAGATAGAACAAGGTCAGACAGGAGAGGATATTCAGAAAAAGCTTCCTCAGATCGTAATTATTATTGATGAGCTGGCAGACCTTATGATGGTTGCTCCGGGAGAGGTAGAAGGTGCTATTTGTCGTCTTGCACAGCTTGCGCGGGCGGCAGGACTGCATTTGATCCTTGCGACACAAAGACCATCTGTCAATGTCATTACCGGTCTTATTAAAGCAAATATGCCCTCTCGTATTGCATTTTCGGTTTCGTCAGGTGTTGACTCAAGAACAATTATAGATATGAATGGCGCGGAAAAACTGCTCGGTAAAGGGGATATGCTTTTTTATCCGTCAGGATATCCGAAACCCGTTCGTGTGCAAGGTTCATTCGTATCAGATAAAGAAGTTCAAAATGTAGTCGATTATCTGATCAATCACAGTGAAAGAGTTTCTTATAATAATGAACTGGAAGAGCATATGGTCACTAATATTGTGTCATCGGGAAATGGAATGCAGGCAGGTGAAAACGGTGATGACCGTGATACATATTTTATAGAGGCCGGAAAGCTTATTATAGAAAAAGAAAAAGCATCTATCGGAATGCTTCAGAGAATGTTTAAAATCGGGTTTAACCGGGCGGCAAGGATTATGGATCAGCTTGCCCAAGCCGGAGTTGTAGGTCCTGAAGAAGGAACAAAACCGAGAAAAGTATTAATGACAAAGGAAGAGTTTGAAAACTATTTACAAAAGGGAAATTAGGAGGTAGAAAATGAAGACAGATATTCAGATCGCACAGGAAGCAAAAATGGAACACATCAAGGATGTGGCGGCACGGGCAGGAATTGAGGAGAACGAGCTGGAGTTTTACGGAAAGTATAAAGCAAAACTTTCAGATGAGTTATGGGAGAAGATTAAAGATCGTGAAGACGGAAAGCTTGTTCTTGTGACAGCCATTAATCCAACTCCGGCAGGCGAAGGCAAGACGACAACATCTGTCGGTTTAGGTCAGGCAATGGCGAAATTGAATAAAAATGCGATTATTGCACTTCGAGAACCATCTTTAGGACCTTGTTTCGGAATCAAAGGCGGAGCGGCAGGCGGCGGCTATTCGCAGGTTGTGCCGATGGAAGATCTGAATCTTCATTTTACGGGAGATTTTCATGCAATCACGTCGGCAAATAACTTGCTTGCGGCGATGCTTGACAATCACATTCAGCAGGGAAATGAACTTCAGATCGACCCGAGACAGGTTGTATGGAAACGCTGTCTGGATATGAATGATCGTGTGCTGAGAAACATTGTTGTAGGACTTGGAAATAAGATGGATGGAATGGTGCGGGAAGATCATTTTGTTATTACAGTTGCGTCTGAAATTATGGCGATTCTTTGCCTTGCAGATGATCTTGCGGATTTAAGAGCTCGCCTGGGCAGAATCATTGTAGCGTATAATTTTGCGGGAGAGCCGGTGACAGCAGATGACCTGCATGCAACAGGGGCGATGACCGCTTTGTTGAAAGATGCGGTGAAACCAAACCTTATTCAGACACTTGAACATACACCTGCGCTTGTACATGGCGGACCGTTTGCAAATATCGCGCATGGATGCAACAGTGTGCGCGCAACAAAGATGGCGCTGAAATTAAGTGATATTACGATTACAGAAGCGGGATTCGGAGCAGATCTCGGAGCAGAGAAATTCTTCGATATCAAATGTCGTATGGCAGATGTCAAACCGGATGCAGTTGTTTTGGTTGCAACTGTACGAGCTTTGAAGTATAATGGTGGGGTTGCGAAAGCAGATTTAGCGGAAGAAAATCTGGATGCACTCGCAAA
>QWCY01006077.1_pt1 | contig 10939 bp, 8 predicted proteins | sample 1972631 | NCBI WGS metagenome assembly QWCY01 (sample SAMN09866696, study PRJNA288562) | Human gut metagenome isolate pre1_stool, whole genome shotgun sequencing... | isolation source: gut | host: Homo sapiens | place: USA: California
GCGTTCCTGCCGTATATCTTCAATGAAAAGCCGGAGCTGCAGGCACAGTTCGACGGCTTCACCGCCTATACGAATGTTGTCTCCACCGGAGCCTACACCAACTTCGGCACCCCCGCGCTCATGGGCGGGTACGAGTACACGATCGATCAGATCAACCTGCGCAAGGATGAAAAACTCGTCGACAAGCACAACGAGGCGCTCAAGATGATGCCGGTCCTCTTCGACCAGAACGGCTTCGACGTCACGGTCTTTGACCCCATCTACGCCAACTATCAGTGGGTGCCCGACCTGTCCGTCTTTTCCGATTATCCGGACATCCATCGCTATATCACCTTCGGCGCCTTCGAATCGGACATGATCCCGAAGAACTGGATCAGCGCGAACATGCGCAACTTCTTCGGCTACAGTCTCATGAAGACGTGCCCCGTCACCGTGCAGTCCATCCTCTACGACAACGGCAATTACAACCGCAGCACCGTGCAGACGGAGGAGGAAAATTTCGTCGAGCAGACGATCACCGGCCCCCACACCGCCACCGGCATGGACGCCACGTTCCTCAAGGGCTACCATGCACTGACCCATCTCCCGACGATCACGCAGACCACCAAGAGCGGGGACAACACGTTCCTGTTCATGACCAACGACACCACGCACTCCCCCGTGCTGCTGCAGGCGCCGGACTATTCCGTCTCCGGCACCGTGGACAACACGGAGTATGACAGTGAGCATGCGGACCGCTTCACCGTCGACGGCAAGTCGATCGTCATGGAGGAGGGCGACCAGTTCGCGCACTACGACTCCAATATGGCCTCGCTGATGCAGCTCGGCAAGTGGTTTGACTACATGCGCAAAAACGGCGTCTATGACAACACGCGCATCATTCTCGTCGCCGACCACGGACGCAACCTGTGCAACGATCCGGACTACATCCTCGACGACGGCACCGACACGGAGTTCTTCTTCCCCCTGCTGATGGTCAAGGACTTCAACGCCAAGGGCTTCTCGTTCTCGGACGAATTCATGACCACGGCCGATGTGCCGACGCTGGCGACGGCCGGCGTGATCGACAACCCGACGAACCCCTTCACCGGCAACGCCATCAACGCGGACGCCAAGTATGACCGCCCGTTTTACGCCTTCGTGTCCTATCAGTGGGACACGTCCAAGAACAACGGCAACCAGTACTTCCCCGGCAAATGGTACCGGATCGACAATCAGAACGCACGCGATAAGCACAACTGGATCCTGTCCGGCACAGAGACCGTCCTGCCGGACGCCCTGCGCTGACCCCGCCGCGCCCCCACGGGCGCGAGGATTGAAATTGGTGCTCCAGCAGCTTGTTGCGCCGCTCCAGCTGTCGCGCCCCCCACGGGCGCGTGGATTGAAATCGGTGCAGCGGCTCCCGGGCATCTCGCCCACACCACCCAAAAACCACAGACGCCCCGGACTGCAAGTGCAGTCCGGGGCGTCCGATATCAAAGGAAGGCATGCTCTGCCAAAAGGACAAATCGGAAGCGCGCAGCCGCCGTCGCGCAACGGAGGAAGAGGTACCATGAAAGATCAAAATAAAACCTCTGGGACCGCGCGCTTCCAAATGAGGGGGTGTGTTCAGCATAGAACAAATTGCGCCACAAGGAAAGCCACGGAACCGCAGTTTCGTGGCTTTTTGCCTCACTTATGCATTTTTGTGGTCTAATGTGTGCTCCCACGCATCGCCGAGCTCCTTCCACCGCCCCATGATGTCCTTCCACAGGTGCAGCGCCCAGGGGGCAAACATCTCCGGCGGCGGGCAGTCCGGCCGGCTGAGCCAGTTTTGAATGATGTCCATGACCACGTCCGACATCTTTCCGGACATGAACGCCTCGGTCTGCGGATCGGGGAAGAGGTCGGAGAAATCCGCCTGCAGATACGGCCGCAGCCGGGCGCAGAGGAAGTCGTGGAACGAATTCTGCCCCGTGAACGTGAGCGCGCGGGCGTAAAACGCGCGGTCGGCGTACAGATACGTGCACACGCGCCCGAAGAGATCGAACAGGCCCGGCTCATCGTCGCCGATCGCCTTTTGAAAGCCCTTGTCGTAGATCCACGTCACAAGCTGATACTTGTCCGTAAAGTGCCGGTAGAACGTGCGGCGGTTGATCTCTGCGGCCGCGCAGAGGTCGGTCACGGTGATGTCCGTGAAGTCGCGCCGGAGCATGAGCTCCTTGAGACTCTCGGCGAGCACTTTTTTCGTTGCGGATTCGCGCATGGCAGCCGCCCCCTTCCGGTGTTGCTGCCGCAAGTATAGCGCACACGCAGCAAAACTGCAACAGACCCTGCCGCGGATGCGGCAGGGCCTGCGCATAAGGAAAAAAGAAGGGAGGGGAAAGAATGATTACTTTGCAAACGTCTGCGCGAGCTCCTGAGTGACGCGCAGGTACGTCTCAATATCCGCAACGGTGTGGCAGTGCAGCGGCGAGACGCGGATCGCACCCGTGAGGCCGACAGCCTCGACGATGCGCTTGGAATACACGCTGGTATTGACGCGCTCAAAGGTCGTGACGCCGCGCTTCTGGTACTCCTCGACGCAGCGGGTCATGTCCAGCCCGTCGATGCCCATGGCAACGATCAGGTCGCGGTGCATGAGATCCTCGGTGTCAACATACACGTGCACGCCGGGGATGTGGCGCAGACCGGGCACGTTCTGCGTGCCCTCGAGCATGGTGTGCAGCAGCGCGCGCTCCTGCAGGTGGATGTGCTCCATGCCGGTCACAAACAGCGTGCGGCGGTCGTCCGACTGGATGAAGTGGCCGCCGAGCCAGCAGACATAGTCCACCACGGCGCTCATGGCCGCGAAGTTGCCGGGCGTGGGCGAGCCGAGCTCCCAGATGTCGGCCGGGCGCTGCAAGACCTTGCGGTGCGGCAGCTTGGCCACGCGATCGGACACGTAGCCATAGCCCATACCGCGGGTGCCGAAGAATTTATAGGGTGCAAACGTCGCGCCGTCGACGCCAAGGGCGTCCACGTCGAGCACGGCGTGCGGCGCGTGCTGCACGGCGTCGGTGACAATGTAGATATCGGGGTTGATCTCGCGCGCAGCCTTGACGATACCGGCCATGTCCATGATGCTGCCGGTGATGTTCGAGGCATACATGATGCTCAGCAGGCAGGTATCCGGCGAGACGACGCGGCGGATCTCCTCGACGTCGATGCCGCCGGTCTTCGGGTTCGCCTGCGCGACGCGAAATTCCTTGCCGGTCTTGTCGCAGTAGTATTTCACCGCGTCATACGCCGACGGGTGCTCGAGCACGGACGTGACCGCGCTCTTGCCGGGGCAATTTTCAAGGATGGCGCCGACGATCTGGAACATCGCCTGCGAGGCGGTCATCTCCGAGATGAGCGCGCCGCCCGATGCGCCGAAAACGATGTGCATAATGTCGTCGATGCCGTGCAGCTGCACTTTTTTGAGCACGCGGGAACGATTGTGCAGCCGCTCCGGGCAGTCCGGGAACGCCTGGTACTTTGCCTGCGCCTCGACGGACGCCTTCAGGCGCAGCGAACCGCCGGAATTTTCAAAGAACAGGCGCTGGCCGAATTCCGGATCCGCATCCACATAGTAAAAGCGATCCTTGATCTCCGCCGACAGTGCAGGATCAAACAGCAGACCTTCGTTGAGATTTTGCATGGTTTTCTCCTTCCAAATGTAACAATCTGAGCGGGTGCGGCGCGGCGGCCGCACCCGAAATCGTCATTTCCCTTCCGCAGCCGGGGTCTCGGGCGCGGCTGCGGCGCCCTTTTCAAAGTGGCGGCCGATGCCGGTGATCGCACTGAGCAGGAACAGCAGGATCAGCAGCCAGCTGTGGAAGTTATACGGCACGTAATCCAAAAACGAGAACGACTCCGAGACGACGCCGCTCGCGATCGCGAGGCTGACGGCGTTGAGGCCGACGGGGTTGTACGGCACGAGGCCGGCAAGGCCGGTCGCAATGCCGTCCATGAGGTTCGAGCCGCGGGTGCGCTCGATGTTGTGCGTCTGCAGGAGCTTGCGCACGACCGGGCCGACGAACAGGATCGAGATGGACGCAGCGCCGATGGCCACGCTGCCGATGACGCTCAGCAGGATGGTGACGAGCTCGGACTGACGCGGGGTCTTGCTGGCGTTGTTGAGCTTTTCGAGCAGCATGTCAAACACGCCGCTGCGCTTGAGCATCTCGAGCAGCGCGAACATGAAGAAGCTGAAGCAGATGACATTGAGCATGCCGGTCAGGCCGGCGCCGATGGGGCCGGTGGCCGAAAACAGCGTCGGCACGTCGAGGAAGCCGAACACCAGGCACAGCACAAAGCCGACCAGATCGCAGACGATGAGCGTGCTGATGAGGTTCCAGCCGCGGAGCATCAGGATGATCATGATGACCGGGATGACGAGCATGACGAGCGTCTTGGCATAGGCGGGGTCGATGACGTCCGGCAGCGTAACGGACGTGGACGTCTTGATACCGACGATGATGAACAGCACGGCGGAAATGACGCCGGCGATCAGCGAATACGGCAGACGGGTGCGCACGACGTCGCGCACTTCCGCGTCCTGCGTGAGCGCGGAGGCGATGGTCGTGTCGGAAATGGGGGCGAGGTTATCGCCGAAGATCGCGCCGCTGACGATGGCGCCGACCACGACGGAGGGATTCGCGCCGACGGTCGCCGCGACGGGCAGCAGCACCGGCAGCACGGCGACGATGGCACCGTTGGACGTGCCGCAGGCCGTCGAGATCAGCAGGCAGACGAGAAACGCCACCAGCGGCAGGAAGCCCGCGCTCAGGCCGAGCTTCATCACAAGCCAGGTCAGGCCCTGAATGAGGCCGCTCTGGCGCAGCTCCTGCGACAGGATGCCGGCCAGCAGGAACGCGAAGATAATGACACACAGCGTGTCGTTTTTCAGGCCGTCCACGACCGCCTGTTCAAATTCCTTTTTGTTTTTTGCCAGCAGGAACGCCACACACAGTCCGGCGAAACCTGCCATGCAGAACAACACCAGGGACACTTTCTTCATCGCGGCGATCACGATCATGAGGCACATGAAGACCAGCAGCGGCGCACACGCGCCGAGCGTGCCCCCGTAAAATTGCATACGTTTGTTTTTCTCCATTGTGAGGTCCTCCTCTCAAATAATCCAACACCGGTATTGTTGTATGCGGTATTTTTAGCTCTTTTATGCGTAAAAGTCAATTGAATTTTCAATGTTTTTCATGCACTATTGCATTTTCTACAATTTATACAGTATAATGTTGTTGCTACTGCAACATTCGTTGCGGTGCTGCTCACAATCCCCAGAAAAAAGGATGGTGTTCCCATGAGCGGTAAACTGGAACAGCGCATTCAAAGCGCACATTTGACGCGGACGGAAAAGGTCATCGCGGATTATTTTCTCGAGCACAGTGGCTCGCTATATTTTTTAACGGCCAAGGACATCGCGCTTGCGCTCGGCGTGAGCGACACCTCGGTCATCCGCCTGTGCCGCACGCTGGGCTACCGCGGCTTCCGTGAGCTGCAGGAGAGCCTGCGCAGCGAGCTCTCACAGGTCATCGAGCGTGAAAAATACGTCATCCCGCAGCATCAGGTGCCGGACAAATTGCAAAAGTATCAGGATCTGAGCTCGTTTCAGTGCCTGCAGTTCGCCGTGGACTGCCTGCAGGAGACTTACCGCAAGAACGACCCGGAAAAATACGGGCAGATCGTACGCATCCTGCTCGAGAGCGAGCACATCTTTGTCTCCGGCTTCCGCGGCCTGGCGGGGCCGGCGCGGCACCTGGGGACGCTGCTGTCGCAGTATACCCGGCACGTGGAGTATTTCTGCGACGCAGACACCCGCTGCGTGGAAAAGCTGCTCGACTACGGCCCGCACGACTGTGTGATCCTGCTCGGTGCCGAGCGCTACTCGCGCATGACGTGCGTGCTGGCCGAGATGGCGCACAACGCCGGCTGCCGGCTGATCGTCATCACCGACAAGCTCACCGCGCCCTTCGCCGGCGATGCGGACATCGTGCTTCTCGCCGATCTGTCCAGCCCCGCGCCCACAAACTCCTATATCGGCGTGAACTTTCTCATCGAGGCCATCGCCTTCGAGTTCAGCCGCACGCTCGGCGTGTACCCGCAGCAGCGGCTGTCCCGGCTGGACGCTTACCTGTCCGAGCTGCAGCTGTACTGACCGGTGGCCAAAAAGCATTGCAATCCCAGCCGGTTTTCGTTACAATATAGGCAATCTGAAATTGGGAGGCCATGCTATGCATCCGCGCAACCTGCACCTGTATTTCTTCAGCCCCACGGGCGGCACGCAGCGTGTCGCCGGGCTCTTCGCGGAAAATCTGAACGCGGCCGATGCCTGCACGGACATCACCGTGCGCGCCGAGGCAAAAACGTTTTCTGCCGACGACTGCCTGCTCGTGTTCTTCCCGGTCTATGGCGGGCGCGTGCCCGGGCCGTGTCTTGAGCGCGTGCGTGCCCTGCGCGGGGCGGACACCCCGGCCGTGCTCGTGGCCGTGTTCGGTAACCGCGCCGTGGACGACGCCCTGCTCGAAATGCGCAATACGCTCACCCCGCTGGGCTTTCGCGTGATCGCGGCGGCGGAGGTCATCGCGCCGCACTCGGTCAACACGGACATCGCCGCCGGCCGGCCGGACGCGTCCGACCGCGCCAAGATCGGGGATTTCTGCACGCAGCTGAAATCCCGCATCGCCGCCGACGCCCCGGCCGAGATCACCGTGCCCGGCAGCCCGAACTACCGCGCCTACAACGGCCTGCCGCTCAAGCCGACCGGCGGCCTGCGCTGCATCCGCTGCGGCCTGTGCGCGGACAACTGCCCCGCCGGCGCCATCCCGAAGGACGCGCCGCAGAAGGTGGACAAGGCCAAGTGCATCTCCTGTCTGCGCTGCATCCAGATCTGCCCGCAGTCGGGGCGCAGCGTGCCGCTGCCGCTGCGGCTGGCCGCGGCCGCCACGGTGAAAAAATACTGCGCCGGGCGCAAGGAGCCGAAATTCTATCTGTAACGTGAAAATCCACCCCGGAAGCGATTCGCTTCCGGGGTGGATCTTTATTGTCAGGCTTCGGCATCGTCCGCCGTATCCAGCCCCGCGAAGAAGGCATCATACGGACAGCCGTAGAGCCGTTTGCGCGCGAGCAGCACGCTCACGCGGACGTTGAGCTCACCCGCCTCGTATTTGGCATAGGTCGTGCGGCCGATGTCGCAGCCGCGGCGCTGCAGCTCGGCGCACAGCTTCTCCTGCGAGAGGCCGCTGGCGTTGCGCAGGCGGCGCAGGTTGTCGCCAAGATTGCGGTCCCGCCGTAATTTCTGCTCCATCTTCTCACCACCGCACAGCATTTTTCTGACCGGTATGTGTCACGGCTGCCTTTATTTTATGCGGCAGCCGCCGCAAAAGCTGTCCGCAATACTGGTCAGAAAAAAGGTATGCCCCTCACCCCTCCGGCCTGCGGCCGAGGGCGCTTTTGAGCGTGTTGCGCAGCGGGTTCGACCCCGGTGCGCCTTTTTCACAGGCGGGGTAGCCGCAGTCCGCGAGCACGCGGCGCAGCTCCGTCTCGGTGACGATCTGCGGGTCATAGCGCACGGTCAGCTCTGCGCGCCAGAACGACACGGCTGCATCGAGCACACCGCGCGTGTGCAGCAGGTCGTCCACGATCCACTCCGGACACTGGCGGCAGTAAATGCCGCGGACATACGTCGTCAGGACTTTTTCTTCCATGGAAAACGTCTCTCCTTTTTGCCGCCGTCCTTGAGTCGCAGCGAGTGCATGAGCACGCCGATCGAGCTGGCCGACATGGCCGTGGCGCAGATGGACGGGTGCAGCACGCCGAGCGCCGCGATCGGGATGCTGACGAGGTTATAAAACAGCGCCCACGTCAGGTTCTGGCGGATGGTGCGGATGGTCGCGCGCGAGATGCCAAACAGCTCCGGCAGCTTCTCGAGGTTGCCGGACGGCAACAGGATGCCCGCCGACTCGATGGCGATGTCCGACCCGCCGCCCATGGCGACCGCGCAGTCCGCCACGGCGAGCGCCGGCGTGTCGTTGATGCCGTCGCCGACCATGCAGACCGTCTTGCCCTGCGCGCGCAGACGCTCGATGGCGGCAGCCTTCTCGTCCGGCCGCACCTCGGAGAGCACGTGATCGATGCCGACCTCGGCCGCAATGGCCTCGGCCGTGCGGGCGTGGTCGCCTGTCATCATCCAGACCTCCTTGCCCGCCGCGCGCAGCTGCGCGACGACGGCGGCCGCCTCGGTCTTGCGCGTGTCGGCAACGCCGAGCGTGCCGAGCACGACGCCGTCGCGCGCGACGCACAGCTCCGTCTTGGCCTGCGCGCGCAGGTCCGGCAGCGCGGCAAGCGGGGCCGTGTCGATGCCCAGCTCATGGAGCCACGTCCGGCTGCCGCAGACGACGGCCGCGCCCGCGACCGTGCAGCGCACGCCGCGGCCGAGCGCGTAGGAAAAGTCCTCCGCCTGCGGCAGCGGCGCGTCGGACTGCTGTGCATACGCCGTGACGGCGCGCGCCAGCGGGTGATCCGAGCACTGCTCGAGCGCGGCGGCGAGCCGCACGAGCAGCTCCGGCTGCACGGCATCGCACGGACAGACATCCGTGAGCGCGGGCGCGCCGTTCGTGAGCGTGCCGGTCTTGTCAAAGACGACACAGTCGGCCTTGTAAGCGTTTTCAAGCTCCGCGCCACTCTTGAAGAGGATGCCGTGCTCCGCCGCGCGGCCGGAGCCGACCATGAGCCCCGTCGGCGTGGCGAGGCCGAGCGCGCACGGGCACGCGACCGACAGCACGTCGCAGCAGGTGAGCAGCGCGCGCTCGAGATTGCGCGGCGCAACGCGCCGGTACCAGACAAGGAACGTCAGCGCCGCCGCGCCGATGACGCCCGGCACGAACCAGCGCGCGACCTTGTCGGCAAAGCGCTGCACGGGCGCTTTCTCGCACTGGGCCTGCCGCACGATCTGGATGATCTGCTCGAGCACGGACGCCTTGCCCAGTGCCTCGGCCGAGCCGGAGCGGTTGAGGCTGCCGCCGATGACCTTGTCGCCGGGCGCCTTATCCACCGGCATGCTCTCGCCGGTGAGCATGGACTCGTCGACCGCGCACTGGCCGCTGACGACCGTGCCGTCGACCGGCACGCGTTCACCGGGACGGATGCGCACCCGGTCGTGCTCCGCGATCTGGTCGACCGGCAGCTCGACAAACGTGTCCCCGCGCTGCACCATGGCCGTGCGCGGCTGCAGGTGCATGAGCTTGCGGATGGCGGAGTTGGCCTCCCCGGCCGCGACCTGCTCCATATACTTACCGAAGAGGATGAGCGAGAGCAGCACCCCGTCGGACGCAAAGTAGAGCTTGTAGCTCGTGCGCGGCGTGCCCGTCACGTAAGCGCTGTAGAGATAGATGAGCGTGGACGAGAGCGAGACGAGAAAGTCCATGCCGAACGTGCGGTTGCGCAGTCCGCGCCACGCGCTTTTGTAAAAATGCCGCCCGGGGCCGAACTGCAGCGCCGTCCCGGCCAGAAACTGCAGCTTCGGGTGCATCTCAAGCATGAGCGGCGCCGTGCAGCAGGCCGAGGTCACGAGCGTTTTGAGCAGATCCATGCGCTTTTCGAGCTCCTGATCCGCGTCGCCGCCGCGCAGCGCGCCGAGCGTGACGGCGCAGCCCGCGTCCGCGCAGGCGGCGGCGAGGTCGCGCCCGTCCACGCCGATGGGCCAGAGGTACGCCGTGAGCGTGCCGTCCGCCTGCACCGCGACGTCCTTGACGCCGAACACCGCGCGCAGCGCGTCCGCCGCGGCGGCGGCCGTTTCCGCGTCCGCTTCCGCCGGGAGCAGGTCCTGCTCCTCGACCGGCACGCGAAAGCCCGCGCGCCGGACCCTCGCCGCGATCGCGGCGAGGTCAGTCGCGCCCTCGTCATAGGTGATGAGCGCCGACGCGGCGGTGTAGTTCACCGCCGCGCGCTGCACGCCGGGCAGCTTCTCGAGCGCACGGTCCAGCCGCGCCACGCACGCGGCGCACTCCATGTCCAGGATTCTCAGCGAGATGTCTTTCATTTGCTTCGCCCCCATGTCAAAAGGGGAGCGCACAGCCGGCGCTCCCCTCAATAATCAGGCCTCTTCGCCCGCTTCCAGCAGGTTCTGCTTGAATTCCTTGCGCTTTTTGATCGCCGTCATGCACGCCGGGATGGCCACGGCGGGCAGGTCGAGCAGCAGCGCCCAGTCGATCCAGTCGATGCCCTTGATGAACTGACCCTCGTGCCACACGCCCTTGGCGAGCTTGAAGTAGTTGTAGTTCCAGGCGCCCCAGATGTCCGTCGTGGGCTTGAACAGGTGCACCTTCAAAAACGCCGCGCTCGTAACGATGCCGTTGGCGGCGACGGTCAGGAACGAGGACGTGCGCTTGTTTTTCAGCAGAAACTCGCCAACGGTGGGCAGAACGTACACGGCCAGGTTGATGATCCAGAGCTGCATCGGGATCTTGTAGTGCCAGCGGATGGCCTGACGGATGTGGTCGGCATCGTGCAGCAGGGCTGCGCCGAGGATGACCAGGTTCCACTTTTCCAGTACGGCGGCGGTCTCGTCGTCGAGGCGGGTATCCAGGAATTTCGCTTCGTCTTTTGCGGACTGAGTCATGGTATTTCCTCCCCTTGATCGAATCAATATGTACCCAGATTTTCATTTACCATCTGGTCGGCAAAAAAGTAGCACATCCCGCCCGGAATGTCAAGACGCTGACAGAGAAAACTGGAAATTTTCTTCGCCGCAAAACGAGCAAAGGCTCCGGTTTCCCGGAGCCTCTGCTTTTTTGCCGTTGTCGTCAGCTGTGGCAGCTGTGTTCACCGCAGCCGTGCTCGCCGCAGGTGTGGCCCGCGCCGTGCGCGTGGTCGTGATGATCGCAGCGCGCCTCGGGATCATAGCCGAGCGAGCCGTCAA
>QWCY01006082.1_pt1 | contig 10932 bp, 9 predicted proteins | sample 1972631 | NCBI WGS metagenome assembly QWCY01 (sample SAMN09866696, study PRJNA288562) | Human gut metagenome isolate pre1_stool, whole genome shotgun sequencing... | isolation source: gut | host: Homo sapiens | place: USA: California
TTAACATGAGACCAAGAAAGAAATTAGGATTTAAAACACCATACGAGTGCTTTTACGAACAAATTAAGTAAATTTGCACTTGCTTGTTGAATTCACGTACAGAATGTCACAATTAGAATTGTTAACAAGCTAAAATTGGTCAATTGTTGATTTTTTTACGTGTTTTATCCCTATATTATCTTACAGTTTGAAAGAGATGTTACGATTTGATAAATCTGTAACCGTTGTTTTTGTTTAATATTGTAATTTATACTATAAATATTTAGATAAAATGAAATAAAACAAATCTAAATCAATAGATTCTCTTAATATTTTATGCATAAAACACCAAATTGCATCAAATAGAGAGCGTAATATGTTAATAAATATAAATTTCTTATCTTTTTTGACTGCAGTATTTATTCTGTTAAAAATATTATATTATATTTGCAAGTAGTTAACAAATTGAAATACCTAATCATCTAACAACTTAATAAGATAAATGCATGAGTTCATTAACTTTCAGAGAGGAAATCTTTCACTTAAACATAATTTAAAAAGAAATTTTATGGAAAAAAGACTAACAATGTTTCTTGCATGTCTATTCCTAAGTTTTGGAATGGCATTGGCACAAACACAGATTAGCGGTACTGTGATTTCTGCAGACGACAGTCAACCCATTATCGGTGCTTCCGTGATGGTTGAAGGAACGAAAACTGGTACCGCTACCGATCTTGACGGTAAGTTTACTTTGAGTGTGCCCAAAGGTGCAAAGCTCGTGGTTTCTTACATTGGTATGGCAACTAAGACCGTAACCGCAAGCAACAACATGATTATCAAGTTGGCAACTGCTGGTAGCGACATGGATGAAGTCCTCGTCGTTGCTTACGGTACAGTGAAGAAATCAACCTATACTGGTGCAGCCACCAACATCGACTCAAAGAAGTTGGAGAAGGTGCAAGCAGCCGATGCTTCCAAGGCTTTGGAAGGTATGGTAGCTGGTTTGTCCGTAAGCTCTCCTTCTGGTCGTGCGGGTCAGGGAACAACGATGCGTATTCGCGGTATCGGTTCTTTGAATGCTTCCAGTGCACCGCTCGTTATTTTGGATGGTGCTCCTTATGATGGTGAAATCAATGCCATCAATACAAAGGATATTGAGAGCATCAACGTCTTGAAGGACGCTGCTTCCGCTGCTTTGTATGGTGCTCGTGGTGCCAACGGTGTAATTTTGATTACCACGAAGAGTGGTAGCAAGGGACGTGTACAGGTATCTTTCGACGCTCGCATCGGAACGAATAAGCGTGCCGTTCCCGAATACGACATCATCCGGGATCCAGGCTTGTATTACCAATTGACATGGGAAGCTTTGAAGAATTCAGTTACTTATATTGAAGATCCTGAGGCTAATCCTGGTCAGTGGGCATCCGAAAACTTGATTAATGAACTAGGCTATAATATTTATAATACTCCTGATAATCAAGTTGTTGATGCAAACGGTAATCTTACAAATGCCCCTATTCGCTATGAAGATGCAGGAAGTTTTAACGACTGGGAAGGCACTCTCTACGATCCGAAGACTCGCGAGGAATACAACCTCAGCGTAACCAAGGGTGGTGAAAAATCTAAGGTTTACTTCTCTTTGGGTTATTTGAACGATCGCGGTTTCAACATGAATACCGGTTTCGAGCGTCTGACAACTCGTATGTCTTACGATGCTGACGTCACCGACTGGTTGAGGATTGCTGCATCTTCACAATTCGCAAAGACCGATGCTCGCAACGCAGCTGACGAGAGTAACAACTTTAGCAATGTTTTCATGTGGAGTCGTATGATAGCTCCTATCTATCCTATCTATAAGCACGGTGCAGATGGCAAGATTCTTCGTGATGCCAACGGTGATGGTATTTACGATGATTCGCAGAGCCGTCTCTACGCAGGGGGTATGAATCTCATCAAGCAGAACAAACTTAATGTTCAGAAGAATACCAATTACTACTTGACACAAAACGCACGCATCGATGTGAAGCTGCCTTATAACTTAAAGTTCAGTACAACCGCTACATTAAATGGTAACTGGTGGCGCTGGACTGATTTGAAGAACCCACTCGTTGGTGATGGTCAGGCATACGGCGGTATCCTCGATAAGGAGGTCAATCAGTCGATATCAACCAACTGGAACCAAATTCTTACATGGGATCAGACTTTCAACGACTTTACTGTTCATGCCATGTTGGGGCATGAAAACTTCTCACAGAGATGGAACTACTTGTTCGGTGAAAAGAAAGGTCTTCTCGACCCAACCTTGCCAGAATTCCGCTCAGCTGCTTCCATTTCCGATTTGGATTCTTATTCTCGCGAATATAAGGTGGAAGGTTTCTTCGGACAGGTAACTGCCGATTATATGGATAAGTACTACGCTTCTGCTTCCTTGCGTCGTGATGGCTCTTCTATATTCCATCCAGATCATCGTTGGGGTACATTCTGGAGCGTGGGTGCGTCTTGGCGTATCAATCAGGAAGATTTCTTGAAAGATGTTAAGGCTATCCAGAATTTGAAACTGCGTGTCAGCTATGGTGTTCAAGGTAACGACTATCTCTATTTACCAGGTTCATCCGTTCGAGCTTATACTCCGTACACTGACCTTTACGCAATTTCATCTACAGGTACAGAAAGTATTTATGGTCCTGCATATAAAGGAAATAAGGAGATTACTTGGGAAAAGAACAATAACTTGGACATAGGTCTTGAATTCTCATTCTGGAAGGGTGTCATTGCCGGTGAATTTGACTTCTTTACGCGTCGTACATCCGACATGCTCTTCAACCTCCCGATTCCTTCTACAACAGGTTTCTCAACAATGCCCGTAAACTTCGGTAACATGAGAAACACTGGTTTCGAGTTCAACCTCTCTTCCAATGTTTACAACGATGAGCACATCAATGTAAATTTAGGCGTAAATGGTGTCACTTATAAGAACAAGATTACCAAGTTGCCTGAGAAGTTCAGAGAAGATGGTATCTCTTCTGGTTGGCGCATCATGAAAGAAGGTGGCGGTATCTACGACTACTACATGGTGAAATCAGCAGGCGTTAATCCTGAGAATGGTGAGCAACTTTATTGGATTTGGAACGACGACAATAAGCAGTTCGAGAAAGTAGGTGGCGCTGATTATGATAGCGGTATGAAGAACAGACAATATGTTGGTTCCTCATTGCCTAAATTGGCTGGTGGCTTCTATGTCAATGCTGCGGCTTATGGTTTCGACTTCTCCATGCAGTTCGCTTATCGTATCGGTGGAAAGGTTTATGACGCCAACTACGCTAACTTGATGTCAGCTGGCAACCCAGGTACAAACTGGCACAAGGATATCTTGAACCGTTGGACTCCAGAGAACACGAATACCGATGTTCCTCGCTTGCAGAGCAACACCCAGTTCCTCTCACAGGCTTCCGACCGCTTCCTTATCAGTGGTTCTTATCTCAGCTTGAACAACCTCACATTGGGTTACACGTTGCCAAAGAGCCTCTTGAATAAAGTGGGTATTCAGGGACTTCGCATTTACTTTGCTGCTGACAACCTTGGTTTGTGGTCTAAGAGAAAAGGTCTTGACCCACGTGTTTCACTCAACGGTACACAAAATGTCAGTGTAAACAGTGCGGTGCGCGCCCTCTCATTTGGTCTCAACCTGAATTTATAAGAAATAGCTCTATAACTGATTATAAAACGTAAGAAATATGAAAAATTATATAAAAGCTGCAGCAACACTTGCACTCACGTTCAGTTTAGTGGGGTGTGATCTTGATCCTGTGATTACGGAATTCGAATCTCAGGACCGCCATAATGAGTTGATTGGTAACCCTGAGACACAACCGAAAGTCGCGAAAGCTGCTCTCGCAAAGGTCTATTCGATCTTCCAAGAATTTGATTCCAGTCATGATGATTTCGGATTGAAGGCATTCCATATCGCAACAGATATGATGTGTGAGGATGTGGCTTACCAGCGTTGGAACTGGTTCCAATTCGACTATCAGATTGATAACCGTATGGAAAACTATCGCCGTACAGGTTCTACATGGGCACAGTTCTATAACATCATCGCAAAGGTGAATCTCCACTTGGAGACTTACTTCTCGACCGAATCTACCGATCCTGAAATAATGGCATCAAAGGGTGAAGCACTTGCACTGCGTGGTATCGCTTATTTCCATTTAGTTAACTTCTATCAGCATACGTATAAAGGTCATGAGGATGCTATGGGTGTGCCACTCTCATTGAAATCGACCGATGAGAATCTTCCTCGCGCTTCTGTGAAAGAGGTTTATGCACAAATCATTGAGGACCTGAAATACGCTGTTGATCACTGCCATACAACTGGTGTTCGCACAGATGTAGATCGCGCTGTGGCTGCTGCTTATTTGGCAAAGGCTTATGCTCAGATGGAAGATTGGGCAAATGTTAAGACCTATGCTGTAATCGCACAGGAAGGTGGTACCGATAAGGTTTCAGAACCAGCTCGCGGATGGGACATTGGTCAGCCTGACATCTTGTGGGGCTATGACATCAACTCTCAGAACTCTACGCTGTGGGCTTCATATTGGAGCCACATGGATCATTTCCTCTCCAGAGGTTATGCTGCCGGTGGTAAGACCAAGCTCATCTACAACTACCTGTACAACCAGATTCCTAAAAGCGACTCTCGCAGCAAGCTTTGGATACGCAAGGACTTACTTCCAGGAGTGGCAAAGCAAATGCTTGCCCAAACTCACAATCCTGAGATGAAGGAATTGGATGACCTTGATAATTTCGAGCAAGTGAAGTTTATTGCTGGCGAGGCTGCCATGGAGCAAGATTATTGCTTTATCCGTGTTCAGGATCCTATTTTGCTTGAAATCGAGGCATTGGTAGAATTAGGAGACTTAACTAATGCGCAAGCCAAGCTCACTGCATTTGTCAGCAAGCGCAATCCAGAGTTTAAAGCTCCAGCAACACAGGATGAACTTCGTAAGGAAGTTCGTTTCCAACGGCGCATAGAACTTTGGGGTGAGGGAACGAACTGGTTAGACATGAAGCGTTGGAAGGAAACCATCGATCGTACCAAGGGTTACACGATTAAGGATAAGAATGGCAAAGACGTTCAAGTTGAATCCAATCACCCAGCATCTGTACGCATAAAGATGGCTACAGACGATAAGGACTTCTTGCATAGAATTCCGCTTAGGGAAATCAATGCTAATCCGAACTTGAAGCAAAATCCATAAAACTCCGAATAGAAATAATTATAATTGAAAGCTAAGACTTCTTAGCATGTAGAAAATGGGCTGCATCCTTTAAATGGATGCAGCCTTTTGTTCTTTGTACATAGGCCCTTCGGAATTTTGGCAATATTTCCCCAAATCGGTCTTTAGAGCTTCTCTTATAGCATGTGGCTTTCTTCCTGTCTAATTACAAAAAGAAAGCGGAGTTCTCTAATGGCCGGGGTGGGTTTAAGTGCGATGGAATGTTTCGGAGGATTAGAATTATATGATGGCTTACTTAGAGATAAGCATCACCATCGTTAGAATGTAACGTAAGGACCCAGTCGTTCGATGGCTTCTGGTGGAAAGTCCTTGTGGAGTCGCAGTTGGGTGAGACTTGCAATCTTACCTTTCAGCCTACGGAAGTCATAGATTGCCCTTGCCTGATAAAAGTTGATATAGGGGTGACGGCGCATCTGTGCAACTGAAAGCTTGTTCAGATTCATCTTTTGCGTTTGTGGATGAACCACCTTGAAGAATGGGAGCGATTCTTTAGGAAAGCCCTCAATCTCTTTCAACTGTCCCACAGATACGTAACCGCCAAGGCGCTTTCCGTAGCTTACGATGGCCCGTGCCCATCCTGACCCTATACCAGGTATCTTTTTCAGCATCGTGGTGTCGGCAGTGGCAAGATTAATGTATTCGCCGACTTTGATTTTCAGCGGATAGCGAATGGTGTCGCGATCGTACTCCTTATAGGGCTTGTAGGCATCTTGTGCCTTATAAGCCTCGTAGGCATCGTGTACCCGCTGCCTTTCGGCGATCTTGTTCTCGTGGTAGGCTCTCACTGATTCCATTGTGAAGGCGGGCTGATAGTCATCGCCTATCATAATATACGGCTCCAAGTCTCGGTATTGTTTGCGTGTGAGTCCATAGAGGCGGGCGAAATCTTGTGGCGATCGGTAAACTCCTCCTTTTGCCCTGTATTTGTAGATGTTGCGTATTTGGTAGGGGGCAAGTCCCAGTCGGCCCAATTGTGTGCTGTCGGCGGTGTTCGGATCAAAAGGGAAGAGCTCCACTCTTTTTCCGTCCCTCAATTCGTAATAACCGTTTTCTTTCGGTTTTCCGTATTTCGTCGGGTTGTCAAGGCCAAGGATTGAAGTCTCGTTTTCAGAATCTCCAATGGTCCGTGTGTTTTTATCTCCCAAGAGATAGACGATAGAGATGGCAGCAGCGGCCAGTGTCAGGAGAAAGATTACTACTTTTCTGTCTGACTTTTGTAAATAGAAAAACTCTCTTAAGTTCATGGTATTTTGGTGTTCAGGGTCAGATTATCAAATCTTAGGTTCGGGAATTGCAAAATGTTTCTTATCTTTGCAGTGTACTTACAAAATAAATTCAGTCCGATGAGAGTACTTCGTAAATTTCCTTTCACCACCAACATCATCATTGCGATATTTGTTCTCTGCTTCATCAATGTTCCCGACACTCCTCTTCAGAATATCAGTCTCATTGATAAATGGACGCATATCATTCTTTATCTGTGCCTGGGTGTCTGCATAGCGTTGGAATATTTTAACGCTTACGGCTATTCGGGTGCAAAGAAACTTGCATTATGGGTGTTTCTCATGCCTTCGTTGATGGGTGGACTCATCGAAATTCTGCAAGCCTATTGTACTGGAGGAAATCGCAGTGGTGAGTGGTTGGATTTTCTTGCCGATACCATCGGAGCAGCAATAGCCTTTGTTATCGGTATTCTTGTGGCAAAGTATCGCGCCAGATCTTGAATGGATTGCGCCGCATCTGCGAGTTGTAGAATCTGCGGTCACCCGTGACCTCCATGCCGATGAAGTCTGGTTTTTCGAAGGCTTCTTCCTCGCTGTTCAATTCTACTTCGGCCATCACCAGCCCATCGTTGTCGCCATAGAACTCATCGACCTCGAAAGTGTGTCCGTCATGTTCGATAAGGTAGCGTCGTTTGTCGATGATGCCTGGCTCGCAAAGCCGTAAAAGATGCTTGGCCTCTTCTTGTGTGATTTCTTTTTCAAACTCGTAGCGCGACAGTCCGCCGTTTCGCGACGGCCCTTTGATGGTCAGGAAGGCTTTGTCGTCCTGAATACGGATGCGCACCGTATTGACGGCAGCGAAATATCCCTGCTGAATATGGTGCGAGGTGTGTGCAGATTTTTTCCAATCTGCTGACTTGTGGACTAAAAATTTCCTTTCAATCTCGACTCCGCTCATTAGCTATAAAGGTAGATAGAGTAGGCAGCATACGCCAATCCGAGTATTAACAGCGTGATGATAATCCACTTGATAACGTTCTTTGCCTGCTTTTCCTGTCGTGCTTCGCGTTGCTTCTGATACAATTTTCTTTTATCGCTCATAGTTGAATTGATTATATTTGTATTTATTCAGCTTAAAAATGCTTTTGTCTTTTCTGTGATAAGATGAGACGATTGTTATTCCTCTACAGGGAATTCCATCAGGTAGGCTTTGATGAAACCGTCGATTTTTCCGTCCATCACTCCATCGACATCAGATGTCTGATAATTGGTTCTGTGGTCTTTCACGCGGCGGTCGTCAAACACATAGCTGCGAATCTGGCTTCCCCATTCAATTTTCTTCTTCGAGGCCTCAACTTTCGCCTGTGCTTCCATCTTCTTTTTCATGGCACGGTCGTAGAGTTGCGATTTCAAGAGCTGCATAGCCTTGGCGCGGTTCTTGGGTTGGTCGCGTGTTTCGGTATTCTCGATGAGTATTTCTTCATGCTCTCCAGTGTCGGGGTCTTCGTATTGATAGCGCAGACGCACACCCGACTCCACCTTGTTCACGTTCTGTCCGCCGGCGCCTCCTGAGCGGAAGGTATCCCAGCTAACGCGTGCCGGATCGACATATACCTCTATTGAGTCGTCGATGAGTGGAGAAACGAACACGCTGGCAAAGCTCGTCATGCGCTTGCCCTGTGCGTTGAATGGGCTGACACGCACCAATCGGTGGACGCCGTTCTCGCTTTTGAGGAACCCGTAAGCATATTCGCCGCCCTCGAATTTCATCGTCACGCTCTTGATGCCGGCTTCATCGCCGTCCTGAATATCGGAGATGGTAACACGGTAGCCGTGCGCCTCTCCATAACGCATATACATACGCATGAGCATCGATGCCCAATCCTGACTCTCAGTGCCACCAGCGCCTGAATTGATTTTCATCACACACTCCATCGGGTCTTCCTCCTGGCGGAGCATATTCATGAGTTCAAGGTCCTCAATGGCTGCCACCACCTTCGTATAGGCAGCATCCACTTCCTCTTCGGTGACCAGCTCGTCTTTGTAGAAGTCGAAAGCCAGTTGCAGCTCGTCGCTCTGCGTGCGCACATTCTCATAGCCTTTCAGCCATTTCTCTATGCCTTTCACCTTTTTCATCTGCTCCTGCGCACGTTCGGCATCCTCCCAAAAGTCGGGCGCCTGTGTGCGGAGCTGTTCCTCTTCGAACTCAATCTTTCTTTTATCTATGTTCAGATAGCGATGCAGAGCTTCAACTCGCTCTGTCACATCTTTCAGTTGGTCGGCTGTAATCACTTCTTTTGTTTTTAATTCTTGGTCAATAGTCCTTTAATCCTCGTACATCTTGTCGATGATGTCTTTGAAATTCTTGTTGATGACAGAGCGTTTCAGCTTCAGTGTGTTGGTAAGTTCTCCTGACTCCATTGAGAAATGGTGAGCCAGCAAGGTGAACGTCTTAATCTGTTCGTAAGACGCCAATCGTTGTTGAAGCGTGTCGATGCGCTCCTTGTACATCTTTTGAACGCAGATGTTGTCGCAAAGGTCTTCGCGGTTTTCGAATGCGATGCCGTTGTCTTTGGCCCATTCTTCCAGAACTCTAAATTCAGGAACGAGCAATGCTGATACATATTTTCGCTGATCGGCAATCACGACAGCTTGGTCAATGAACTTATCGACCAGTAGCATGCCTTCGACCATCTGAGGCGCAATGTATTTACCGTTTGACGTCTTGAATAGGTCTTTGATTCTTTCCTTTAGGAATAGCTCTCCGTCTTTCAGATAGCCAGCATCTCCAGTGTGGAAGAATCCGTCTTTATCGAAAGCTGTGTTGTTGATGTGTTCGCGTTGGAAGTAACCCGGTGTGATTGTTGGGCCTTTCAGCAGTATCTCGTCATCTTCGCCTATCTTTATCTCTATGTTGTGAATCGGTCGCCCTACCGAGCCCACTGTGTAGGGCTTATCCTTGTGGTCGCAACTCACTGTGGCAAGGCTTTCAGTCAGACCGTACCCCACAAGCATGTTCAACCCTATGCTGTGAACAAACTCTTCGACCTCTGGCGGCACAAATGCGCCTGCCGTTGGGAACAGATTGGCATTCTCGAGCCCCAGCTGTTTCCTGACAAGGCTTAGAATGGTCTTGTTCACCAGTTGGTATTCCATTTCCAAATGAATGGGAACACGTTTGCCTCGGCTCAGGTAAGTGATGTTCCGCTTTCGCCCCACGGACAGAGCATGTTCGAAAACCTTTCGTTGGATAACGCTCGATTTCTCTATTTTTTCCTTGACGGCAATGTAAACTTTCTCCCAGAAGCGGGGTACAGAAGCCATGCAAGTGGGATGCGTCTCACGCATACTTTCCTGAATTTCCTTCGGATAGGTGTTGATAATCAGCTCTCCGCCGAATGTCAAAATCAGGTAGGCCCATGCTTTTTCGAATATGTGTGCGAAAGGTAGGAAGTTGATTACGCGGTCTTTGTCCGTCACGGGGACGCACAAACCGTTGGCCTCCATTGCTGCTTTGTACATGCCGTGGGTGAGAATGACACCCTTGCTCTCGCCCGTTGTGCCACTGGTGTAGAGAATGTTGCAGATGTCCTCTTCTGTGGCTTCCGCACTTATCTTCTCCACTTCAGACTGTCGGGGGAAGCCCTCGCCCAGCTTCAGGAAGTCTTCAAAGAACAGTGCATGTGGGTCGTGTGTGCTGATGCGCACGCTTGGGTCGAAGATAATGATGCGCTCCAATGTCGGACAGAGCGCAAAGATGCGGTGAGTCTTGTCATACTGCTCTTGTTCGCCTACAAACAGGTAGCGAACTCCAGCATCTTGAATCATGTATTGTATTTGCTGTTCCGAACTGGTGGCATAGAAAGGAATGGTAATAACCCTCACACCATAAGCTCCAAAGTCTGTGTATAGATATTGAATGCTGTTCTGTGCGAACACGGCAATCTTCTCTTGTGGCTTCAGGCCAAGGTTCAACAGTGCGTTCGACACTTGTTTCACGCGCAATGAGAACTGATTCCAGGACACTGTCTTCCATTTCAGGCTGCCAAAGTTACGGAAAGTCAATACTGGCTTGGCTCCATACTTCCTTGCCTGTTCATGAATTAGGACTGAATAATGACACGTTTCCTGCATGTTTTTTTGTTTTATTTAATGCAAAAATAAGCAATTATTGGCAAAAGAAAAAATAATTTGCCAATAATGTTGATATTTGGACTAATTGTCCGTGGCGAAAATCATGGACTGGCTGTTGGGTTGGAGACTAATTGGCTGACGCCTGAAACTTTGGGTCCATCGCAATTCTCAACTAGGTCTCGACACTTTGGTACTGAAACCGGGTCAGTCGTAAAACCCAGTTGCATCTCCTCTCTCCTCATGCACATAATTTCATAAGCCTGTAAAGGAAGAAAGGAATATCCGTTACTCCCCTGAAC
>QWCY01006085.1_pt1 | contig 10928 bp, 15 predicted proteins | sample 1972631 | NCBI WGS metagenome assembly QWCY01 (sample SAMN09866696, study PRJNA288562) | Human gut metagenome isolate pre1_stool, whole genome shotgun sequencing... | isolation source: gut | host: Homo sapiens | place: USA: California
TCGGTCTTGAAAATGGGCTGACCGTTCTTGTCCACCAGGCCGCGCAGCTTGGCCCGCATCTGGATAGCAGCCATCACACCGTTGGGGATATAGCCGCTCTCCTCCACTTTGGCGATCACGCCGCCCTCACCCATGATGTCCTTGAAAATATCGCTGGTAGCGGTCACAACAGCGTTTGCAGTAGTAGCCGAAGGAACCAAGCCCTCACGCCAGGAAGTGGGCTTGCCCGTGCCATACAGGATAGCGGCGTCGATGACCTTACCGAATGCTTCCTGGAGACGGGGGCGTACTTCACCCCAGATGTCGTAGTTGCTGTCATCCAGCACTGCCTCTGGGATGGGGACGATGACAGCGATCTCCTCGGCGTAGATTTTCTTCTTGTCCCACGCCATGTTGGTGGTCTTTTTGAGGGATGCCTTGGAGTCAGACGCTCCAGTCGTAGCCTCGCCGTTCACAAAGTAGGCGGTGGGCAGGGCGTCCAGCACGTTAAGGGTCTGGGTCTTACTGGTCATGTTGGGCAGCCGCCGGGCCATCCGCAGCACAGCGGACTCGGTCACGGCGCCCTGGATAATCTCACGGGTAACAGGCTCCGGGATCAACCCGGAAAGTCTTTCTCTGTCAATAATAGGGGTAGCCATTTAATTCTCCTTTCATTTCAGTGCGCCCCGAATCAGGGCATTCATTACATCGTTTTCTCCTGTTTTGGAGCTTCCGCCACCCACAGGAGCGGCCCAGTCAAAAGTGGTCTTTTTGCGGTCAGCGGTCAGAGCATCCACGGCCTGCTCGAAAGTGGTCTTTTCATCCACCATCTTCCCAGCCTTGAAGGCAATAAACTCCGCCTCGTCTCCGGTCAGACCTTTCTTCAGAACGTACAGTTCCCGTTTCAACTGGTCCCGCTCGCTTTCCGCAGCGGTCAGTTTGCCGGAGAGGGTGTCCCGCTCGCCGGTCAGCTTATCCCAGCGTTCTTTCTCACCAGCCTGTCCAGTTTGCCAAGTGCGGTAGGCAGTCAGTTCTTCCTCGCTGGGCATCCCCTTCATGGCTTTTGCAAGCCGCTTGCCAATCATGGCATCCACTTCCGCCTGAGTGAAGGTTTTCTCAGGGGCGGGCTCCGGCGCAGGGGCCGGGGTAGGGTTATTGATAGGTTCGCTCATGGTTTTAACCTCCGTTTATTCGTCACCCCGTCGGGTGCCGTTTAAGGCCCGTCGGCCATGGTTTACAAAAGAAAAAGGGGCCAGCCACCGAGAAATCCTCGGTAGTTGACCCCGTTCGGTCCTTCCCGGCAACCGTTTATGCCGTGGGAACAATTTTCACTTTATAAGTCTTTTCTCCAGACGGTTCTCACTTTCACATTCCCATCTCTCTGTGGAGAAATTTCTATACGAGCGCCTTTTTCGAGTGCTTTTTCCATTTTTTTGATTGTAACTCCGTCGAACAATTTCCCTTTAAGCCCTTTTGCGTCTTGGGGCGTTACAATCATTTCTTCCCCAATTTCCATCAATACTCCACCTTCATCCTTTCCCGCTGCAACGGCAGCCCCGCCGCCTTGCTGAATGCCTTGTATTCCTGATTCAGCCGCCGGATGCGAGCCGTTACCGCCTGAGCATCTTCTTCCAGCCCTGCGGCCTTGTATGCCGCCTGTTCCCGTTTCAGCTTGCGGACAGTCCGCTCGATCTGCCGCTGCTTCTGGGTGGCCTCATAGGCTGTATAGTGCTTATCCTCAAAGTCAACGTCGTGGCCGTCGTCAATGTGGGCCAGCTCCTCATCGGTGTATGTGCGCTCCATCACACCATCCACAAATGCAGTCCTGATATGACGGCAGTTGGCTCCTTCCAGTCCATCCACATAACCAAGGCCGCACACCTCGTAGATGTTCGGATACTTGTCCCCGGATCTGACAGAGTACACACGGCCCTGCCATAGCTTGTGGTTCTGCCAGCCGACACCCTTATCCCGTGCCCCGATGTGGGCGGACACTTCAAAGTAAGGTGTTTCCAGATACTCTGCGCTCTGCTCCGTGTACTTGGCACAGAGCTGGGATACGCCTGTCATCACTGCACGACGGGCAGCCACGTCAATTTGGTCTCGGTGTCCGCTCTCGTAATCCACGATCTTGATACCGCTGTCCGCAAGCTGTTTGACGGCGCTTTTGATGGCCTGATTGTAAGAGATGGCCCCGCTCGTGATCTGCATCTCCGCATTGTCCAGCGCCCATTGATAGGCTTTTCCAGGCTTCAGCATCGTCCGCCCATTGTCCACCAGAAATCCCATGGAGTGGGTTAGGTTTCCAACCTCCCGCTGTGCCTGTGCCATGATGGCGGCAATCTCGGTGACACTCACAAGCATTTCAGGTGCAGTCACCCCCGCAAGGTCTATGACCTCTCGGTAGTACCGCTGGTTACGCTCTACTACGTCGTCCAGCAGCTTTTTAAGGTCCCGCTGGCTGATGTTGGCGGTGCGTTGGATGGCCTTTTCGATTTCCTCCAGGCTGATGCCGTGGGAGCGAAGCGCCCGGATGTCCTGCACCGTGACCTCGTTCAACTCGCCAGCCAGTTTCAGCCGGGAGCATATCTCGTCAAGGAGGGTCGCCTCCAGACTGCGATACAGCTCGGCCATCTCTTCCGGGAGGGCATCGAGAAGTTCCGGGGTGAATGGATATCTCATTCAATCTCCTCTTCCTCCTCGTCTGTCATATCCTCCATCTTTGGAAGCATCTTCTTTGCCGTGGCCTCGTCCTCGTTGTACCACTTCATGCGGTACTCCCAGTCGTTCATGATGCCCGCCGCAAGGTCTTGGCGGTCATTATTGCGCTCTGTTGTCTTGTCCTCGATGATACTATCATCGAAATCAATGGTGACTTCTGCGTCCTCATTCAGTCCGGCATTCATGGCCGTGTTTCCCAGGCGGAGAATGATCCGGCACAGCTCGGTCAATACCTGCTCCAGAATGATTTCATGTTTCTTGATCGTACGGAACATGGTGCTGTTTTCGCTGATGACCTGCGTCGCTGTGGCCACGCTACCCTGGTCGAATCTGTAATGATTCTCTCCGAAGCCGCACTTGCTGGACAGCAAATTGAGCTGGTCCTGGATTCCTGTATTGTGCTCCTGCGTCCGAAGGGTCATATCGATGGGGGTGATGATCCCGTTATTGTCCGTATCCTCCGGGAGCACATAATATGTCAGGTCGTCTGGGTCGAAAAACGGCTCTCCATCCAGGTCCTTTGTAGCTGATGGCTTTACCATGATACGCTTTTTCCCCAGGATGAACTCGTTTACATAGCTGTCATAAGCCACGTCCACGCCCTTGAGTACATCGATGGCGTTGGCAAACACAGAGATGCCAAGAGGAATATTATCGTCGTAGTTGTTGGCGATGTTGGGCCGGTCAATGACAAACTGCCGACGGTCCGACCCAGTATGTACCACCTGTGGAACCCGCTCAAAGCCTGACACATCGGCCAATAAAACTTCCGCATCCACATTGTTGTTCCGGTATCGGTAGAGCCGGTTCTCAATGTCGTACAGGCCGTTGACCTTGTGGTGGATCTGGAGGTAGCAGTAATCCTCTCCATTGATGGTAACGATGCTGTCAAAAGCGCACTCTGTAATGATTCCATTCCGCCATGCCAGCGGCCAAATGTGCTCTACGGTCACATAGTCCATCACAATTCCGTCGGCGCTTCCGGGGACAGGCCCTTCTTCCGTGGCCTCCATGCCCACAACCCTGGGGATAAAGGCTACTGTTCCAAGGGCAAACGCCTTTTCCTGCATCTCATTTGCTTTGACCAGGAAATTGTTTTCGGTGAACACACGGTCAATGAAGTCCTGCTCCCGCTGGCCCTCCAGGGTGATTTCAACCCGTTCGTTCATAAGTAGGTTCGCCCAATCCTCCGGGATTTTCTTGCCCATATTGAGAGTGTACCGCTTGCACCGAACCACACTAGCCCCGTTGTGGACCTTGTACCTGTGGAATCCCTTTACGTCGCCCACATACCAAGACTTCCACTCCTGCACTTTTGTGTAAAACTTCTCCGGCACCGTGGAGTAACCAAGCTCTTTCAGTTTTTCTGTAATATTCATGCCGTTATTCCCATCCTTCGGAATACTCTCTCTAGGGCATATCTAGTAGCGTCAATCAGGTGATTGTTCTCATCAGGATAACCGCTGATAATTTCTCCGTCCTTATTTCGCTCATACTCATAATTCACAAACTCGTTGTATGCATTTGGCGTTCTTCTGCGGTCAATGACAATCTTCCGCCTCTGGAGCCACTTCATGCCGTACTCTACACTCCCAGAGCCTTTAATTGCTTCTTTGGCTGGGAGCCCCATCGCCCGGTAGTCTGCTGATGATTTAGGCTCTGCGCTGTCGCAGGTAATGTAAGCGTCCTTGTACCCTTTGGAAAGAATCAACTTCCCGCTCGCCTCGTTGGTCAGCTTATTTTGGTATATCTCGTCCATCAGATAAATCGTCTCTCTGGCCCGATCATAGTGGAGGCGGATAAAGGCAAAGGGGTCAGGAAACCAGCCCCAGTCCACGCCTTGATAAATCTTGTCAAAAAGCGCAATCTCTTTGTCTGTGATCTCCCGCAGTTCAAGGTTTTCGAATACGTTCCCGCCAGTTCCAACAGCTTCACCTAGATATTCATGACGGTACGCCCGCTCATCTGTTGCTTTCAGGTGCTCGGCTTCCGCCAGGAACTGCGCTCCCAGCCAATCTGGCGGGGCCTCAAGGTATGTACTCTTGTGGCACAGCCTGTCCACCCGCTCCTCCAAACTGTCCTTGTTGGCCCAGTTATCCCGGCTGATTGGTGGATTGTAGCTCTCAAAATTCCAGAACTTCGACCCACCTCGCATGGTAGATTGCAGTATAGTTCTGATCTCAGCCCGACCAGCGAACTGATCTTTCTCCTCAAAATGGGTGACGGCGATATAGCCAAAGGGAACCTTGATAGACTTGATTTTCATGGGATCATCCGCACCCCGGAACATAATTTTCTGGCCGGTTGGCCTATAAATCAGTTCCATAGGCTGCACCTTTGCATCCCAGTATGCTGCCATTCCAAGCTCTCCAATGCCCCAGAGATATTGTGCGTATACACTGTCTCGAATCGTATTAGCTACCTTTCGGAGCACAAGGGCGTGAGTCCCTGGGTTGTTTATCAGCAGCAACGGAACTAGTAAGGACACACAGGAGGATTTCAGTGAGCCTCGGCCGCCGGACAGGTCGTAGTGTGTATGTCCGTGCTGAAATACATCACGGGCCAGCAAATGAAATGCGGGGCCAAGTACAGTAGATAAGCGCACCTCAGACATCTATGACCACCTTGACTTCCATATCCTCACTTGTTTTTTCGATGGGCTTGTCCCTCCACCTGTCCGGTCTTCGGTTCTTCAGCCAGAAGATTTGCGCCGTGGTATCCGGAATCACTGTCTTAACGGTCTGGATGACCTTTCGCCCGTCCTTTTCGCTGATCTCTACCCGCTCCTCCATGTACTCGTAGCCCAGGGCCCGTTTCAGAAGAGCGTTTTCCACCTGGATATCCACGATTTCTTTGCCCTTTTTTATGGCCTCCGAAAACTCAGGGAACTTGTTTTTCCAATCGTATAGCGTGGTTGCGGATATACCAATCTTTTCCGCAAGCTGTTCATCTGTCAGCCCATCCCGTGCCCATCCTTCAAGTAGCAAGAGCCCATCCGGCTCCAGCCACCGTTGATATTTGCCTTTCGCCACAATGGGCTCACCACCTCAATCAAAATTTCCCGTACCCTTCCCCCTCCCATCATTTCAGCGAGACGGGCACGCCCTTGTATCAAAGCTCCATATTGGGGTAAACATTTTCCCACACTTTCATGTGGTAAATATTTACCTCGCCATAGTTAGCGTCGAAGATCTTTCTAACTCCATAGCCCATCCGCTCACTGACATTTTTCAGTTTTCTCCAGTCAAAGTCTTTATGAGATCGTCCGTTCATGTGTGCGACTCTCTTGATGGAATACCATTCCCTGCTTCTGTCCAGTTCTGCCTCCAGCGCTTTTCTTTTGTCCTGCTCTCCTTTTAAGGCTGTACACAACTGGATCATCACATCTGGATTCAAGATTGCCGCCTCAAGAGTTTCTGGGGTCATGTAAGCTCCATGCTTACGGACAGATGGAATCACTTCGCTTGTTACCCACCGCTTGAATTTTTTTGCTGTGGGAAGTTTGCTGGAGAGCACCAGAGAATACAGGCCACTCTCGTTGATGATGGTCATGTTTCTGGACTGGCTGCCGTCGTGAATCCCGACGTTAGCTTTATCCTCGTCATCCACGTGCCGATCGAGCGCATCACGTGGGTTGCTGTACCCCAGGGCCTGGGCAACATCCTTGCCTACCAGCCACGGTTCGCCCTTTACTTCAACAGTGCGGATGACTCCAAACTCTGGGCTTTCAAAGAGCTTCATTTTGTTCATGTGAGAGGTCTCCTTTCGTATATGTTAGGAGAGGTGGCGGGGGCATATCCCGCCATGCGTTACCCCTCAATTTAAGATTTCCGCCCCCATCTCCCGCAACGAGGCACGGCATATATACCCCTCTCGGGGCATGCTTCGGGTTTGGTCAGGCTTTCCGGGGGCCTGCTCTGTAAGGACTTGCGTCCTGGTGCCACCGCCCGCCTCATGCGGCGAGGAGCGGCATATGTGCGCTTCCCGCTTAGATTGCCACACCACGTCGGGCAGTTTTCAGCGGGCATTGTCATTCTCTCTGAGGTGTTGCGCTACGCTCAGATCATCCGGGAGCGACCCGGCCTCTGGTGAGACCTGCAAGATTCGAACTTGCGACCTCTACCCCTTTCGGTTAAGTGACGGATTCCGCCCCGTCCCAGATTCCGCATGCCCCCGTCTTTCCGGGGTGTCAGCTCCGTGGCCTTTGGAACGCATTGTCTAATGCCCGTAAAGGGCGATGTTGCCGCATGGAGGGCGCAACCCTCCGGCCCGGATGTGTGGGCTGATGCGCTCGTGCGGCGTATGTACCCCGGCAAGCGCCGGGGTTGAGGAGGAAATAGAAGAAGCGAATGGGAGCGCAGGGGCATACGCTCCCACACTCCCATTGTCGCATAATCGTCGGCTTTGCCTCCCACTTTTGTGGGAGATATTTTCTTATTTTTTTGAGATGATAAAAGATTACAGTCTATGCACAAACGGGAAGTTCGTTCGACCCATCAAGTAATCTGTGCTGACACCGTAATAATCAGCAATCTTATATAATGCGTCCATTGATGGCTCTACTTCTCCACGCTCATACCGTCTCAACATATCAGGGTGCAGACCCATTAGCTGTGATGTAACCGTCATGCTCCTGACCGGCCTCATAGACTCCCTTAACCTTCTTAGCCGCTCTGGAAACTCGTCCATCCTATCACCATCCTTATAATCCCTGCTGTTCCAGAGGGCAGTCAAAGGATACTCTTTTTCTCCGCTTTCCTATTTCCTTGGATTCACAGTGGTCCACGTCTCCCACTCTACGGCATCCGGTATCTAATAGATGGTTGCAAAAGGGCGCATCCTTGGAATTATTGATACCTCGCCAGTAGACGCAGGTTTTCTCCTCGTTACAGATTTCGACCATCCTGTCCGCCCTCCCCATTGTGGATGGAGCCCTCCATCTCAATCAAAAACGCCGCATTACAAGCCAGATGCCACAGGTGAGGCAGGCCGCTTTCCTGATCGCACTTCTCCCCCTTGAGATAGGCTAGCCAGTGCCGGTAGAGCGCATCCCGGTAACGCTGCGGCTCCACCTGCCGCCAGTTCTCCGGGTCGTGATACTTTGCGTTCCCGTACATACGGACCGCCGTCACAGCGTCGATCAGGCTGACGGGAGTGAGCGTAGGACGAGGCTTCCCCGCATCGGCTTTGGCCTGCTGGTCGTTGTTCGTTGGCTTGTCCATGTTGGCCTCCTCCTCCAGCGCCTCTCTGATCGCTTTGGCTGGATTTAACACATCTAAGGATTGTGAGTAAAACATACTATCCTCCTTTTCATCCTCCACCACCTCGTAGCCCATCAGGCGGGCGGATTCCTCACATTTTTCACCCAAAATTCGCTTCAATTCCGACAACTGATTTTCTACTGCCTGAATAATGCGTTCATCAAATAATCCAGCATACTCAATTTTCCTTTCACCGCCCAGAATTGTAAATAGAGCAATCGTTTTCTCCCACGTTACCGGCTCTGCCCACTCTTTAATTTTTTCTATCGTCTTTACAGATAAGCGCATAGGCATGATAGTAGTCTCCTTCCCATCGCAGATGCTCCACCAGACCGGCAAGATAACTTGTCACAGTCCTTCCGTCGAACCACTTTTCCTCGTGCCCAAAAACCGGCGTGTACTCGCTGTATGTATGCAAGTCGGTCTGAATACCGCTTACAGACTTGGCGTATCGCTCATTTGGTTTTAACATCTGGAAAAACATATCGCCGTCCATGATTGCAAATTGCTTCACTTTTCTTCTTCCTTCCTCTCCCACTCCCTGCACCGCTGATCCGGCTCCGTGAAATCGGCACAGTTCGGCGAGTCCCCGTTGAAGCACACGCCCTGGAAATCCTCGTACCAGGCGCAGGTGGCGCAGCACTTAGTCATAGGGGGTTTCCTCCCCCATGTAGCAATATCCATCTGGCGGGACCGTATCCTTGATGTACGGGCAGAATATCCCGCCGGGGAAGGTTTTGAATGCTTCGCCGTGCCTGCATCGGGCACACCTGACCACAGGCACAGCATCGACGATAGGCATAGATTCAATATCTTCCCATAAAACTATTCTCAATTCAGCAGGGCTTTTTTCACCCTCGAATGTCATAATCCCCATAAGCTTATAGTTTGGCAGTGCATCAACGTCAATCAGCCTCATGCTCGTCCTCCTTCATCAAAGCACCGCAGTTGGGGCAGTAATTATATTCTCTACTTCCATTTACCAAAACCGCTTTCCGGTATGGGACTGTGTACTTACACTCGCTACACTTAAAATAGTGGGCACGAGGATATTCAATCCACCTCCCATGCTTCACCTCCGCAACGTCGGCAGTGGGGATACTATTTAGTCGCACATCTTCCGTACAGTATCCATAATATTCTCCATTAGAAATTATTTGAGCGTTTTCAAGCATCTCCTGAACAACTTCTTTATCTAGGTACTCCTTCATTTGTTCGTCTCCTTCACAATGTAAAACGCAATTTGAATAAGTCCCATCCCAAAAATAAAAACTGATGCGGCCCAATTCAGTGCAGTATTACCAGTTCCATTTAACCCATAATAAACATTTAGTGCCGCCAGAAAGAAATCCATGCCAGCGAAAAATATCATTCTGAGTCTCCTCCTTTTTCATTCTGCTCCCTCCGTAGTGCGGCCTGGCCTCATTTCGGTCGAAATAGATTTTGTTCCCTACATCCCGGATGGAATAGGTCAAAGAAGCTATTCCAAAACCGCATTTTAAAAGAATGTCTTTTATCGGCCAATTTCCAACCCACTTTTCACCGCTGTCAATAGATTCTTCATGGAAATAAACCATTCTATCTTTAGGTAGCACCACGCACCGCCCCTCATCGTCGGCCTGTTTGAGTTCTTGAAGCCGGTCAAGGTTGTACTTGTCGCCCAGGATGTCCTCGATGGCGGCGAGGCGGTCAATCACTTTCGGTATCTTGAGCACCTTCTATTTCGGCGTTGCATTTTCGTTGTTGGCAATAGCCGCCCTTCCATCTGCTCTATATGTTGTCAGCCGCTTCATGGTCAGCCCTCCCCTTCAAATATTTCAAAAACCATAACGGCATATGCTCACACCTCCTTCGGGCCACGCCATTTCCAGTTATCATTAATCTCTACATTTTTGTCTCGTGCGACTTCAAAACAACAAAATCGGCATAGCCCCTCATTATGATTTGGTGCGTAGTGAACGCAAGCTAGACAATTGCCATGTAATTGCTCTATTGCAACATCTCTCTCCTGTTTCGTTTGCTCTAGTTCGGCTTGTGTAGCATGGCAAACCGCCTTTTCTTTTTGATACATTTCCCGCAACTTTTCGTTTTCGGCCTGGAGCGTGGAGAGGGCGGTGGCGGCATCCCACAGGTCAACTTTGATATGATAGTCTCCTGCCCAGTCTGCGGCATCGGCTAGGAAACGCTTAATCAGCTTCTCAATGTCCATCAGGGTTCCTCCTCTCCCTCCGGCTAAAACAGCCGGTAATTTAGTTCATCATCCAGCATCGACCAGCGAAAAACTTTATCATCCACATAGATCATCCCCTCATCCTCCAGTTGGAAGCGCCTGTCAAAGTCGTGAACTGTATGTCCGTCCGCCTTGAACGTCACGGGGCTATCACTGTCCCATTTCAGCATGAGCGCCCACAGCTCCGGGTAGTTCCTGCGGAGTAGCCGAAGCTGCCCCACGCTCTGGTTGTGGCAGAACCAGCAGCCGCCTCTTGCAGCCGTGGTGTAAATCGGCGACAACAAGTCGTTTTCCTCGCACCAACAGCGGCAATCAGCCTCTGTCCAGCCAGCCTCTACAAGAGGACTCCGCTTGGTATCGGACAGGGAATGGAATCTGTTTGGCTCGTCGACGGCGATGCCCAAGTATATGATATTGCCCTTTGTCTCGACCTTATCTAGCCCCGGCATTTTCACGTCGCTGTTACAGTAAGGCCCACTAGGGAACGGCCATCCGTAGATTTCTCCCGGCCGCTTGTTCCCTCCCAATACCCGGTAAAATGCTTGCTCGTATGTAAGCCGCCCTCGGACATGCTCTACCTCAATCCCCCACCGCTCCTTGACGATCTTGTCGGCCTTGGACTTAAACTCCACCATCGGCGGCAGGTCGGCAGGGATGGTGTCTGTGGCCCAAACTTCGGCATGCACGATCCGGTCAAGTGGCCATCCAAGTTCCTCAATCGCTCCCAGACAAGCCAA
>QWCY01015421.1_pt1 | contig 10927 bp, 8 predicted proteins | sample 1972631 | NCBI WGS metagenome assembly QWCY01 (sample SAMN09866696, study PRJNA288562) | Human gut metagenome isolate pre1_stool, whole genome shotgun sequencing... | isolation source: gut | host: Homo sapiens | place: USA: California
GGTTGCATTTAACTGTGAAGGATTTGAAAATGCAGACAGCAGACAGTATGCTATGACACAGTCGGAGAGAACTGACATGGCGATCGCATTTTTAAATGAAATCTATAACCGAGGCTATACGCCAATGTTTTATGCGGCAAAAAATGAGATGCTTAGCGATGCAAAATGGGATACTTCAAGAATTGAAAAAACTTATAAAATCTGGGTGTCTCAATATCCATCTGTACCGTATCCACAGACCGCACAGTCCGATTACACTGGAACACATGCAATGTGGCAGTACACCAATCAGGGAACGGTAGCCGGAATCAGTAAGCCGGTCGATGTCGATATTGCCTATTTCGGTTATGCAGGAACCGCAGATGCGAAAAGTGATGTGACACCGGAAACAGTCGGTGCAGATGCGGAGGCGTTGATGAATTTCTCTGATGTAAATGAGACGGTTACAGCAAAACAGTCCACAAATCTCAGAAACATTCCAAGTCAGGGTTCTGATGCAACAGTTGTGGCAACCTTGCAGAATGGTGAGACAGCGACAAGAACCGGCGTGAGCAGCAGTGGATGGTCGCGGGTAAGCTACAATGGACAGACTTTGTATGCAGTGTCCAGCTATCTGACGACAGATCTTGGGTATACAGCACCAGCAGCCAATACGGCTGCAGAGACAACAACAACGGACGGCTCAGGCTCAGGAGATGGATTGAAAACAAAATTTACTGCATGCAATGATGTGGTGACAGCGAAGATCGAAGTGAATTTAAGAACACTTCCGAGTGTCACAAACCCGGATGCAGCAGTTGTTGCGGTTTTAAAAAATGGCGAGACCGTGACGAGAACCGGAATCAATACAGACTATGGATGGTCAAGAGTTGACTATAATGGACAGACATTATATTGTGTATCGAGTTATTTGACAAGTGCACAGTAAAAAAGAAGCTGATGCATTCAGACGGAAAAGATGAAACGTCTGAAGGTATCAGCTTTCTTTCTATTATGCAGATTAAATTAATTTTTTTCGCTTTGCCGGACGCTGTTTCTTTACAGGAGGTGTCACCTCATTTCTGACAGCAATGGATACGGCTGAAACTGGTGACGCAGGCGGGACAGGTTTGTCCATAACTGGCTGTTTTGTGGGAAGAACGGCAGATGCTGCATTCCTGCGCTGGTTTATTTTTTCTTTTTGCGCACGGAAGCGGTCAGCGGTCGCCTTAATATATGGATCTGCAACAAACTGCTATCCTTGAAATTCAGGATCATAGGATGCAGAAAATCAGCCGGATTGTCAGCAAGCACCAGACCTTTTTCTCCGTTTGCAAAATCGAGACATGCACCTGTAGGAAGAATCTGGATGCTGTCCGCCAGAGCGGCAATCACAGAACGGTTATATTCTGAGATGTGGCTGTAAAAAAATGTCATGGCAGCCAGCTCTGACATTGGTGCATGGTTAATGTTCATGGCAGTCAGGCGGTCAAATTTGTCCGCAGCCTTCAATATATCGATCAGAAGCTGAACCGGTGGTTTTGGAAGTCTTGGGCTGATCGTTGCATGATCTTCAAATATAATGTTCTGGATGATCTCAAGACTTGTGTCATTTAAGCCGAGTTCTGCAAAATGCGGACGGATGATCTCATACCCATGTTCTGATTTTAACTGGATGAGATCCCGGTCGGAAGCAGAGAGATCTTCATTCTTATCTAAAATACTCTTTGGAACGGAGAGATAACCAAAATCATATAATAAGGAAGCTGCGATCAGCGACTGGGAGTCTTCCGGCTCAATATGCATCTCATTTGCGATCATCGCAGAGAGGATCGCAACACTGATCGAATGCTTGTATACAAAATCGGCAGAACTTCTGAGGTTCTGTGTGAAATTAAGTTTGTGGTCTAATGCACCATAATGTGTGTATATATTCTGTACGAGTTCCGTGATTGCCGGAATATTTTTCTGTGCGAGAAGCTTGTCCATGCAGTCTTTCAATTTGAACATATAGATAGTCTGGAACTGCTCAAATTCAAGGTCTTCTTTGGAAAGAGGAGGAACAGGCTCCGCCGGTTCCAGAATAAAAATGCCAATCAGACCGAAATTATCAATACTGTTTATACTCTGAAGAGTTAATTTTGTGTTGCGCTCATACAATAACACCCCCATTTTATTGTAAATGGGTTTTGCCAGCCGCATTCCCGGCTTTAAATCCTGTGATCTTACAAACTGCATATATCCCCATACCTTTCCTGATGCAAATATGATAAAATAAAAACAAGCTGATACATACCAAATATAGCATATTGAAAGGTTAAATACAATCTGCTATCATGGTGCTTGAAAGAAATTTTTTAGGAGCAGATGCAGGAATATTTCGACAGAATGAGGTACCTATGAAAAAAATCCCCTTAAAAAGAATATTTGCAGCGGCAGCATTAGTGTGCTGTCTTACCGTGACAACAGCTTATGCAGATGTCACGCAGGAAGATATTGACAATGCAAAAAATCAGATCAACAATCTGAAAAACCAGCAGAAAGATGCACAGGATGCGGTCGATGATATCAATGGAAAAAAAGGCCAGCTAGAGAGCGACCTGAACAATTTAAATGGACAGATGACCAACATTGTTTCGTCCATGAATGCCCTTGAGTCACAGATCAATGATAAGAAAAAAGAACTGTCAGATCTTGAGGATGAGATCGATCAGACGCAGGATAATCTGGAAGCTGCAAAGCAGCAGTCAGCCAGCCAGTATGAGGATATGAAGATACGTATCCGCTATATGTATGAAAATGGAAATACACCGATGCTTGAGATGCTGTTATCGGCATCATCCTTTTCTGATTTTCTGAACCGGACGGAGTATATTTCGGAGATCAATTCGTATGACAGACAGAAATTAGAGGAGTTTATCCAGGTGCAGGAACAGATTGCGGCAGAGGAAGCTTCTCTTGAAGAACAGAAGAAGGATCTCGAGAGTGAGCAGCAGGAACTGCTCGCCATGCAGGATGACATGAAGGTAAAACAGAATTCTGTAAACAGCCTTATCAGTTCAACGCAGGCAAATATCAGCCAGACCAATTCTGAATTGAGCAGCGCGCAGGGAAAAGTCAATGATATCAACAGTCAGATCGCACGGATGGAAGAACTGGAAAAACAGTTAGAGATCCAGAAGGCAAAAGAAGACGCTGCGAGAATGGCGGAGATCAAGCGTCAGGAGGCTGAGAACAACGGCGAATTTTCTTATGTCCCAAGTGACAGTGATCTTTACCTGTTAGGTGCGATCATCCAGTGTGAGGCAGACGGTGAACCATATGAGGGAAAGCTTGCAGTCGGAAGTGTTGTCATGAACCGTGTGCGAAGCTCTTATTTCCCGAATACCGTATCCGGTGTGATTTATCAGAGCGGACAGTTTTCTCCGGTAGCCAGTGGACGATATGCGCTCCGCCTCGAGCAGGGGGTAAATAATACCTGTATGCAGGCGGCACAGGAGGTGCTTAACGGGAACATCACAAACAGCTGTCTCTATTTCAGAACTGTGATCGACGGATTGGAAGGAACGATCATCGGACATCACATATTCTACTAATACGGCTGTCAATGCGCAAATTACATAAAAATCATTTTTGAAACCAAATGGAAAAAGAGACGTTTTTGTAAAGCCGAATACATAAAAACGTAGAAAATCAGGAAAAAGAAAATTTAAATTTAAAAGAAGAGATTTTAGATTTATTTTTTTTACTAAAAGATTGTTAAAAAAATAACAACGTTTTTCGGCAGATTTATTATGAAGGAAACAAAATATACTGCATATTATGAGCGGTGTTTTGTACCACAAAACCGAAGGGAGAATTCAAAATGGCAAGAAAAGTAGTTTTAGCAGGCGCATGCCGTACAGCAATTGGTAAAATGGGTGGAGCATTAAGCAATACTCCAGCAGCAGACTTAGGTGCAATCGTTATCAAAGAGGCATTAAGAAGAGCAGGTGTTAAACCAGAGATGGTTGACGAAGTTAAAATGGGTTGTGTAATCCAGGCAGCTCAGGGACAGAACGTTGCACGTCAGGCTTCTATCAAAGCAGGACTCCCAATCGAAGTTCCAGCAATCACAATCAACGTTGTATGTGGTTCTGGTTTGAAATGTGTCAATGATGCAGCTACCATGATCATGGCAGGAGAAGCTGATATCGTTGTTGCAGGTGGTATGGAAAATATGTCAATGGCACCATATGCTATGACAAAAGCCCGTTTCGGATATCGTATGAACAATGCAACGATCATCGATACAATGGTTAACGATGCATTAACAGATGCATTCAACCATTATCATATGATGATCACAGCAGAGAACGTATGTGATAAATATGGAATCACAAGAGAAGAATTAGACGAGTTCTCAGCAAACAGCCAGCAGAAATGTGAAAAAGCGATCGCTGAAGGTAAATTTGCAGATGAGATCGTTCCAGTTCCGGTTAAAGTGAAAAAAGAGATCGTAGATTTCGTGACAGATGAAGGACCTCGTGCAGGTACAACAGCAGAGTCTTTAGCAAAATTAAAATGCTGCTCTGGTAAAGAGGGTGGACTTGTTACAGCAGGTAACGCTTCCGGTATTAATGATGGTGCAGCAGCAATCGTTGTTATGAGCGAAGAGAAAGCAAAAGAACTTGGTGTTACACCAATGGCTACATGGGTAGCCGGAGCACTTGGCGGTGTTGAACCAGAGATCATGGGTGTTGGACCTGTTGCTTCCACTAAGAAAGTATTAGCTAAGACAGGACTTACAATTGATGATATGGATCTGATCGAAGCAAACGAAGCTTTCGCAGCTCAGTCTATCGCAGTTGCAAGAGATTTACATTTCGATATGTCCAAAGTTAACGTTAATGGTGGTGCAATCGCACTTGGACATCCAGTAGGAGCTTCCGGATGCCGTATTCTTGTAACATTATTGCATGAGATGCAGAAGAGAGATTCCCACAGAGGTCTTGCTACATTATGTATCGGTGGCGGAATGGGATGCTCTACAATCGTTGAGAGATAATTAATCAGACAAAACTGTCCGGAAAGCGGGTAACTGCTTTTCCGGGCGTTTCCATTACATATTAAAAATTCAGAATGAATTCAGGAGGTACTAACATGAAAGTTGGTGTTATTGGTGCAGGAACCATGGGACAGGGTATTGCAAAAGCATTTGCCCAGGTAGAAGGATATGAGGTAGCTCTCTGCGATATTAAGCAGGAATGGGCTGACGGCGGAAAAGCCAAAATCCAGAAAGGTTATGCAAGACTTGTAGAAAAAGGAAAAATGACACAGGAAGCTGTTGATGCTATCCTTGCTAAAATCACTCCAGGATTAAAAGAAGACCTTTGCGCAGACTGCGATCTGATCGTAGAAGCAGCATTCGAAGATATGGGAGTAAAGAAAACAACATTCCAGGAATTAGATAAGATCGCAAAACCAGAGTGTATCTTTGCTTCAAATACATCAAGCCTTTCCATCACAGAGATCGGAAATGGTCTTACACGTCCAATGGTTGGTATGCATTTCTTCAACCCTGCAGACCGTATGAAATTAATCGAAGTTATCGCTGGTGTAAATACACCGGATGAGACTGTTGAAGCTATTAAGAAAATCTCTGTTGAGATCGGAAAAACACCTGTACAGGTAAATGAAGCAGCAGGATTCGTTGTAAACCGTATTTTAATCCCAATGATCAACGAAGCAGCATTCATCAAAATGGAAGGTGTATCTGATATCGCAGGTATCGATGCAGCTATGAAACTTGGCGCAAACCATCCAATGGGACCATTAGAGTTAGGAGATTTCATCGGTCTTGATATCTGCCTTGCTATTATGGATGTTCTTTACAAAGAGACTGGCGACAGCAAATACCGTGCATGCCCATTGATCCGCAAAATGGTTCGTGGTGGTAACCTTGGTGCTAAGAGCGGAAAAGGATTCTATGTATACAATGCTGACCGCACAAAAACACCAGTTGACGCTCAGTAATTAACAGATATTAAGGTTTAGGAGGATTTGAAATCATGGATTTCACTTTAGACAAGAAACATGAAATGGCGCGTTCTCTGTTCAGAGAATTCGCTGAAAACGAAGTAAAACCTCTTGCACAGGAAACTGATGAGACAGAACAGTTCCCAGCAGAGACAGTTAAGAAAATGGCAAAATATGGATTCATGGGAATCCCGGTACCAAAGGAGTACGGCGGACAGGGATGTGATCCATTAACATATGTTATGTGTGTAGAAGAGTTATCAAAAGTTTGCGCTACAACAGGTGTTGTTGTTTCCGCACATACTTCTCTCTGCATCGATCCAATTATGACTTACGGTACAGAAGAACAGAAACAGAAATATGTCAGACCACTTGCTACAGGCGAGAAACTTGGTGCTTTCGCATTGACAGAACCAGGTGCTGGTACAGATGCTCAGGGTGCTCAGACAAAAGCTGTTTTAGACGGTGACGAATGGGTATTAAACGGATCAAAATGCTTCATTACCAATGGTAAAGTTGCAGATGTTTATATTGTAATCGCTATCACAAGCATTACAGAGGACAAGAGAGGAAGAAAGAAAAAGAACTTCTCCGCATTTATCGTAGAAAAAGGTGCTCCAGGATTCTCCTTCGGAACAAAAGAGAAGAAGATGGGTATCCGTGGATCTTCTACCTATGAGTTAATTTTTGAAGACTGCAGAATTCCAAAGGATGCGTTACTTGGACCTGAAGGAAAAGGATTCCCAATCGCTATGCATACATTAGATGGTGGACGTATTGGTATCGCTTCCCAGGCACTTGGTATTGCAGAAGGTGCATTAGAGCGCGCAATCGCTTATACAAAAGAAAGAAAACAGTTTGGTCGTTCTATCGCACAGCAGCAGAATACACAGTTCAAGTTAGCTGATATGGCAACAAGAATTGAAGCCGCTCAGATGTTAGTTTATAAAGCAGCAATGGCAAAAGCAAACCAGAAAGTTTACTCTGTAGAAGCTGCAAAAGCAAAATTATTCGCAGCAGAGACAGCAATGGCTGTTACAACAGAAGTTGTTCAGTTATTCGGTGGATATGGATACATCAGAGAGTACGATGTAGAGCGTATGATGCGTGATGCTAAGATCACAGAGATCTATGAGGGAACAAGCGAAGTACAGCGCATGGTTATCTCAGGTGCATTGCTTAAATAGACGTGATCTAGCGGATTGAAAATGGATGGAAGAAATATAGAATCACGCTTGCGAGAATGAAATATTTCTGACAGACATTTGAGAGCGCAACGCGCACGAGAAACACGAAGTGTTTCGAGTAATCCGCGATTAATGAAAATATAATAACATAAGGAGTGGAAAATACATGAATATCGTAGTATGTATTAAACAGGTTCCTGATACAAAGGGTGGAGTAAAATTCAATCCAGATGGAACACTTGATAGAGCAGCAATGCTTGCTATCATGAACCCAGATGACAAAGCAGGTCTTGAAGCAGCATTAAGAATCAAAGATGAGACAGGAGCAAAAGTTACAGTTCTTACCATGGGACTTCCAAAGGCTGATGCAGTTCTTCGTGAAGCAATGGCAATGGGAGCAGATGATGCAATCCTTGTAACAGACAGAGTATTAGGTGGAGCAGATACATGGGCAACATCTACTACAATCGCTGGTGCTCTTCGTAACTTAGATTATGATCTTATCATCACAGGACGTCAGGCTATCGATGGAGATACCGCACAGGTAGGACCACAGATCGCTGAACATCTTGGTTTACCAGTTATCTCTTACGCAGCAGACATTAAAGTTGATGGAGATTCTGTTATCGTTAAGAGACAGTATGAAGACAGATATCATGAATTAAAAGCAAAAATGCCATCTGATAAAGTAGCAAAAGGAGCTGGTGAGAAAGTAAATCTTGATCCAGCAGAATCCGTAGCATACTTGATCGGTAAATTCAAAGAGAAACACATTATCTAAAAAAATAAGGAAAAGTGGTGAATAAGATGTCATTAGAAGAATATAAGGGAGTATTTGTCTTTGCACAGCAGGTAGATAACGTATTAGACGGTGTTGCATTTGAATTGCTTGGCAAAGGTAAAGATTTAGCAAAAGACTTAAATACAGAAGTTACAGCAGTATTGATCGGCTCTGGCGTCAAAGGATTAGCAGATCAGTTAGCAGAGTATGGTGCAGACCGTGTTATCGTTGTAGACGATCCTGAATTAAAAGAATACAGAACAGAGCCATATGCACATGCACTGGCATCTGTAATCAATGAGTACAAACCAGAGATCATGTTAGTTGGTGCAACAGCTATCGGACGTGATCTTGGTCCTACTGTATCAGCAAGAGTTAAAACAGGTCTTACAGCAGACTGTACTTCTCTTGAAATCGGTGATTTCCCATTGGTTGCTGCTCCAGGAAAAGAATCTGAGCAGAAACACAATCAGTTGTTAATGACTCGTCCAGCATTTGGTGGTAACACAATCGCTACAATCGCTTGCCCGGATAACCGCCCACAGATGGCAACCGTTCGTCCAGGTGTTATGCAGAAGATTGCTCCAATCGCTGGTGCAAAAGCAAACGTTGTTGAATTCAATCCAGGATTCACACCTAACAACAGATATGTTGAAATCCTCAATGTTGTAAAAGCTGTAAAATCTACAGCAAATATCATGGAAGCTAAGATTTTGGTATCTGGTGGACGTGGAGTAGGTTCCAAAGAGAACTTCAAACTGTTAGAGGACTTAGCAGAAGTTCTTGGCGGTACTGTAAGCTGCTCCCGTGCTGTTGTAGAGAATGGCTGGTTACCAGTAGATCTTCAGGTTGGACAGACAGGTAAAACAGTTCGTCCACAGATTTACTTCGCAATCGGTATTTCCGGAGCAATCCAGCACGTAGCAGGTATGGAAGATTCTGATCTTATCATTGCAATCAACAAAGATGAAGATGCACCGATCTTCGATGTAGCTGATTATGGTCTTGTTGGAGACTTAAATAAGATCGTTCCGGCATTGACAGCAGCTTTAAAGACTGAACTTGGTAAATAAACCGGAGTTTAACGGACGTAGTGCCGCAGATTCTGTGGTGCTTTTATAGGTTGTGAAGGGCAGATATAAGCGTCCTCTCACAAGTCAGAATTTTATAGGTTTATGAAAAGAAAAACGGTATAAACGAAATATTATGTTTCTGTTCGCTGGACATTCCGATAAGCCTCTAAAGAGTCTTATCTCCATAGCTCACAAAGAAAATAAGTCGAAATGAGAAATATTATATTTCTTTGAAAGTGCATTTGCTAGATAGGTTTTTCCTGAACCACTGCAGCCAATAATATGTATTTTCATAAGTCAGTATCCTCCACACACTGGAATTTGAATCTATCGAAATCTTAACCTGTTAGCGGCTGTTGTAAGCCGTTAATAAAACCCTTCAAAAGCCTTGAAAATAAATGGTTTATCGCAAAATGCTCACTTTAACTTATTATACGATTTCACACTGTTTTATTCTTCCCTTGGAAGCTGATAAGAGCAAACGCAAGGGCAAGAAAATCTGATAACAAGATATAACAGAATGTGGCAATCGGAGAACTGTGACGTATGTGCGAATATATTATACTGGAGGATTTGCTGTATGGACAAGTACATTTTTGATGAAAGCAACGGTTCATGACATGAATTGCAGGGTGATTATTATATCCCTTGTCTGATACTTTCCGAAGAAGAAACACAGCCTATCGGCTTATGGGGACAACGCCACAAGCAGAAGAAATTGTAAAGACTGATTTGATTTATATCTAACATATAGGAACACTGGAAAAGCTGCTAAACTATTCGGCGTTCCACGCCTTATGGAGATAGATTTTTTCGTATTTTGTGATATACTTCAATTATCAAAAGAATGTGACGATATTCTGTTAACAATCCTGATATCGGAGGTGCAAGTATGGAAAGAATTAAAACCTTAAATTATTATCAAAAAGGTATCATTATTGTGATGGTTGCTATGATACTGATTTTTGCGATGATTTATCCTAAGACAATCTCAAGAGTTGGTTATAGATACAATGATGAGATTCTTGTTCCGAATCAGGAAAATGGAAATATAGTGTATTCTGGCAAAATCAACGGAGTGCCAACTCAATTCATCGTATCAAAAGAAAAGTCTATTGTGTTACAGCACGGTGACAAAACTTATGGTCCTTACACTATGAAAGAAGATCCTACAGCCATCCCAAAAGATGAAGAATTAGCAGAGCAAATGATTGGTGTTGAAATCTGCAATAACGATAAGGTGCTGTTTCGTGGTGGCGTATTAGACTTTGGTGATGATTATTGGCTTTATAATGAAGATGGAACTTTAGATAACTTCGGATTTACATATGTAACTGGCGATGGAATCGAAAGGGATGAAAATGGTAATGTAATTGATAAAATAGAGCCATCTGCTTCCACGATTTATGAATTGATAAATGACCCTGAATTGACACATAAGGGCGAAGCACTTGCTTGGTTTGGGGCTGCATTTATTGGTGTTCTTAATGTTCTGTCTATTTTATTTGCGGACGAATTATTCAGATGGAATCTATTATTTCAGATTCGAAATGTAGAAAACGCAGAACCATCCGATTGGGAAATAGCAGGAAGATACATAGGCTGGACAGTTATGACTATTATGTCATTGGTTATTTTTATTACAGGATTACAATAATTATAGTATTTGATTATACGGATATTCAAAAGAACACCCTGCAAGGCGAAAAAAATCGGATAATCAAAGTTGTTGAGGGTTTGCCAAAGTTGTTGAGGGTCTTTCGTGAGGGTTTGGCATAAAAAATAGCATAGTTGGTGCTAGAATATAAATAGTACAAGCCAAAATGAGAAATTCCAAATACACATAAGCATGGTACAATAGAAACATGCTGAAGGAGGATCTCATATGG
>QWCY01008868.1_pt1 | contig 10914 bp, 9 predicted proteins | sample 1972631 | NCBI WGS metagenome assembly QWCY01 (sample SAMN09866696, study PRJNA288562) | Human gut metagenome isolate pre1_stool, whole genome shotgun sequencing... | isolation source: gut | host: Homo sapiens | place: USA: California
CACCTTTTCCGCCGTGACGAAGTTGTCACGCTCCATGATTTCCTGATAGTGTCTGTTGATGCGTACCCGCATTTTGTCAAGCATACGGTTCGCTTCGAGAGCCGCCGTGCTTCTGCCCGTGACACGTCCCCCTTTGGTGTCCCACAGTTTCGGATCGACGGTCAGCTTGCAACTGAACTGCGTCTGGCTGCCGTCCACCGTGATGCGTCCCATGACGGGAACTGTCCCGTCTTTCTTCACTACCTGACGTTTGAGGTAGTAGATTACTGAAAATGTACTCTTCATCGTCCTTAATTTTTTTTGGTTTCAAAATTAGTTGGTGAAGAGTCCGGTATCGGTACGCAAAACGGGGAGGAACGGAGCAATCTTTTTCCGTAACCGGATTTTTCGCGTGAGTTGTGAGTAACTCACTATAACATAGTGCCTTGTTTCGCCATTCGTGCCCGTTTGTCGCATTTTCGGGCATGGTTACGAACAAGTAACGTTGCGGCGTCAAGATTTGGCTTCGGCAGGGATTGTAATGGCTTCACGAATTATCGCCACTTCAACTAAAACCCTTGTAACTCAATTCTATCACTATATCTTTCCGCATTTCACTTTTTTGTAGTAACTTTGCGCGACCAAAAAAAATAAAGAAATGATTCCAACCCAACAGGATATTGCCGAATTCACCCGCTTTCAACGAAACGAGATAACAGAAAGCATCTTATATGAACGGCTCGGACGAGAATAACCGCAAAACGCTCCGACTGATAGCAGCAGAAGAAAAGTCGCATTACGCCATCCTCAAGAAATATACAGGAAAAGAAATCGGTCCGGACTATAAGCGTATCGCCCGTTTCTACTTTCTGGCACGCATACTAGGTATCACATTCGCCATCAAATTAATGGAGTCCAGTGAGGAAAATGCCCATAATAATTATGATAAATATGCCCATATACCGGACCTACAACGGCTGGCACATGAAGAAGAAGTGCACGAGCAGAAGTTGATTTCACTTATCAATGAAGAACGGCTGGAATATATGGGATCGGTCGTACTGGGACTTAATGATGCGCTGGTTGAGTTTACAGGTGCACTGGCAGGTTTCACCCTTGCCTTGAGTGACAGTAAACTGATTGCACTGACCGGCAGTATCACAGGGATAGCCGCTGCACTGTCAATGGCATCTTCCGAATATCTTTCTACCAAATCGGAAGGGGATGATAAGAAACATCCGGTAAAAGCAGCTGTATATACAGGAATCGCCTATCTGATCACGGTAGTGTCACTGGTTACTCCGTTTATACTGATCAGCAATGTAATCGTAGCTTTGGGAGTGATGCTGACCATGGCACTTATCATCATTGCTCTTTTCAACTACTATTATTCCGTAGCCCGTGGAGAAAGCTTCCGAAAGCGGTTTACGGAAATGGCTGTACTCAGTTTCAGTGTGGCAGGTATCAGTTTCCTGATAGGATACGCTCTAAAGACATTTACCGGAATCGATGCCTGAAATCAATAAAGCATCCGACATCATTGAAGGTCCGGTAGTTACATAATAAAGAAACCTAAACCACCAGATTAAATAATAAAGCGTTATATTTAGAATGAAGAAAGCTCCATCTCCCCTCGTATCACTATTGCCCATTGTCGTATTAGTGATATTACTATTCGCCACCATTCGTGTATTTGGCAGTGATGCCCTCAATGGCGGAAGTCAGGTATCGCTGCTTACTACCACCGCCATTTGTATCCTTATCGGCATGGCTTTCTACAAAATCCCTTGGAAAGACTACGAACTGGCAATCACGAACAACGTGGCAGGAGTGACAACAGCCATCATCATCTTACTGATTATCGGCGCATTAAGCGGTATCTGGATGATTAGCGGAGTAGTGCCCACTTTGATTTATTACGGGATGCAGATTATCCATCCCAGTTTCTTCCTGACATCCACCTGTATTATTTGCGTATTGATCTCCGTTATGACCGGAAGTTCATGGACAACGATCGCCACTATCGGTATTGCCCTCATGGGCATCGGAAAGGCACAGGGATTTGAAGAAGGCTGGATTGCGGGAGCTATCATCTCCGGTGCCTATTTCGGCGATAAGGTTTCTCCCTTGTCCGAGACGACCATATTGGCGGCATCCGTCACGGACACGCCCCTCTTCCGTCATATCCGCTACATGATGATTACTACGGTGCCCTCACTGATCATCACACTGATTATATTTACGGTAGCAGGTCTGTCTCATGACGCCAGCAATACCCAGCACATCGCGGAAGTGGCAGCTGCCCTGAACGAAAAGTTCCATATCACCCCGTGGCTGCTGATTATACCGATAGCAACAGGCATATTGATTGCACGGAAAGTGCCTTCCATCATTACCCTGTTTCTGTCCACTCTATTGGCGGGCATTTTCGCTCTGATCTTCCAACCGGATTTGTTGCGGGAAATTTCGGGGGCTGCCGTTTCCAACTTCGACTCCCTATTTAAAGGACTGATGATGACCATCTACGGCAAGACAAGCCTGCAGACCGACAATGCTGTTTTGACAGATTTAATTGCCACCCGTGGTATGTCGGGAATGATGAATACCATCTGGCTGATATTATGTGCCATGTGTTTCGGCGGGGCAATGACAGCCAGCGGTATGCTGGGAAGCATCACATCGCTCTTCGTACGTTTCATGAAGAAAACGGTCAGCGTCGTATCGGCTACCGTCTGTTCGGGGCTTTTCCTCAATCTGGCAACTGCCGACCAGTACATCAGCATCATCCTGACCGGTAATATGTTTCGCGACATTTATGCTAAAAAAGGTTACGAAAGCTGCCTGCTCAGCCGGACCACCGAGGATTCAGTAACCGTTACATCCGTACTGATCCCATGGAATACCTGCGGAATGACGCAGGCTACCATTCTGAGTGTGCCTACGCTGGTGTATCTCCCCTATTGCTTTTTCAACATTATCAGTCCTTTAATGAGTATCGCTGTCGCAGCTATCGGATATAAAATTGTAAAACGCCCGTGAACAATCTGGCATACACTTTGTTTTTGCAATAAACGAACAACGTATTAAACCTAAACAAAAAAAAGTTATGAAAAAGTTTATTGCATTATTAGCATTAGTTTTAGTAAGTGCGAGCACAATGATGTATGCACAGGAAAGTAACGCAGCCATCCGCCGCGCAGACAGAAAAGCAGAAAGAGACGCAGAAAGAGCAAAACTTCGCGCAGAAGAACAGGTACAGGACATGGCAGCCTACCAGCAGGCTGTACAGGCTTTGAAGAACAAACAGTTTGTTCTGGAAGCCAATCAGGTGATCTTCCGTAACGGTATGAGTTCCTTCGTGACTTCCAACACTAACTTCGTCCTGATGAACGGAAACAGAGCCACTGTACAGACAGCTTTCAACACTCCTTATCCCGGCCCTAACGGTATCGGTGGTGTGACTGTAGACGGTAACTCTTCGGACATGAAGATGAATATCGATAAGAAAGGAAATGTAAACTGTTCATTCAGTGTACAGGGCATCGGTATCTCAGCTCAGGTATTTATTAATATGAGCAGCGGTAACAACAATGCTTCGGTATCTATCAGCCCGAACTTCAATAACAACAACCTGACATTGAACGGTAACATCGTCCCACTGGATCAGTCAAACATCTTCAAAGGACGTGCCTGGTAATCCGAACAGAAGAATATAAGAATAACTCCGCTACAAATCGCGCAAAATGCGTACATTTGTAGCGGAGTTTTTTTAATTGATCATTATGAGGGAATATATCATCGCAGATAATCAGGATATCAGCAAGGCAGGAATGATGTTTCTGCTAAGCCGGCAAAAGGATGTATCCGTTCTTTTAGAAGCTGACAACAAGGCCGAACTGATTCAGCAGCTGCGCCTGTATCCGCAAGCGGTGGTTATTCTGGATTATACCTTATTCGATTTTGCCGGAGCGGACGAACTGATCGTCCTGCAGGAGCGGTTTAAAGAGGCCGACTGGATTCTGTTCTCCGATGAGTTAAGTATCAATTTTCTCCGGCAGGTATTATTCAGCAGTATGGCTTTCGGAGTAGTGATGAAAGATAACTCAAAAGAGGAAATCATGTCCGCCCTGCAATGCGCTTCACGCAAACAACGGTATATCTGCAATCATGTCAGCAATCTGCTGCTTTCGGGAACGGCTTCTTCCGCCGCATCCCCTGCAACGGTGGATGATCATCTGCTGACGCAGACAGAAAAGAATATCCTCAAAGAAATTGCACTGGGGAAGACGACAAAAGAAATAGCGGCAGAAAAGAACCTCAGCTTTCATACAATCAACAGCCACCGAAAGAATATCTTCCGGAAGCTGGGAGTCAACAATGTGCACGAAGCTACCAAGTACGCGATGCGTGCAGGGATTGTGGATTTAGCAGAATACTATATTTGACACCCGGTTCAGTACCGAAAGGGAACAGCCTATCGGGTTATCTCACCACTTCCTACACATATCCTCGCTTCTTCATCATAAATCACCCCGAACTGACCGGGAGCAATGCCCTGCAACCTCTCAGAAGATAAGATACGGAACTGACCGCCCTCTTCCTGTACCAGCTTTCCCTTCGTAAATTCGGGAGTGTGACGAATCTTGAACGTAATATCTATCTCCTTTCCGGCATCTTTCCACAGATTCACCGTAATAAAGTGGAAATCATTGATACGGAACTCATTGCCAAACTGCGTTTCGACTCCATATCCATGAGAGACATAGATGATATTTTCCTCAATATCCTTCTTGATCACAAACCAGGGACCGCCACTCAATCCGAGTCCTTTCCGCTGTCCGATCGTATGGAACCAGTAGCCGCGATGCGTGCCCACTTTCTTTCCGGTTTCCAGTTCTATAATCGCTCCTTCCTGCTCTCCCAGGAAACGACGCACGAAATCATTATAGTTAATCTTTCCCAAAAAGCAAATTCCCTGACTGTCCTTTCTTCGGGCACTGGGTAATCCTGCCCTGCTTGCGATTTCGCGTACTTCCTGCTTCATCAGTCCGCCGATAGGAAACATCAGTTTGGAAACTTGCAGGTAGTCTATCTGTGCCAGGAAATCCGTCTGGTCTTTAACAGGGTCTTTGGCTGTTCCAAGCCACGTCTTGCCGTCCTGCCGGATGGTGGTGGCGTAATGCCCCGTCGCCGTAAAATCAAAATCCTTTCCGACCCTCTGTTCGAAACAGCCGAACTTGATGAGTTTGTTACACATCACATCCGGATTTGGCGTCAGTCCTTTCCTTATTTTATCAATCGCGTAGGCGGCCACATTCTCCCAGTACTCCTTATGCAAGTCCACGACTTCCAAGGACAAACCATACTTACGGGCAATGGCAGTGGACATCTCAATATCTTCTTCGGCCGAGCAATCCATATATTCCGCCCCGTCCATACCTATTTTGATATAGAAAAGAGTCGGTTTGTATCCTTGCTCACAAAGAAGGTGAACGACAACAGAGCTATCGACACCTCCGGACAATAATGCAGCTATATTCATCATCATAATTATTCGTTAAACAACAAAAGTTGTGCTAAGATGTCAATGTATCAATCACCGACAAATTAGCACATCAGCAAATCTGTTTCATTAAATCTTTGTCAAAGTCAGGTTACGGTCCATCCAAAAATCATTTACTCTATATCACTCTCTTTGGATTCTAATTATTCTCTCTCTATTTATATGAATACCTATTGATCATTTTCGATGTTGCAAAGATAAGGCGGGATTTGCTAACAGCCTATCACATATTGAAGGCATTTTTATACCATAAATGTGGTAGATAAGCAAAGTATTTCCTACATTTGCACACTGAAAAGCTTTTTAAGATGACGAATTTACGTAAAATACTACTTATACCTGCCCTGATCATCGTATCTGTCAGCAGCTTCTTTTCGTGCGGTGAAGACCGCTGGCCGGAATATGCCCACCTGACAGAACTGGATACATGGATGTATGATATCATGCAACAGAACTATCTGTGGTATCAATATATGCCTGCCTACAATGAAGTAAACCTGTTTCAGGACCCCGCCACCTTTTTATCCAAAGCTAAATGGGACAAAGACAGCTACTCTTTTGTAGATTCTGTCCTGCAAGCTCCGTTGCCAACCTATGGATTCGACTACTCACTCGTCAAGAGTCAGGATAACGATACGGCATACAATGCCTTGATTACTTACGTTATCCCCGAATCTCCTGCCGAGAAAGCCGGACTCCAACGCGGTGACTGGATTATGAAAGTAGACACTTCCTACATCAGCAAGAAGTATGAAACGCAATTGCTGCAAGGTACGATAGCAAGAGAACTTTCGATGGGTGAATGGAAGGAAGTCGAAGTGGAACCCGAAGAAGGGGAAGAAGTACCGGAAGAACCGGTTATGGTATACAAAGTAGTCCCTAACGGTGTCACGCTGGATTTGGGAGTTGCTCTGCCTATAGAAGACCAACCGGTACATAAATACGAAATTCTGACCTTAGAGAACGGTACTAAAGTCGGTTACCTGATGTACAACAGCTTCACTGCCGGAACCAATGATGATCCGGAGAAATATAATAATGAATTACGTAAAGTCTCAACGATATTCAAAGAAGCCAATGTACAAGCCACCATCCTTGACCTTCGCTATAACGAGGGAGGATCGCTGGACTGCGTTCAGTTACTTGCCACCATCCTCGTGCCAAGTGCAAGAATGAATACACCGATGGCTTATCTGGAATATAATGATAAAAACATAGATAAAAGCACAACCATTGACTTCGATCAGGAAGTACTGAAGACCGGGGTCAATCTGAGTCAGAATACATTAATCGTTATCACCAGCGGAACAACAGCCGGAGCAGCAGAAATGCTACTGACCAGCCTACACAAAGAGGATCAGGCTCCTAACATTGTTGTTATGGGTAGCGCAAGTAAAGGACAAACGGTGGCTACAGAGCGATTCATCAATGAAACTTACCGCTGGTCTGTCAATCCGGTGGTATGCACCGTTTACAACTCCGACCATGATGCGGGCGAAGACGCATTCGTTCTTGTTCCCAGTGATAAATTCAAAATAAGTGAAACGTCTATTAACGGAACTACTGATTACAGCCAGTTCCTCCCTTTCGGCAATCCTAAAGAAAGAATGCTAAGCATAGCCATCCAGACTTTGGAAGGAACTTATCCGCCGAAAGACGAAGATAAAGAAGAGGAAACTACAAATGCCAAGAGTATTAAGATAGAAAAAAGTGTCAGCAGTCCTGCCAGCAGAAGATTCTCCGGAGGGTTACGGATTAAATAAACAAGTATGAAAAAGATAGCCCTTCTGTTGTGTGTGGTAGTAATGTTCGGTTGTTCGGATGATGAAGAAAAGGCAGGGACGGAAATTCCTGATCCGGAAATAAGCAAGATGCTGTTCTCCGAGTTTTGCAAGTCCGATGGAGCCGGGGTATCTGACGTTACTAAAAAGGAAGAGTTTCACTACGAAGATGCCTGGCTGACCGGTTATACCTACACGCAAGAAGTTTCCATAGCGGACTTGACAGAGATCATCAGCCATCCGCTTACCATCCAATACGGAAATAACAGAAGCAGTGTAACTTTCACAGACGAGATAGGGACTGAGCGTAAATACACCTTAAACGAAGAAGGATACGCCACACAATGCGAATATGCTTCTCTCGACCAGAAGAGACAATATACCTTTTCATATACGGACGGCTATCTGACACAAGTAAATGAGAAGATTATGCCCCGGGAAGGAAGCAGCGATGCAGCTGTCGCGCACACTCTTTCTTTACAGTATGACAAGGGAGATTTAATCTCCACCACCTCTCCTTCACTGACCAACGAATCATTTACCGAATACGGAGAGCTTCAGACTAATTATGAAGCGGGAGAAGACGTCAATTATTATCGCCTCCCCTGCTTGCTGGTAGCGGATACTTATCCCCTCTCCTTCCATCGTGAAGCCTTGTTTGCCGGCATACTTGGCAAACCGACACAACATCTTACTACCGCCTCTTATCCGGAGAAAACCAGTGATACATACACCGAAAGAACCGAATATACCTACAACTTTGATAAAAACAAGAAACCTGTCAGTCTAAAGATCAGTACTAAATATAGCAATGGTAAGAGTACGTCTTATCTGAATCGCACGATCTCAATTCAATTACGATTGAATAACCCGATTCTTGTCAAGAGCAGAATTATAGATTCTTAACTCTGACTGGTCTTTTCCGCTACATAAAAGCCTGTTTCTCGAAACAAAGCCTTCGTTTTCACCTAACAAAGCATCTGATTACTCTTAACATAGTATGTAATCTACCTTAACATACCTTCTAATTCTTCCCGACATCCCTTCTAAATTTCAATAAGCACCGAGCTGAACCACTCCCAGCGCCGATCTGAACAGTTTCCCACCAAGTGGTACACAAAAAAAGGAGAAAGTTTTCACTTCCTCCTTCTATCGTGGTTTAATTTCAATCTACTATATGATTATGTCTTCAAAGATACGACATCCGGATGCCAAAGTCAAGCTTTTCCGGTTTTATTTCTTGAAGAATTTATCAAAGAACAAAATCTGGTAATCGATAGCGTTATTCCAGTATTCTCCGGTATGTCCTCCGGGACGGGTGATAAAATCATGATCGATCTTCTTTTCCAATAAGCGGTTGTGCAAATCCTTATTCACATGAATGAAGAAGTCAGCCTCGCCACAATCAAAAATAATCGCCAAATCTCCGTTCTGAATCTTATCAATCTGATTGATTACAGTATGCGTATCCCATATTTCCTTGTTAGATTCATAATCTCCCAAGCGTTTTGCCATATCCCAGTTCTTCGGGAACGGGCGAATGTCTACGCCTCCACTTGTACTTCCACAAGCGCCAAAGGTATCTTTATGACGGATAGCAGTCCACAGACCACCATGTCCGCCCATACTCAGACCGGTAATGGCACGGCCTTTGCGGTCGGCGATTGTCTTGTAATGTCCGTCTATATACTTCACCAGTTCCGATGAGACAAAAGTTTCATATCGGAAAGACGGGTCTTTCGGACTGTCCCAATACCAGCTGGTACTTCCGTCCGGGCAAACAAAAATGATTCCTTTCTCATCCGCAATCTGAGGCAGATTAGGTTTAATCTCAATCCACGTCTTGGCATGACCGCCAAAGCCATGTAACAGATAAACAGTAGGACACGCCGTAGCTTTCTTTCCCAATGCCGCATCCGGAGTGACTACTACCACCTTGATGTCCTTGTTCATGGAAGGACTTTTCACTAATAACGTATCTACTTTGGCAGCGAAAGAAGGCGCTACCCAAACTAACAAAAGAGCGATTAATAGAAGTTTTTTCTTTTTCATTGTGTTTATAATATGTTTAGTTCCAATCATTCTTCGTCTTCTCCCGAAGGTTGAAATTCGGCGACAGGTGTCTCAAAAGTCTGATGACACTGCTGGCAAGTATATTCCCAATGATTGTCTCCCGGAGGCGCCGCTGCCAGCATGGAAAGCACAGCCGCACCTACAGCACGTAGTTTGTGTCCTTTTCTCAATACGAATTTAATATCGGACGAACCGCAATAAGGGCAGAGCGTCAGCTCTTCGGGCCAGCTTTGGTTATGCCTCAGCACCTGAACGGCGTTCTCATAATCTTCATCCGCCACCAGAATATCCACTCCCGCAATACTGCTTACACAACTTTTATACAAAGTAGAAAAGTTCTCATTATGCAGAATAGATTCAATGCCCTCATTCTCCAGCGCCCCTTGAAGGATGTGCGCCTTCATCGCGTCATTACAGGTAATCAATTTTACGGTTTTCATACTTAACCAGATTTTATTATTCCCGCAAAAATAGAATATAAAATTGAGATGTGAAACTATTTTCCATTAACTTTGCAGTCGCTAAACTACAAATAACATGAAAAGACTACTGTCGCTTCTGCTGTTTTGCAACATAACCATATCCTTCCTTCTGGCACAGCCTGTCCACCAAGTGAAGGGAACAGTCATTGATAAATCCAACCGTCAGCCATTGGAATTTATCAATGTAATGATTGTCGGACTCAATAAAGGCGGAGTGACGAATGCCGAAGGTAAGTTCTCGATCGGGCAAGTACCGCCCGGCATCTACCGCCTGCAAGCGTCCGCTATCGGATACAAAACCGTCACTACCCCTGAATACATACTTTCGACCAGAGACCTACATATACAAATAGAGATGGAAGAGAATCAGACGGAACTGGAAGGAGTGACCGTCACCGCCTCCCCTTTCCGCCGGGACATTGAAAGTCCGGTCAGCCTGCGCATCATCGGACTGCAGGAAATAGAAAAGAGTCCGGGAGCCAACCGGGACATCTCACGCATCGTACAGTCTTATCCGGGAGTTACCTTCTCACCGATAGGATACCGTAACGACCTGATCGTACGAGGCGGATCGCCTTCCGAAAACCGCTTTTACCTGGACGGAGTAGAGATTCCTAATATCAACCATTTCAGTACACAGGGAGCATCGGGCGGTCCGGTAGGTATCCTTAATGCCGACCTGATACGGGAAGTGAACTTCTATACCGGAGCCTTCCCGACAGACAAAGGAAATGCGCTCAGTTCCGTGCTCGACTTCAAATTGCGCGACGGGGACATGGAACGCAATTCCCTAAAAGCTACTCTCGGAGCTTCCGAAGTCTCCCTTGCCTCCAACGGACATCTGGGCAAGAAGACTTCCTATCTGGTTTCCGTCCGTCAGTCCTACCTGCAATTTCTGTTTGATATGCTCGGCCTGCCCTTTCTGCCGACTTTTACGGATGCGCAGTTCAAGCTGAAAACAAGGTTTGACGCCCGGAATGAATTGACTGTACTAGGGCTGGGCGGCATTGATAAGATGAAACTAAACACCAAAGCC
>QWCY01006097.1_pt1 | contig 10913 bp, 7 predicted proteins | sample 1972631 | NCBI WGS metagenome assembly QWCY01 (sample SAMN09866696, study PRJNA288562) | Human gut metagenome isolate pre1_stool, whole genome shotgun sequencing... | isolation source: gut | host: Homo sapiens | place: USA: California
ATTGTTTTTCCTTTTTCAAATCTTATCACACCCGCCCGGCTTTTACAAGAAAGAACCCGCGGCGGGGCGGTAAATTTTCTGTGAATTGTGAGATTGGGATTGAGCTTTGCCGAAGAAGCTGTTATACTATATCATGAAATACTATGAGAAGAAATTCTGACGAAATCACTTGGAAGCTGGAGAGATCATGGAACAGAAAAAATGGAACCGCAATGACCGCCGCCCGCCCCTGCGCCGCGCGCAGGAGCCCTCGGAGGCGGCAGAAAATATGCTCGAGGGCCGCAACGCCGTGCAGGAAGCGCTCGCTGCCGGCCGCCCGATCGACAAGCTCTATATCGCCGCCGGCGAGACCGACCGAGCCCTTGCCCGCCTCGCCGCCATGGCGAAGGAGGCTGGAGCTGCCGTCGTCGAGACCGACCGGCGCAAGCTCGATCAGCTCTCCGCCACCGGCGCGCATCAGGGCGTTGTCGCCATGGTCGCGGCCCACGCCTACGCCACGGTCGATGAGATCCTCGAAAACGCGAAAAGCAGGGGAGAAGCGCCTCTCATCGTCCTGTGCGACGATCTGTCGGACCCGCATAACCTCGGCGCCATCATCCGCACGGCGGAGTGCGCGGGCGCGCACGGCGTCATCATCCCGAAGCGCCGCAGCGTCGGCCTGACGGCTGTCGTCGGCAAGGCCTCGGCAGGCGCGCTGGAATACCTGCCGGTCGCCCGCGTGTCCAACCTGGTCAGCACCATCCGCGACCTGCAGAAGGCGGGCGTCTGGGTCTTCGGCACCGCGGCCGACGGCGATACCGGCCTTTACACGGCCGATCTCAAGGGCCCGGCCGCCATCGTCATCGGCAACGAGGGCGAGGGCATGAGCCGCCTCGTCTCAGAAGCGTGCGACTTCAAAGTCAGTATTCCCATGCACGGCCGCATCTCATCCCTCAACGCCTCCAACGCCGCCGCCATCCTCCTCTATGAGGCAGTACGGCAGAGAGGGTAACGGAGGAGTCTTGCGTGGTGCGCACGCAATGCCTTCCCCTCATAGGGGAAGCCTTGGATGTGCGCAGCCCCAAAGCCTCCCCTTCCAGGGGAGGTGGCTCGGCGCAGCCGAGACGGAGAGGTTGAGCCGGATTTACGACAACCTCTCAGTCTGCTTCGCAGACAGCGTCCCTACCACCTTTGTCCCTTCGGGACATTTCCCCCCTGATAGGGGGAATCGGCCCCTGCGGGGGGAGCCTTTAAATGATGTTATCCACATTTCATTTTGGAGCAGCCTATGAAACAGACCAGGCGTCCGGAGGACGAGGAACAACTGAACAAGACGCCTGAGACCCCGGCTGCAGCCGACGCGCCGCAGGAGGAGCCTGCCTACTCGCTCGAGGAGATCATGAACGAGTTCGGCGGCTGGACGAAGCGTGACGCGCCCGCGCCCGCGGAGCCTGTCACCGACGAGACCGTCCGTCTCGCGGTCCCCGCCGCGGAGGCGAAAGGGGAGGAGAAGCCGGCTGAGCCGCCCGCCGGCGGCGACACCATCCGCTTCACCCCGGTCGAGGAAGAAAAAGCGCCCGAGCCGGAGCGTCCCGCCGTCTGGACCTACCGCGGCGAGCCTGACCCGGAGCGTCCGGCCCCGGACCCCAAGGAGGCCAGAGAACTTGCCCGCGCCGAGCGCCGGGAAAAGCGGCAGGCGGAAAAGCGCCGCCGCCAGCTCGAGCGCTTCCAGAAAAAAGAGGCCCGGAAAAAACGCGCGCAGGAGCAGCCGGAGCACACCTTTGCCTCGCCGGAGGCCGCGTATGCATTCTATGCGGCGGCGTCCGGCACGCGGCTGCGGCTGCTGGTGAGCACGCTGCTGTGCCTCGGGTCGGTACTGCTGCTCGTGCTCTCCACGCCGCTCATCACCGGCGCGTTCAGTGACCATGCCGCGGCCTTTTCCGCCGCCATGCTGGGGCTTCTGCTCCTGCAGGCCGTGTGCAGCTATGATGTGTGCCTGTCCGGCGTCATTGCGCTGCTCCGGTTCCGTTTCGATCAATACAGTATGCTGTTTCTGGCGCTCTGCGCCGTCGTCGCCGATGCGTTTTTCGCCGTGGCGGAGGGGCGCACGCCGTTCTGCACGGTCGCAAGCATCCTGCTGCTGCTTGCCCTGTGGGGCAGGGACCTGCTGTATGATGCCCGCCGCCGCTCGCTGCGCGCCATCAGTAATATGGACGAGCCCGTCGCCGCCATCCGCGAGGAAAAGGCCTGGCACGGCTACGACTGTATCTTCCGCGCCCCCGGCGACGCGGAGCAGTTCGCCGTGCAGCTGGAAATGCCGGACGCGGGCAGCCGCATCATGCGCGTCTGGGCGCCGGTGATGACGGCGGTGACGCTCGCGCTGTCCGTCCTGACGTCGCTGCGCACGGGCGAGCACTTCCTCTGGGCCTGGTCGGCCATGCTGCTCGCAAGCTTCCCGGCCGGGATCCTGATCGCCTACGCCAAGCCGTTTTCCGCGCTGGCCCGGCGGCTCTACCGCGCGGGCGCGGCCATTGCCGGCTGGCAGGGCGCGCGGATCTTGTCCGGTGAGGCGGGCCTGATCGTCGAGGACGCGGACCTGTTCCCGCCGCAGAACGTCACGCAGGGCGGCATGAAGCTCTACGGCAGCCGCCCCGCGCCGATGGTCATCGGCTACGCCAACGCCGTCGTGCAGACGGCGGGCAGCGGCCTCGTGCCCTTGTTCGAGCAGATGATGCACGACCAGAACGGCCGCCGCTATACCGTCGACACCTTCCGCCGCTATGAGGGCGGCGGTCTCGGTGCGACGATCCGGGGCGACGTGGTGCTGATGGGCTCCATCGCCTTTATGAAGCTCATGCGCGTGCGCGTGCCGGAGGGGACGCGGCTGAAGCAGGCGGTCTATCTGTCGGTCAACGGCGAGCTGACCGCGGTCTTCGCCCTCAACTACGCCCCGGCCGAGTCGGTCCGGGCCGGGCTTTCCGCCGTTCTGCGCGCGGGCTCGCTCGTGCCGGTGCTGGCCACCCGCGATTTCATGATCACCCCGCAGTTCCTCAAGCTGCGCTACAAGATCCCGCCCGAGCATATCGAGTTCCCCATCGTTGAGGAGCGCGCGCGCCTGTCTTCGCAGGAGATCCCCCGCACCGGGCCGCAGGGCGCGCTCATGGCCCGCAGCAGCTTTGCGAGCTTTGCCGGGAGCGTCGTCTCGGCGCGGACGCTGCGCGGCGCGGCGATCATCGCCATGATCGTGGCGCTGGCCGGGAGCGTGCTCGGCACGGCGCTGATGTTCTTCCTGACCTTCCTCGGCTCCAGCTTTTCCGCCTCGTGCTGGAACCTGTTTCTGTACACGGTTTTGTGGCTCATTCCGGGGCTGCTGACCGCGCTTTTGGCGGGGCGCGCATAAGGGCGCGGGAAAATTCGCAGATTTTCATGGGATTTGACAAGATTCTAATTGCAATCCCATGGGGATTCGTATATAATGGAATTTAAGAGTCGGCGAAATGAGATCTGCCGAGGGGCGCAGCGCGCCGTTTTGCGCTGGGTCCGGAGAAAGGAGTTTTTTTAACTATGGGCTATACTGCCAATGACATTCGCAACATCTGCCTGCTTGGCCACGGCGGCGACGGCAAATCCGCTCTGTGCGAGAGCATGCTGTTCACCACCAAGGCGATCACCCGCCTTGGCAAGCGTGCCGACGGCACCACTGTTTCTGACTTTGATGACGAAGAGAAGAAGAGACAGTATTCCATCTCTTCCTCTGTCATTCCCGTTGAATACAGCAAGTGCAAGATCAACGTGATCGACAACCCCGGCTACTTCGACTTCGCCGGCCAGATCGTGCAGTCCCTGCGCGTGGCTGACGCGGGCCTCATCTGCCTGACCGCCAAGAGCGGCATCGGCGTCGGCACCGAAAAGGGCTGGAAGTACCTGCAGAAGGCCGGCCTGCCCGCCATGTTCTACATCTCCAAGCTCGACGAGGAGCATGCCAACTTCTTCAACGTCCTCGATTCCCTGCGCGAGATGTTCGGCGCGTCCGTCATCCCCTTCACCTTCCCCATCCTGCAGGGCGAGACCGCTGTCGGTCTGGTCGACCTCATCGAGAAGAAGGCCTATGACGCCAACGGCAAGGAGATCCCCCTGCCCGCCGACGCCAACGACAAGATCGAAGAATACATGGCCGAGCTCAACGAGCAGGTCGCCGAGACCGACGAGGCTCTCATGGAGAAGTTCTTCATGGAAGAGCCCTTCACCGCCGAAGAGCTCCAGACCGGCATCAAGGCCGGCATCCGTGACCGCAGCGTGACCCCGGTCTTCTGCGGCTGCGCTTACACGGGCCTCGGCACCACCAACCTCCTGGCCAACATCGTCAAGTACGCCCCGAACCCGCTCGAGGGCAAGCCCATGACCCAGGTCGACGAGGAGGGCAATGAGTCCGAATTCAAGCTCGATCCGAACGGCAGCCCCATGGCGTTCGTGTTCAACACCCTGGCTGACCAGTACGGCAAGAACTCCTACTTCAAGGTCATCTCCGGCGACATGGAAGACACCCTCACCGTCGCCAACGTCCGCACCGGCGATTCCGAAAAGCTCGGCAACATGTTCTTCCCGAAGGGCAAGGACAACACCAAGACCTCCAAGGTCTGCTGCGGCGACATTGGCGTCTTCACCAAGCTCGCCTCCGTCAAGACCGGCGACACCCTCGGCCTGCCGGGTAAGACCGTCCGCATCAAGGGCATGACCTATGACGAGCCGATGTACAAGATGGCCGTCTACGCCAAGGTCAAGGGCACCGAAGACAAGATCGCCAACGGCCTCGTCAAGCTGAAGGAAGAAGACGAGTCCTTCACCTACGGCAACGACCCCGAGACCAAGGAACTCATCATTGCCGGTGTCGGCGATATGCAGCTGTCCGTCCTCATGGCCAAGCTCCAGAGCAAGTACAAAGTCGAGGCTGTCCTGAAGCCCGCCAAGATCGCTTACCGCGAGACCATCAAGAAGAAGGTCGAGATCCACGGCCGTCACAAGAAGCAGTCCGGCGGCCACGGCCAGTTCGGCGACGTCTATATCCGCTTCGAGCCGCAGTCCGAGTCCGAAGAGATGATCTTCGCGGATGAGACCGTCGGCGGCTGCGTGCCGAAGAACTTCATCCCGTCCGTTGAAAAGGGCCTGCGCAACTGCGTCGGCAAGGGCGTTCTGGCCGGCTACCCGGTCGTGTTCCTGAAGGCCACGCTGTACTTCGGTTCCTATCACCCCGTCGACTCCTCCGATATGGCGTTCCAGACCGCTGCCGGCATCGCCTACAAGGAAGGCCTGCCCACCGCCGGCCCGACTCTGCTCGAGCCGATCGGCGAGCTGAAGGTCCTCATCCCCGACAGCAACATGGGCGACGTCATCGGCGACCTCAACAAGCGCCGCGGCCGCGTCATGGGCATGAACCCCGATCCTGAGAACCCCGGTTATCAGATCGTCGAGGCCGAAGTCCCCGTCGGCGAAATGACCTCCTATTCCATCGACCTGCGCGCCATGAGCCAGGGCCGCGGCAGCTACACGCTGAAGTTCGTCCGCTACGAGGAAGTCCCGCAGATGAACCAGGCCAAGATCATCGAAGACGCCAAGAAGGAAGAGGAAGAAGCTTAATTTCCATCAACCCACCCCCGGTTTCCACCCGAAACCGGGGGTTTTCCTATCCCCCCCGCAGCGGAAAAGGCTCCCCTCCCAGGGGCCGATTCCCCCTATCAGGGGGAAATGTCCCGAAGGGACAAAAGGGGTAGGGATGCTGGCAGCCGCAGGCTGACTGAGAGGTTGCTGCAGATTTGCGTAGAAAAATCCAAACCGCAAATTCAGTTTGCGGTTTGGAAAGGAAGAAACGAGCAAAGAGGATAAGAAGCCTTGCTTGCAAGGCTTCGTTCCGTCGTGGTCGTTTCTGACGTGCCTCCGGCGGCCCCTTCTTTTCCGTCTTGCCGGAAAAGAAGGGGGAGAAAAGGGGCGCTTGGACGCGTTTTGGTGCATCCTGCCTCTGAATACAGGCAGGAATCAATGTTTCAGGCGTCGTTCCACTCGATAGTCACCTCACGAGCGTCATACTATGCGCCGCCTGATACGGAGAGCATCAGATTTGATACTAGTTGCCGTAGAATGACTGCCGTCAATAGGAGGTGTGGTGGAGATCCGGATGGATTTCACCTTCTTGCGTGGTAGTTTGTAGGGGCGGAGCAGAGCCCCGCCCCTACAGGGTGCACCCCATGGCTTCCCCTATGAAGGGAAGGCAATGTGGGTGCACTGCACCAAAGGCTCCCCTCTCAGGGGAGCTGTCAGCGAAGCTGACTGAGAGGTTGTCGCAAATTTGCTGCAACCTCTCCGTCTCGGCTTACGCCGAGCCACCTCCCCTGGAAGGGGAGGCTCTGTGCCCGCCATACGCAAAACACCCCCGGCTCCTTTCGGAGCCGGGGGTGCGATCGATGATGGCGGTCCGCAGCTTACAGCTTGGTATAAGCGACGGCGATCTTGCTGGCGGCGTGGGCGTTGTTGTAGGCCAGCTCGAGGTTGGCGGCGAAGGACTTGCCTTCGGTCATGTCCTTGATGTGGGCCAGCAGGTACGGCGTGATGGCCTTGCCGTGGATGTGCTCGGCATTCGCCTGGGCGACGGCCTGGTCGATGATGCCGTTCATGTAGTTCGGATCCATCGCGTACTGCTCCGGGATCGGGTTGCCGACGACGGCGCCGCCCTTGAGGCCGATGTCCCACTTGGCCTTCATGATCTTGGCAACGGTCTCTTCATCCTGGCAGTTGTAGTCGAGCTTGAAGCCCGAGGTGCGGCAGTAGAAGGCCGGCAGCTCGTCCGTGCGCAGGCCCAGAACGGGAACGCCCTGCGTCTCCAGATATTCGAGCGTCAGACCGAGGTCCAGAATGCTCTTCGCGCCCGCGCAGACGACGCAGACCGGCGTGTTGGCCAGCTCCTGCAGGTCGGCGGAGATATCCATGGTCTTCTCTGCGCCGCGATGCACACCGCCGATGCCGCCGGTGGCGAAGAAGCGGATGCCCGCCATGGAGGCGATGATCATGGTGGTGGCGACGGTCGTCGCGCCGGTCATGCCGGTGGCGAGATAGACAGCCACGTCGCGGCGGCTGACCTTGCCGACACCCTCAGCCTTGCACATGACGAGCAGCTCGTCCGCGTTCAGGCCGACCTTCAGCTTGCCGCCCATGATGGCGGTCGTCGCGGGGATGGCGCCCTCTGCGCGGACGATCTCCTCGACCTTGTGTGCAAACTCCACGTTCTGCGGATAGGGCATGCCGTGGCTCAGAATGGTGGATTCCAGCGCGACGACGGGCTTGCCCGCGGCCAGCGCTTCCTGGATCTCAGGGGTGATGGACAGATAGTCTTTCAGATTCATATGAATAACTCCTTTCAGATGGGTGTACAGGTTCAAAGACGATATGTCTGCAGGATGCTTTCCAGCAGGGGAACGCTCATGTTCGGGTTGATGGTCCGCTCATGCGTCACGGCCGCGATCCCGGCGGCCATGCCGTAGTCGAGCGTTTTCTCCGCGTCATAGCCCTGCAGTGTTGCGTAGAGCATGGCGGCGGCGAAGGAATCGCCCGCGCCGGAGGCGTTGACCATCTTCGCCGGACGCAGCTTCCGGCGCAGGACCGCGCCGGTATCATCCATATAGAAGCAGCCCTCCGCGCCGAGGCTGACGAACAGCCGCTTCAGGCCCTTATTCAGGACCACTTCGCCCGCGCGCTGCAGATCGGCGTCGGAACGGATCTCCATCCCGGCCAGGATCTCCAGCTCCATGCGGTTGGGCTTGGCCGTGTGGAACCGGCCGATGAGCGGCGCGACGACGCGCGCATACGCGCAGGAGACCGGGTCGACGCACACGATCTGCGGCGGCTGGCACAGGTCCAGCAGCTGCAGCAGCGCCGTTTCCCCCATGCAGGGGTCACAGGTGACGACCTTCGCGCCCTGGATCAGCTGCTTCTGCGACGGCAGGTAATCTGCCGGCAGATCCTGCTGGACGATGCGCATGTCGGACATGCCGACCAGCATATCGCCGTCCGCATCCAGAATGGAGAGATAGATGGACGAGTGCGCGCCTCTGGCCTCGTGGAGATGGCTGATATCGATCCCCGCCTCCACGCAGGACCGGCAGATATACGAGCCGAACACATCATCGCCCACGCACGACAGCAGCTTCACGTCCGCGCCCAGCCGTGCGAGATTCTCGCACACATTGCGCGTCACGCCGCCCGCGGAAAGGCTGATATGCCCGGGATTGGAGTCCCGCAGATGGATCGGCGCGCACGACGCGCCGTTGAGATCCAGATTTGCCGCGCCGACGCCGACGATATACGGCTGATTGCCCATGCCCAACGCCTCCTGTTTTCTGGTGAAACTGTATCATAGCGAATCCGGCCGAAAAAGTCAAGAGGCAGCTTCACAGTTTTTTAACGTGTGGCTGACGTGCCCTTCACGCAAAAAAACGGGCGCACCGAATGGTGCGCCCGGGGAGAAAATCGCTTAGCGGGTGAGGAAGAACATGAGGGCAAAGAGGATCGTGATGACCCAGGTGCCGACGTTGATTTCCTTGATCTTGCCGGTGAAGATCTTGATGAAGACGTAGGAGATGAGGCCGAAGGCGATGCCGTAGGAGATGTTGTAAGTCAGCGGCATGAAAGCGACGGTCATGAAGCCGGGAACGGCTGCAGCAGGATCGTCCCAGTCGATGGTGCGGACGTTGGACATCATCAGAACGCCGACGTAGATCAGAGCCGCGGCACAGGCGTAGGTCGGGATGAGCTGCGCGACAGGCGCGAGGAACATCGCGATGAAGAACAGGGCAGCGGTCGCCATGGAGGAAAGACCGGTGCGGCCGCCTTCTGCAACGCCGGCAGAGGACTCGACGAACGTGGTGACGGTGGAGGTGCCGCAGACAGCGCCGCAGCAGGTGGCGACGGCGTCAGCCAGCATGGCCTTGTCCATGTTGGGGACGTTGCCTTCCTTGGTCAGCATGTTGCCGGCTGCGCAGGCGCCGTACAGCGTGCCGAGGGTATCGAACATGTCGACCATGCAGAATGCCAGCATGGTGGTCAGGAACATGATGATGAAGTTGCTCATGCCGTGCTCGGCAATGTACGGGCTGAAGTCAAAGCCTTCGGTGAAGACCTTGCCGAACGCCTGGGTGCCGAAGTCCTTGAACGCGCCGAAGAAGTCGGAGGACAGGTTGGGCGCGACAGCGGTGGCATAGAAATCAGGAACGGTGATGAGGCCGATGACGTAGTAGAGGACTGCGCCGCCGAGCATGCCCCACAGGACCGCGCCCTTGACCTTCTTCTTGGACATGGCGCCGATGGCGAAGACCGCGATGATGGTGACGAGCATCGGGAAGATGGTCGCCCAGGTGGCGGTGCCGGAGAAGACGTTGAAGGAAGAGAGGTTGACGAGAGTCGCGCCGTCGTCCACGACGATGCCCGCGTTCTGCAGGCCGATGAAGGCGATGAACAGGCCGATACCGGCGGAGATGGCGGTCTTGACCGCAGCCGGGATGGCGTCGAAGATCATCTTGCGAAGACCCGTGACCGTCAGCAGAACGAACACGATGCCGTCAACGAGGACGAGCACGAGGGCGTTCGCATAGCTCAGGCCGAAGGTGAAGCAGACGGTGTAGACGAAGAAGGCGTTCAGGCCCATGCCGGAGGCCTGCGCCAGCGGGAGGTTCGACAGCAGGCCGATGAGGACTGTGCCGATGACGGCGGAGATGGCGGTCGCGATATAGATCGCGCCGTAGCTCACGGTGCCGAGGTTTGCGAACATGCCGGCGTTGACCATCAGAATATAGGCCATCGCCATGAACGTCGTCACACCGGCCATGATCTCGGTGTGGACGGTCGAGCCGTGCTCCTTGACCTTAAAGAAATTGCTCATGTTTGGAGATCCATCCTTTCTTTCTCGTGGTGGACCGAAAAAAGTTTCAGTCCATCAAACTTTCTGACAGGATAATTATAGAGGATATGGCCGCCGAAAACAAGAGGCGGCAGCGCCAAAAAGTTCACGAAAAATTCACACTACTGCACAAAAATTCAGATTTTTTCGCCAATGGCGAAAAATAAAAATCGACGGATCCGCGCATTTTTCAGAAAGAAATTGACAACCTGCCGGCCGCCCGGTATAATATTTCTTCGGGAACACGACAAACGCATGAAGGAGAAGATTCTGCATGAAATATAAAATGAACATTGCCGGCCTCGACCGGGAGCTGCCGCTGTGTAAGGTATCCGACGATTTGTATATCGGCGCTTTCATCATGTTCGGCGACGCGGAGATCACCGTGGCCTGCGCCCGCGAGCTGCTGGCCCGCGCCCCGAAGGACTACGATTATCTGCTCACCGCCGAGGCCAAGAGCATTCCCCTGATCCACGAGATGGCCCGCCAGTCCGGCGCGCGCGAGTATTTTGTCGCCCGCAAGGGTCTGAAGGTCTACATGCCGCACCCCCTGCACGTGACGGTCCGCTCCATCACCACCCAGCACGATCAGGACCTCTATCTCTCCGGCGAAGAGGCCGATAAGATCCGCGGCAAGCGCGTGCTGATCGTCGACGACGTCATCTCCACCGGCGAGTCGCTGCGCGCGATGGAAGAGCTGGTCGAAAAGGCAGGCGGCACCGTCGCCGGCCGCATGGCCGTCCTGGCAGAGGGCGACGCCCAGAACCGCAAAGACATCGTCTACCTCGGCAAACTCCCCGTCTTCAACCCCGACGGCACCGTCAAAGCCTGATACATAATAATATAGTGCCCCCCGCGGCTGCTCTCCAGCAGCCGCGTTTTTTCGCCCTCCCCCGGCTCCCCTTCCAGGGGCCGATTCCCCCTATCAGGGGGAAATGTCCCGAAGGGACAAAAGGGGTAGGGATGCTGGCTCGGCGCAGCCGAGACTGAGAGG
>QWCY01009068.1_pt1 | contig 10906 bp, 7 predicted proteins | sample 1972631 | NCBI WGS metagenome assembly QWCY01 (sample SAMN09866696, study PRJNA288562) | Human gut metagenome isolate pre1_stool, whole genome shotgun sequencing... | isolation source: gut | host: Homo sapiens | place: USA: California
GTGGAGTTAAGACACTTTTGTGAATAACCTTCCCGCATTCTCCTCCGTCACACGCTCGACCTCCTCCGCTGTGATTCCTTTTAATTCTGCGATTTTTGCAATCACAAACGGAATATTTGAGGAATCATTTCTCGTGCCGCGGTGCGGTTCCGGTGCCATGTAAGGACAGTCCGTCTCAAGCAAAATGCGCTCCAATGGGATTGCCTCCACTGTTTCTTTTAGTTTTTTTGCGTTTTTGAATGTGACAACGCCACCGACACCGATGTAGTAACCCATTTTGATAAATTCCTGTGCCATCTCTCTAGAATAGGAATAGCAATGGATGACACCCGGTATCTCCTCTGCGTGAACCTCTTTCATCACTTCCATAGTATCGGCTGCTGCATCTCTGGAATGGATGATCACCGGAAGGTTGGTTTCCCTGGCAAGTTCCATCTGCCGTCTGAACCAGTAACGCTGTGCGTTCTGCACCTCTGGCTCTTTATCCCAGTAATAATCCAGTCCGATCTCACCGATCGCAACGGTCTTTGGAAGAGATGCCTGCTCTTTTAACCAGGCAAATGTCTCTTCATTCAACCCGCTGATGTCACTTGGATGTACGCCCACCGCTGCATAAATGTAATCATATTTTGCGGCAAGTTCCAGAGTTGTCTTTGTTGTCTCTATCGAAGCCCCAACATTGATGATCCTGCCGATCCCTTTTTCCGGCAGGGAACGGATCAATGCTTCACGGTCATCGTTAAAACTTTCATCATCATAATGTGCATGTGTCTCAAATATCATAGCTGCCTCTCTGTGTTATCAAATCATTTTATTTTTTCTGTGCACGCTTCCGGCGTTTTCTTATGATCAGTACGATCAAAAGCAATACAACCGCTGCACCGCCACCGGCATAGTACAAGGTGTGATCTGCCGCCGTATGTACCAGTGCAAACGCTGCCTCATATGGAATGTCTGCCACAAGGTAACTGCCGTCCTCTGTGGTTTCTGCCAATGTCCATGCATCGCTGCCTGTTTCTCTGTACCAGATCTCATTTTTTCCTGAAGTGTCCGGCACATAAAAATGTGCTTTTACTGTATCATATATTTTGTCATGCAGGTGTTCAAGACTCCAGTCGTAAGCATACACGACATCTCCGTCCGGCAGATCTGTGTCACACTCTGCCATCTGGATGGAAGTGTCATCATAGAATTTCCCTTCCAGAAGAAAAACTGCTTTTTCATTTTCTGTATCGGAAATTTCACTAGCTGTATCTTCTGTTTTTGCGCCGTTTATCACTTCCAATCCCACGATACTCTCTGTCCAACGGCTGTACTCTGCCTCCACCGTTTTATTTTCCGTCATTGGTTTTCCAACCAGATCCTCCGGCCAGACTGCATAGTAACCATCTTTTTCCGGAATCTGTGGAAGATCAGATTCACTGAAGCTTCCATTATATACGATTGTCTTTACAATATCCACATTATCTTCTGCCCGGAAAGTTATCTTCACTTTATGGAATCCTTCCGGAATATTCTCAAGTTTCATGACCTCTTCATAACTTTTTTCATCTGCAATCCCAGCATAGTTGATATTGTCAATTCCATCAAGGTCATCGCCCACAAAAATGTTACCTTTTACCTCGCCCTCTTCAGACACAGTTCCTGCGATGCTTCCCAGACCTTCCCCATCACTTGTGATCGTAGATGCAGAAACACAGTTTTTCACGGTATATCCGCTTCCGACAATGCCTCCGACATAATCCTTTGCATTTATATTACAGAGACTGTAACTGTTGGCGATTGCACTGACACTGTTTCCTGCAATGCCTCCGGCATAATCCCCGGTATCAGATTTCACAGAGCCATAACTTTCACTTCCATAGACCAGACCAAGTTCTTCTAATCCGGTAATACCACCGACACTGTTTTTCTTTGAAGTCACTTCCCCATAGTTGCTACAGCGGATGACAACATTATTCACGGTAGAACGGAGTGTAATGTCCGTAGAATCTGTAAGATCAGGATCAAACTCCGGATCGAGATCATATTCAATGTTCATCGTTCCGACAATTCCACCCACATTAAGATCGCCATTGACCATTCCGCGGTTTACACTTCCTGAAACAACACCATCTGTATCTTTTGCGCTGGCTGCGGACGAGATATCTTCCATATACTCCTCATCCCCTGTCACCACAGAAAGCGTATCTTCGACCGTATTCTGAATGCTTTTGATCTGCTTACTGATCTTCTGCACATCATTTGTGACAGACTGGATTCCATCATCCACTGTGTTCGTCAGCTTATCAATATCGCCGTTCGTATCTTTTTCTTTTATCTGATTGGAAATATCATCCACAAAATCTTCTGCCGTTTTATTGGAATCGGAGATTGTTCCACGAATGTTGGACAGATTACTGTTGATATTCTGCCATTCTTTTGAAACCGCCTCTGCCTGTTCTTTGTTTAAAATATGATTGTTTCCCTGGATACTATCTATTTTATCCAGAGAATTATGAATATTATTCATGTACTGCTGCGCTTCCGGGTTTGATTCCCCGATGGAATCTGAGAGGGAACCCAGAGATTCCGACAAAGTTTTCGAAGAATTATCGTACTGCTCCGACAGATTGTCCACATAGGTCTTTGCTGCTGTGGAGGTATCACTCATGGTCGAAGCAATGTTGCTTAAGGTCGTGTTGATGGAACTGACCGAATCCTGCACCTGATTTACCTTATCATCCAGATACTCCGATTCTATATACGGCTCCGCCTGACCGACAATTCCTCCTACATCTTTTCGTCCGTAGATTTCCCCTTCATTGTGGCAGTCGATGACTTTTCCACTCTGGCGTCCGGCAATTCCACCCACGTTATAACCCGTGTGTGCAAAACCGATTTTTCCCTGATTGATGCATTCACTGACAATTCCAGTCGAAACACCCACAATTCCGCCCATATCATTCCGGTCTATTACACGCCCTGTGAGATTTAATGTACCAATGTCAACGCCTCCAATATCCATCGTGGTTTTCAGCTCATCTGTATTGATGCTGCACTCCGATGTACACTCTGACACAAGTCCTTCGTTATTTCCAACGATTCCTCCGGTCTGATTGGTGGCTGTCACTGTTGCATTGCTCCTGCAGTTTACAATTTTTCCGGTCGGTTTGTTGATCCCTGCGATCGCTCCGACTGCTGTTTTTCCATTGACAGTTCCTTCAAAGGAACAGTTCCCGATCGTACCATAGTTCACACCGGCAATTCCGCCAATATTTTTACAGCTTCCCTCTGAAGTGATCTTACCGGAGATCTTCAGATCATTCACAACTGCACTTTTACCCAGATAACGGAAAAATCCGTGATCAGAGCCTTTTACCTGCAGCTTCACATTACTGATCGTGTGACCGCCGCCCTCAAAATCCCCAGAGAAATATGCAACACCATTGAAATCAACCTTCGAAAGATCAATATTATGGGTAAGTTTTACCGTTTTTCCAACACTCCAGCTGTCATACTGACAGTTCTGTAAAAATTCTTCAAATGCCTTTTCATCGGCAATTTCGATGATCTGATTTTTATTTTCTGCCGTATCCGCACTGGTTGTGCTGTCTTTTTCTGTGGTTTCTTTTGTACCACTGCTTTCCTGTGAGGTGGCAGCCTGTATGGTCAACCGTCCGTTTCCTGCCAGAGCAGAAACGGTCAGTGTCATGGAAAAACACAGGGCAAGTACTTTCATTCTCATCTTTTTCATGACTTTTTCTCCTCCTGCTCTTCCTTTGCGGCTGTCTCTGATTCTGCAGCCACATTTTCATCCTGCGTCATTCCCGGCAGCATTGGATTTTGTGTATCGTCATGTGTGACTTCTCCATGTCTGCCCGGTATGTGCGAATCTAACGACACTTTCATCTGTCCCTGGAATACACCGGAAACATCTGCATCAATCTCTCCCTGTACATAACCTTTTACATGTCCGGTCACCCTCACTCTGCCGGCAACCTCCTTCTGAGGACGTGAAATATTCATGGCAAGGGCTGTCTTCTCAATGATAAAATCACCAAACAGCAGGATCTGCGGCAGCACAAAAAGAACCAGAATAATGGATATTAACGTACCGCGTCCCAAAGCCACACCAATGGAGGCAACCGTCGGATCGGATGCAATCTCACCGATCAAAAATCCTGCACAGGTCAAAATTGTTCCGGAAGTAAAAATAGTTGGAAATGCCTGATTTAAGGATTCAGTAATCGCATCTTTGATCGGCATTCTCTGTTTCAGATCCATGTATCTGCTGGAAATAACGATTGCATAGTCGATCGTTGCACCCATCTGAATTGCAGACACGATCAGGTACGCAATAAAGAATATTGTCTGTCCCCTCATTGCCGGAACTGCAAAGTTGATCCAGATACTTCCCTGTATAGTGAGTACCAGAAGCACCGGAAGCCCTGCTGACTGGAACGTGAAAAACAGGATGATCATAACAAATAGTGCTGTCAATACGCTGATCACGATATTATCCGATGCAAAGGAAGATTCCAGATCATGGTCACTCGTGGAGTTTCCTACCAGAATGACATTGTCTTTTCCGAAATATTTCGCCGCAATACCCCGGATCTCATCCATCGCATCGTAGGTTTCCTGCCCTTCCGCCGGAAGTGACAGATCTAATACAAATCTGGAATAGTCATCTCCCTGCAGCTGTAATTGCGCATCATGCAGCGTGTCATATAAGGACGTAAGCTGATCGTCAAGATCTGCATCTAATGTCACATATCCTTCCTGATACTGGTCATACAGGAACAGGAACATATCAATGATCGGCACCTCATAATCATCAATGCCGGTAAATACCGGACCATACTGCTCCTCATTGTATGCATATGCTGTATACAAAATCTGTACAACTTCTACATCCAGATCCGTCAACTCTGCAAACTGTCTTGGGTTCAGCTTATCCGTCAGCATATAATCATCATTGATCGCCACATTTGCAAGTCCCAATGCCGAGTTTACATAATCCAGTTTTTCAATTTTTCCCAATACCTTTTTCTCGGAATCATAATCCCCTTTTGGAACCATGACAACCAACTGATTGCTGGCACCAAAGGTATTCTCAATTTTTTCACTTGCAATTTTCGATTCACTCTTTTTCGCGCTTACAATGGAATTCGTGTCATATATATACTGGCAGTGATTAGATTCCCAAAATGCAAATACCAGAAACACGATAAAAACCGGCGGAATGATGTATTTGGTCAGATTTGCAAATTTACCTACAAACGTAATTTTTGGTACATAGCATTTGTGATGGGTTTTATCAATTCCTTTTGCAAAAATCAAAAGCACGCCCGGCATTAGGAAGAAAACGGAAATCAGGCTGAGTATGATCGCTTTTACCAGAATGATACCCATATCGTAGCCCAGCCGGAACTGCATAAACATCATCGCAACCATGCCGGAAATCGTGGTAAGGGAGGACGAGCTGATCTCCGGGATCGCCTTGGAGAGTGCCACTTTCACCGCTTCCTCTGCATCCAGCGTCTCATGTTCTTCCATGAAACGGTCACACAAAATAATGGCATAGTCGATTGCCAGTGCCAGCTGAAGCACAACGGCAATGGAATTTGTGACAGATGAGATCGTTCCAAACCAGTAGTTTGTGCCCATGTTTAAAACAGCCGCCACACCAAATGTGATCAGTAATACCGGGATCTGCAGATATGCTTTTGTGGAGAGCATCAACACCGCAACAATGATGACAACCGCCAGCACAAGAATAATATTCATATCCTGCGAAAGTGACTCTGCACTGCGCTCCTCCTCACCGACAGAGGACGAAACATAGACATCATAACCATCCAGTGTCTCTTTTACTTCCTCAAGCGCATCTTTGCTGATCTGTTCATCCTCCGTTCCGTCAAACGTCACACTAAACAGCGCATCCGCACCTGTAAAATGATCCTTGGAATCATCAAATTCAATCTGCTTCACGCCCTCAATATTTTCCAGATCGTCAACCAGATCTTCTGCCTGCGCATAGGTGATATTCGAGACCATGACTTTGGCACTGCCATAAGTTGTGAACTGCTCCTCCATCAGTGACAGCCCGATCCTCGTTTCACTGTCTGCCGGCAGATAGGATGTGATATCCTGATTGACCTGCACCTTATTAATAGAAAGAACACTGTAAATCATTGCCAAAACAAACAGAATTTCGATTGCTTTCCGCTTATTTACAATAAAGGAAGCGACGGTAAGCCAGAAATTCCCTTTTTCTTTTTCCTGTTTTTCTTCCATATTCATCCTCTTTCATGTTACATCTGAATCATTTTTCTTACGCAGCAAAACAGCAGTTGTTTTACCGCTGATTCATTTCACTATACTTAACATTGTGTTGATTATTTTATACTGCATTATTATAATAAGGGCATCTGGTTTACTCAATAAACATATTTTTCAAAACTGTTTGTTAATTGACATATTATGTACATCGTGTTGATTATTTCAGAAAATTTTTAGGATTATAAATTTTTAATCATAACTCCAGAAAAAAATACCAGACGATAACATCACATTTTATATGAAAGGATCTCACATTATATATGGAAGCAAAAACTGACCGCCGCATCAAGCGTACCCGCTATCTGCTTGTACACGCACTCACCTCCCTTATGCTGAAAAAAAGTATCAAGGATATCACCGTAAAAGAATTGTGCGAGTCTGTTGACATCAACCGCGGCACTTTTTACCTGCACTACAAAGATATTTATGATATGTTGGAGCAGACCGAGCAGGAGCTTTTAGAACAGTTTGAGCAGGTCTTCAAAAATTATCACCCGGATCATACTCCGGATTTTCCTTATCCGCTGTTTGTCGAAATTTTTCAGATCATTGACCAAAACTCTAATCTGTGCTGTGCACTGCTGAGTCCCAATGGCGATATTTCTTTTTCTGTCAAGATTAAGAAATTGTTTGAACACCAATACATACACGAATGGATGGTTGCGCATCATTCAGCTGATTTTCTGCCAACTTATGAATATTTCAGCAATTTTCTCGTTTCCGGCTGCTCCGGTCTGATCGAGTCATGGCTGGCTCATGGCAAAAAGGAGACGCCGGAGGAGATGGCAAGACTTATCAGCAAACTGATCTCTACCGGAATGAAATCTGTCTATCCGATACCTTGCGGACAGTCTGATGATCTGTAGAATTGCAGACCTTCATTTTGTATATTTTTACTAAACTTTTGTATTTTTTATCAATTAGAGCAAATTTTTGTTTCCTTTTCACACAAAATCATATATACTTATTATAGAATATTGGCTCCGGGGCAACGCTTCGGAGTTTTTGCTTCGCAAAACAAGGAGGAAAAATCCTCTCCTCGTCCAATGGGACTCGGATTTTTTCTTCGAAGGAGGAATTATGGATTTTGTTGGTACTGTCTGGGCGCTGCTTCCGCCGGTGATCGCCATTGTGCTTGCGCTGATCACAAAGGAAGTTTATATGTCGTTATTTATCGGTGTCGTAACCGGAGCTCTTTTATATACAAATTTCAGTCCGGTTGGAACGATCGAGGCAATTTTTGAAGTTATGATGGAAAAGCTTGGGGATTCGTGGAACGTCGGCATTCTGATTTTCCTCGTATTTCTTGGCATTATTGTTGCATTGATGACAAGAGCCGGCGGTTCTGCCGCTTACGGAAAATGGGCAGGTAGTAAGATCAAGACCAAATCCGGCGCACTGCTTTCCACATTTGCGCTCGGTGTCGTGATCTTTGTCGATGATTATTTCAACTGTCTGACCGTTGGAAATGTCATGCGTCCTGTCACGGACAAGCAGAAGATTTCCCGTGCGAAACTGGCTTATATCATTGACGCAACTGCAGCTCCGATCTGCATTATCGCACCGATCTCAAGCTGGGCTGCCGCAGTCACCGGATACACAAACGGAGATGGTTTCTCTCTGTTTTTGCAGACAATCCCGTTTAACCTGTATGCATGGCTTACCATTCTGATGGTGATTTTTATGGGTGTGACCGGCCTTGATTATGGTCCGATGAAAAAGTTTGAGGAAAATGCTGCAAAAGGTGATCTTTTCTCCGGCAAAAATGATTATGAAAATGTAAAAGAAAATATTATTTCCGCAAAAGGAAAGGTGATCGACCTTGTTCTTCCGGTCATTTTCCTGATTGCGAGCTGCATTATCTGCATGATTTATACAGGTGGATTCTTCGAGGGCGAGAGCTTCATCAACGCTTTTGCAAACTGCGATGCATCCATGGGACTTGTGATGGGTTCCTTCATTACATTAGTCTTTGTGTTTTTGCTGTACCTGCCACGCCGCGTGATCACATTCAGTGAATTTGCCGAGTGTATTCCGCAGGGATTTAAGATGATGGTTTCTGCGATCCTGATCCTTGTTCTGGCCTGGACGTTAGGCGGTTTCTGCAGTACAAAATTAGAAGCCGGCGCCTTTGTGAGCAGCATGCTCTCCGGCAATATGACTGCAACCTCACTTTTCCCGGCTATATTATTTCTGGTTGGAAGCGGACTTGCTTTTGCAACCGGTACTTCCTGGGGAACGTTTGGCATTTTAATTCCGATCGTTACCGCTATGTTCCCGGAAACAGATCCGATGCTCGTTGTCTGTATTGCCGCTTCCCTTGCCGGTTCTGTCTGCGGAGATCACATGTCACCGATCTCCGACACAACGATCATGGCCTCCGCCGGTGCACAATGCCACCATGTAGACCATGTATCCACACAGCTTCCTTACGCTCTGACGGTCGGTGGCTGCTGCGTGGCCGCCTATCTGGTTGCCGGATTCACAAAGAACGTATTTCTCACAATGGCAGCCGGTGTGATCCTGCTTTTTGCCGTGCTATCATTCATCCGCTACAGACAGGGACATAAATAAATTTGCAAAAAAATATATCTTAATTTCAGAATCTATTTTATAATATGGATAGTATTTTACGTATCAGTGATTACTTAAAATAATGAACTCAGGAGAAATGGAATATGAGCAGAGGTGTATTAGGAAAAAATAACTGGGCATTAGTCCTTCTGATCCTTGTCGGTGTCGTGTTAGGCGGTCTTATCGGAAAGTTATGTGCGGGCGTTCCTGCTTTAAGCTGGCTTAGTTACGGTCAGAGTTTTGGATTTGTCAATCCGATGGTGTTAGATCTCATCTGCCGTTTTATTTTTTACATAATTTTATATATCCTGTTTTCTATTCTGCAATAGCCACTTCCAGACCGGAACAACGCTTACGTGAACTCCTTCATAGTCAAGTTCTTCCTCTTCACTATTTGTAATCAGTAAGCAGGTTGCATCACCAATAAAGTTTTTTAATTTTACAAATGCTCCGATTTCCCGTTCCCTTGTATCTATCTGGTCTAAGACCTGCAGGCTTACCTGAATTGCAAGTTTTTCTTCTGGAACATAAAAATCAATTTCAACGTTTTTTTCAAAATAAAATACATTTTCCCGTCCATAACGTCGAATCAGTTCTATTGCGACCAGGTTTTCCAACTGCGCTGAACTGCAATCCATAAGCATAAGCCCTAACAAGCCGGTATCCATAAAATAATATTTTGGCGAAGTCTCTTTTTCCACCAGCTTTGCCGCATAATTTTGCAATGTGAACAACATATAAGAGTCCATCATATAACCGACATAATTAATCACTGTCTGCTTTCCGAGTACTGCTCCTGCACTCTTTAAGATGTTGCTCAGCCTGTTAAAGGACAATGGTTTTGTAACTGATTCCGCAATCTTCTTCAAAATCAATCTTACTGCAAAATCATTAGTTATTTTATTTCTGGTTATAATATCTCCCAGATAAATGGTCTGGTAAATGCTATTTAAATATTCCCGCTTGTTTCTGATATCGACCAATTCCGGAAAAGCACCGTATTTTACATACTGATCACACATTCCAACTACTTCTGCCCTGTCTTTTGTGCTGAGCACTTCCAGATAATTTTTATCCTTCCCCTGTGCAGCCAGATATTCCGGGAACGAATATGGATATATATCTACTATCATAAATCTACCGCCAAGTGTAGATGCAATTTCACTGCTTAGCATCTTGCTGTTGCTTCCAGTAATATGAATTCTATATTTCATGTCTGCTATCCGGCGGACAAACTTTTCCCAGCCTTCCACGTTTTGAATCTCATCCAAAAAAAGATATGGTTTATTGTCCGCGCCAGACATTTCGAGTCCGATTTCCAGGATCAGGTTCAGATCGTCTGCTGACAGTTCCAAAAGTCTTTCATCTTCAAAATTTACATAAACAATCTGTTTGAGAGGAATTCCATTTTCCTGCAAATGCTTAATCTGCTGATACATCATATAGGATTTTCCAGTTCTTCTAATTCCAACAAAGCAATAATTTACATTGTCTTCCAATGGATAGTCTCTCTTTATCATTGGATTATTTAAATAAGTTTCCTTTTGGTCAATCATAATCTGCTTTAAATAATCTCTGTTCATACGGCACTCCTTTCTGTCTGTAAGACAATTTTACCATTATTTCGTTCTGTGTATAAGACAATATTAATATATTTTTGTTCTGTGTGCAAGACAATATTGATATATTTCTGTTCTGTGTATAAGACAATATCGATATATTATTGTTCTGTATATAAGACAATATTGTCAAATTATTGTTCTGTACGCAAGACAAAATGGTTTCATGAAAATTCTCATGAAACCATTTCTATTCTTTCAATTATATATTTTGTCCTGATGATCCGGTTATTATCCAAAATAGAACATCTATCACACAATCTTCGGCAGATACTCTGCCAGATACTCTGCAAAAATCCTGTGGCTGTCAAGGCTTAAGTGCATCCAGTCATAAGGATACATCTCAATGCCCGGTATGGAACCGGCATCTATAAAATGACATCCTA
>QWCY01006114.1_pt1 | contig 10881 bp, 10 predicted proteins | sample 1972631 | NCBI WGS metagenome assembly QWCY01 (sample SAMN09866696, study PRJNA288562) | Human gut metagenome isolate pre1_stool, whole genome shotgun sequencing... | isolation source: gut | host: Homo sapiens | place: USA: California
AACGAACAAGTATCTCTTCATTTAAACCATAAGTTTGTAATTCGATATTGTAGAGATCACCTACATCATCAATAGCTAAAATATCTAAAATAAGTTTCTTTTCATAGAAATTTTTACCATATTGTTGTGCGTTTTTTAATTTAGTAGAAACAATCTCTCTGTCTAAAATAAGCTCTTGACAAATAAGGGTTCTAATTCTTTCATTTTCAACAAGCAAATGATGAAAATATAAATCATTTGAATATTTTTTAAAATTCTCTCTATTTTTGTTCATAAAAAGTCCTCCATTATTTATATTGACTTTTTATGAGTGTTTTTCTTTTTTTTTATCAAAAAATTAAAATTTTTAAGTTTTGAAGATGTTTTTTTAATTCTTCAAATTCTTTAAAATCATATAAATGATCTAAAAGATCAAAAATTTGATATTTAGAAAGAGTATTTATAGAACTGCTTATATCTTCATGAAATTTTAGTTGAGAGTATCTGATAATGCTTTCTTTTGTTTCATTGATTAGATTTTCATATTTTTTATTTGCTTCTTCAAGCTTTCTATCACGAGAACGTAAAAGTATTTGATTATCTAACAAGTCAAAGTATTCTAGATATTCTTTATATAAATTATACATATTTACCACTTCCTACTATCTATAATAGCATATTTTAAATAAATAAAGAATATGTAAAATAAATTTTTAAAGTGGAAATAAATGGATTTAAAAGAGATTATTATATTAATTTGTTGATAGATACATGATACAATAGGGATAGGTGATTTTATGAAATTAGAACTTTTAACATATGAAAAAGAAAATCTTCCACGTGGTTGGAAACCTTATTATATATATTTAATCATGGTCGATCATATAGAAGTAGGAAGAATTGTTTTAAGAGAAGGTAGTAATGAAGAAAGATATTATGATGGACATATTGGTTATACGATAGAAAAGGAATACCGAGGGTATCATTATAGTAAAGATGCTTGTTTATTATTGTTTGATAAAGCAAAAGAAAAAGGATTTAAACAATTAATGATTACATGTTCTCCTGATAATATAGCAAGTCGTAAGATTATTGAGTCATTGCCATTTAAGTATCTTGAAACAAAAGAAGTACCTGCATGTTTGAAGAAAGATTTTGATCAAGGTGATTATATAAAAAGAATATATTGTTTGGATTTGGAGGAGTTATGAAATTTATACATTTAGCGGATTTACATTTAGGTAAAATTATTTATCAAAATAATCTATTAGATATTCAAATTGATTTATTAAATCAAGTGATGAATTATATGGTTCAAAAAAAAATAGATACTTTAGTAATTGCTGGAGATGTTTATGATCGTGCGATTGCCTCTAAAGAAAGTATAGTTGCTTTAAATCATTTTTTAGAAGCAATGATTTTACATTATCATAAAAAAGTATTGATCATTTCAGGAAATCATGATAGCAGTGAAAGACTTGATTTTGCAAGTTCTTTACTTCAAAGTCAAGGTTTGTATATTGTTTCTTATCCTGAAAAAGAAATAAGACCAATTGAAATAGAAGGTGTTTATTTTTATTTGGTTCCTTTTTTTAAACCTTCTTATATACGTTATTTATATGAAAAAGATGATTTAAAAACGTATCAGGATGCTTTTGCATATTATTTAAGTCAACAAACATTTGTTGAAGACCATCCTAAAGTTCTTGTAACACATCAATTTATTGCGGGAAATAAAGAAGTGATTAGAAGTGAAAGTGAAGTAATTCTTTCCGTGGGTGGTAGTGAAATTATTGATGTTGATTTATGTAAAGATTTTGATTATGTAGCTTTAGGTCATATTCATGCAAGTCAAAAAATTAAATATGATTATGTAAGATATGCAGGAAGTTTAATGAAGTATTCATTTGATGAAGTTCATCAAAAAAAAGGAATGGTTGAAGTAACTATTGATGAAACTGGGGTTTCTACGCAAATTATTCCTTTAAAGCCACAAAAAGATCTAGTGAAGGTCGTTGGAAAATATGAAGATGTTTTACATTATCCAAATAACGAAAATGATTTTGTAGCGGTAGAATTATTAGATAAACAAGTCATTGGTCATGCATATGATTTTTTAAAAGAAAAATACCCTTATTTATTACAAATTACTTATCAATCACTAGAAAAACTTAAAACAAATCAAACAGCTTCTTCCTTAGATGTTGAAAAACAATCTCCAATAGAAATATTTAAAGAATTCTATGAAAAAATGAAAGGTGAAGCAATGAGTCAAGAAAGTGAAGAAATTATTCAACAATTACTAGAGGAGGTAAGTGAAGATGATGCCCATTAGCCTTACATTATCAGCGTTTGGACCTTATCCAGATACAATCACAATCGATTTTGAATCATTTCAAGAAGATGGTCTCTTTTTAATTACAGGGCCTACAGGTAGTGGAAAAACGATGATTTTTGATGCCATGATCTTTGCCTTATATGGTAAAACAAGTGGTCAAATTAGACAAACGGACAGTTTAAGGTGTGATCATGCCTTAAATGAAATTCCTACTTTTGTTGAATTTTCATTTTCTTTGCATCAACAAAATTATACAATTAAAAGAAATCCTAAATATTATCTAGAAGGGAAAAAAACACCTAAACAACCTTCAGCGTTACTTATTTTACCAGATGGCAAAATGGTCGAAGGTATTAAAGAAGTCAATCAAAAAATGATTTCTTTATTAGGGGTCGATGATCAACAATTTAAACAGATTTGTATGATTGCTCAAGGAGAATTTACAAAATTGATTATGGCTTCAAGTGATGAAAGAGAAAAAGTATTAAGAGAGTTATTTCATAGTGAGACGTATCAAAAGTTAGAAGAAAAACTTAAAGTTCATCTAAAAACGTATCAGGATAAATATGATTTATTATTGAATAAAAGGAAAGATTTGATGCAAGAATTACAAGTTGAAGATCATCAAGAATATTTATCTAAACAAACAAAACTTATCGCAAGTCAACAAAAAGAATATGATGATTTAAAAAAAGATTTAGATCAAAAGAAACAACAATTACAACTCTATCGCTTGCAAAATCAACGATTAATACAATTAAAAGATTTAAAACAACAATTTCAAGATTTAAAGAAACAAGAAAATGATTATCAAGAATTAAATAAAACTGTAGATACTTTAAAAAAAGCACAAGAAACAAATTATTTATATATTTCTTATATTAAACAACAAAAGAAACTTCAAACCTTAAAATTAAATCAAGAAGATTTTTTAAAACAATTAAAAAAACTTGAAAAAGATTATCAAGAAAAAAAGGTACAAGCAGATTTTCTTGACTACAAACAACAAACAAAAGAAAAATTACAAAACCAAATTCAAGAAACGAAACAATTAATCAATCAAATCTATCAATATCAAAATGATTATCAAAACTTACAAACTCTAAAACAACAATATAGAATGTTAGATGAAGAACATAAACTCTTTTTAAAAAAGAAAGAAAAATTTGAAAATGGGCTGCAAAGAGATCAAGAAAGAATCCAAAGTGAACAACAAGTACAATCTAAATATGAACTGATCAAACAACAATATGTTCGTTTAAACGAACAAAAAGTAAAAGTTCATCAATTGTCGGATTATTATGATCAAATACTCAAACTTAATGAAAATAAAAGTGATTTACAAGAAGAGTATACAGTTGTTGAAAAACAAGTTGATCATGAAAAAATGCAATATAATCAAATGGAAAAATTGTATTTTAGAAAACAAGCAGGTATTTTTGCATTACAATTAAAAGAGGATCAACCATGCCCTATTTGTGGCTCTTTACATCATCCTCATCCGGCACAAATTGAAAAAGAAGATATAACAAAAGAAAAATTAGATCAACAAGCTAAAAAAGTAAAACAACAAGAACATAGGTTACAAGATATCTTACAAAAAATACTCTTATCTAATCAAAAAAAGGAAATGCTTGTTAAACAAACAAAACAACTTTCAAGTGAACTTAATATTCAAGAAGAGATATCTAAAGAAATCTTTATTAAAGAATTAGATCATTTATCAAAAGATGAAAAAAGAATGAAAAAAGAATATCTTGAATTACAAGATGAACTTAAATATATTCAAAAGCTTAAAAAGAGTGTGGCTCTTTCATTGAAAGATATGTCTACTTATGAAAGTAAAGAATTAAAACAAGCACAAAGTCTAGAGAATATTCAAGTACAAATTCATCAATTATCTGGTAAATTAAATGATTCACTGCGACAATATGAAATTGGAGAAGTTAATAAAAATTATCAACAAGTTCAAAAAGAATATCGTCAACTTTCATTAGAAATAGAAACTATTCAACAGGATTATGAAAAGGTCAAAAATAAATATCTTGAAATAAAAACAAAAATTTCGTCATTGAATCAACAAATTATTCAAGAACAAGAAATATATGATGAATTAGATAATAAATATCATACTGCTTTAGATGCATTTATAAATGAAGAAGAATTTTTAAATTTAAAAACACAAATCAATCAAATCAGTATCTTGGAAAAGAAATATCAAGATTATTTAATTTCTTTAAAGAGTTTAAATGAACAGATTATTTCATTAGAAAATGAAGTCAAAGATTCAACATATGTTGATTTATCTTCTTTAAGTGAAACAATTAAAGAAGTAAATCAACAATTGAGAGAAAAAAATGATGATTTAGAAAAATTAAAAATAGATTATTCATTAAAAGAAAAAATGATCAAAGATATTCAAAAAATCAATCAACAATTAGAAAAAGATGAAGATACTTATCAAAGATATTTAGATCTTTATAATCTAGCAAGTGGTAAAAATAATGCAAGAGTGTCGATTGAAAGATATGTACTAGCAACTTATTTTGAAAATATGTTGATTTATGCCAATGTGATCATGAAACAATTGAATCAAGGAAGATATCAATTATTAAGGAAAGATGATGCAGGTAAAGGAAGAAGTCAGCAAGGGTTAGAATTAGATGTTTTTGATCAAGAAAGTGGAAATATTAGAAGTATTAAGACACTTTCTGGTGGGGAATCCTTTAAAGCGGCTTTATCTCTTGCTTTAGGACTTTCAAGAATGGTTCAAGATTATGCTGGAGGAATTGAATTAAATACGCTTTTTATTGATGAAGGGTTTGGTTCTCTAGATAGTCAATCATTAGATCAAGCAATGAATTGTTTAATGGAATTGCATCATGAAAATAAATTAATTGGAATCATCTCACATGTTAGTGATTTAAAAGATCGTATTGAACGACAACTTGTAGTTGAAAGAAAACAAAAACAAAGTGTGATTCAGACGATCTAATCTTGCTTGTTTATCATTTCTATAGTAAAATAGAGGAGCATTTTAGAGGAGGAAAAAAGATGGCAAATAACAAGAAAAATGAAGCTATTACTGCTAGAGATGTTGATTTTGCTAAATGGTATACAGATGTATGTCGTAAAGCTGAATTAATGGATTATAGTGGTGTGAAAGGGTTTATTATTTATCGCCCTTATGGATATGCTTTATGGGAACAAATTCAAAATCATATGGATAAAAAATTTAAAGAAACAGGACATGAAAATGTTTATATGCCGATGTTGATCCCTCAATCTTTATTACAAAAAGAAGCTGATCACGTAGAAGGTTTTGCACCAGAATGTGCCGTTGTTACAAAAGGTGGTTTAAATGAATTAGAAGAAAATTTGATTATTAGACCTACTTCTGAAACATTGTTCTGTGAACATTATGCAAAAATTGTTAATTCTTATCGTGATTTACCAAAATTATATAATCAATGGTGTTCAGTAGTACGTTGGGAAAAAACAACAAGACCATTTTTACGTGGATCTGAATTTTTATGGCAAGAAGGGCATACAATTCATGCCAGTGAAGAAGAAGCAAGAAAAGAAACTTTACAAATGTTAGAAATTTATCGCTCTACTGCACAAGATTTACTTGCAATTCCAATGGTTACTGGACGTAAAACTGAAAGTGAAAAATTTGCAGGGGCTGAAGAAACTTATACAATTGAAGCTTTAATGCATGATGGAAAAGCTTTACAATCAGGAACATCTCATTATTTTGGTCAAGGTTTTGCAAAAGCTTTCGATGTTAAATTCTTAAATAAAGATAATAAACAAGAATATGTTTATCAAACTTCTTGGGGAGTATCAACACGTTTACTTGGAGCAATCATTATGGTTCATGGAGATGATAATGGACTTGTTTTACCACCAAGAGTGGCACCAATTCAAGTGATGATCGTTCCAGTTATGCAACATAAAGAAGGCGTTTTAGATAAGGCTTATGAAATTGAAAAACAATTAAAAGCAGCTGGGCTTCGTGTTAAAGTAGATGCGAGTGATAAAACACCAGGTTATAAATTTGCAGATGCTGAAATGAGAGGAATTCCATTAAGACTTGAAATTGGACCTAAAGATATTGAAAAAGGACAATGTGTCTTAGCTAAAAGATTAGATGGTACAAAAGAAACATATGCTTTAAATGAAGAATTACCAAATACAATTCATCAATTATTAGACCAAATTCATGATGAAATGTATGCAAAAGCATTGAAATTTAGAGATGAAAACATTAGAACTGCGAAAACATATGATGAATTTAAAGAAATCTTAAATACTAAAGCAGGATACATTCGTATGATGTGGTGTGAAGATGATGCTTGTGAAGCTAAAATCAAAGAAGAAACAGGTGCTACATCAAGATGTATCAAAGAGGATGAAGAACCATTTGGAGATGTTTGTCCAATTTGTGGTAAACCAGCTAAAAAAGTTGTTTACTTTGCAAAAGCTTATTAATTTGTATAAAGGAGTAATCATTAAGATTGCTCTTTTTTATTAAGCTTTTTATAGAGAGAATTTATATAAATGTGTATAATGAATTTGTAAATGTTTGGATAAATAGGTAGAAGTAATGAATAAAGAAGAGGTTGTTCAATTAAATAAATTAAAAAGAAAAACAGGCCTATTTTTTATTATAGTGATGGGTATCATGTTTATTTGTTTTAATTCAATTTGAAGTAAATAAAGAAAAAATAAGTGCAAGTTATACTGCAGAAGATACTGTTCGAAAAATAGAAACACAACTTGGAAGATATTTAGAAAATTCTGAAATGTTTAAAAATATTATATCTTCAAAACATACAATCAGTGATGAACAGTTTAATCAGCTTGCAAGTTATATAAAAAAATAAAAATATTATTGAAGCATATGAATTAGCACCTAATGGGATTGTTGAATGTTGAAATTACGATTACTCTTTTAGAAGATATGGGATTAATAGTTGAACGTGTTGAAGATGGGATTCAATGTGTGGCTAAAATGGAACAAATGCCTGCTAAAAGCTATGATTTGATTTTAATGGATATTCAAATGCCTCATATGGATAGTTATAAGGCAACACAAACTATTCGTCAATTGTCAAATAAAGACAAAGCCACGATTCCTATCATTGCTTTAACAGCTAATGCCTTTGAGGAAGATAGAAAAAAGGCGATTGCTCAAGGGATGAATGGACATATATCGAAACCAATAGATGAAAAAGACCTTCTTTCAATTCTTAAATAACACAATATAAAAGAAGTATATATTCGATATATATTTCTTTTTTTATTGACAAAAGATATAAAATCTCCTATAGTTGATGTGTCAACTATAGGAGAAAATATGAATTTATCACGCTTAATTTCTATTCTTCATAATCAAAAAAATAGTTATATGAATGTCCAACTTAAAGCGTTTGGTTTATCCCATGGACAAGCGATTACTTTAAAAATTATTTATGAAGAAAATAATATCAAACAAGAAGATTTAAATAAAAGATTACAAATTGATAAAAGTGCAGTTACGAGAATTTTAAAAACATTAGAAGATAAGGGATTTATTATTAAAAAAACAGCAAAAGAGGATAAAAGAAATCATGTTTTGTCTTTAACTTCTAAGGGAAAAGAATTATATCCTAAAATTAAAGATGTCATTAAAGAGACAACAGAGATGATGATTAAAGATATTGATCAAAATGAGCTTATTCTTTTAGAAGAACTTTTATTAAAAATGAAAATGAATTTGGAGGATACGTATGAAAAATGATGATAAGATGGGGACTAAAAATATATTACCTTTATTAGTAGAATTTTCAATTCCAGCTATTATCGGAATGCTTGTTAATGCAATTTATAATATCGTTGATCGTATGTTTATTGGAAATGCTCCAAAATTGGGGTCAATTGGTTTAGCAGGAATTAGTATTTGTTATCCTGTAACTCTTGTTTTAATGGCCATTTCTTTAATGATTGGAATGGGTGGAGCCACTCGTTTTTCAATAGCGTTAGGACAAGGTAAAAAGGAAGAAGCTGGAAAGTATATGGGAAATGGTCTAACTTTAACAATTATTTTAGGCCTAGTCTTTATGATTTTAGGAAATGTTTTTTTAGCACCAATGTTACGTTTATTAGGTGCTTCAAAAACTGTTTTGCCTTATGCTGAAAATTATTTAAGTATTATTTTATATGGTGCTGTTTTTCAATGTATTGCAATGGCAGGAAATAATTTTTCTAGAGCTCAAGGAAATCCTAAAAATGCCATGATTTCACAATTGATCGGAGCAGGATTTAATATTTTATTTGACTATATTTTAATTTGCATTTTCCATATGGGAATGAAAGGAGCTGCTTTTGCAACGATTGGTGGACAGTTTTTAAGTGCTTTATGGCAACTTGCATTTTTATTTGGAAAAAGAACGATTATTCCTTTAAATACAACTTTATTGAAATTACAGTTGAATATTTCAAAACAAATTATTCAAACAGGAATACCTGCATTTTTAATGCAAATATCGAATAGTGTTTTAAATATTATTTTGAATGCGTCTCTTGTTAAATATGGTGGAGATTTAGCGTTAAGTGCTATTGGTATTGTTACAAGCATTCAAACACTTATTTTGATGCCAATTACTGGTTTGATGCAAGGTCAACAACCATTGATTTCATATAATTATGGTGCTTTAAAAATGGATCGTGTTAAAGAAACATTAAAATACGCAATTATAGGTGCTACAATGATTGCTTTGATTGGTTTTATCGCAGTACAATTTTTTACAAAAAGTATTGTCTATATGTTTAATGATGAAGCAGATGTTGTAAAATTATGTAGCCATGCTTTACATATTTGGTTTATGTGTTTACCGGTTATTGGTGCACAAGTAATGTGTGCAAACTATTTTCAAGCGATTGGTAAGATAAAAATATCAAGTGTTTTAAATTTATTGAGACAAATTATTATTTTAATTCCTTGTATCATAATTTTTTCATCGATTATAGGTTTAGATGGTATTTTTATAGCTGTCCCTGTTGCGGATCTATCAGCGTTTATTATTACTGTTTTATTATTAAAAAATGCCTTAAAAAAAGAAGCCTGAGCTTCTTTTTAATTATATCTTTTTACAACGAATCGATTCAATAACAGGTTGATTTTCTTTTTTTACAGTTCCATTATTATCTTCTACTTTTACATCTTTACAAATTTGATCAACAATGTCCATGCCTTCATAAACATAACCAAAAACAGCATATTGACCATCCAAATAAGTAGAATCACTTTGAACAATAAAGAATTGTGAAGAAGCACTATCATTATCTTGACTTCTTGCCATAGAAAGAGCTCCACGTGTATGACTTAAAGGATTTTTTACCCCATTATCTGAAAATTCTCCCTTAATTGTTTCTTTACTTCCACCAGTGCCATCTCCTTTAGGATCTCCACCTTGAATCATGAAACCATCAATAATACGATGAAAAGTTAAATCATCATAAAACTTTTCTTTACTTAACTTTACAAAGTTTGTTACTGTAATTGGTGCTGTATCAGCATCAATTTCAGCATAAATTGTTCCATAATCTTTAACTTTAATTTCAACTTGATAATTTCCTGATAAAGTTTTTGTTTTTTTAGTTGCTTTTTCTGTTGTTGTTTTAGAAGAACATCCAGCAATGGAAACAACAGTCATTAAAACTAAAAGTACTTTTAGCATTTTTTTCATTCATTTCACCTCTTTCAATATTATAACAAATATGAATTATGAAAAAAAGATACTCAATAAGACTTGATTGTGCTAAAATACATGAAAGAGGTTTTAAAGATGAGAGAAAAAAGAATTGTATTAGTAAATGATGTAACAGGATTATCAAGATGTTCAGTAGCCTGTCAATTGCCAATTATTTCAGCTATGGGAATTGAAACAGCTTTTGTACCAACAGCAATTTTATCTATCAATACATACCATAAAGATTTCTTTTTTGATGATTATACATCAAAGATGAATGATTATATTGAAACATATAAAAAAATGAATATTGATTTTGATGGAATATGCAGTGGCTTTTTAGGATCTGCGAAACAAATAGAAATAGTAAAAGAATTTTTTAAAGATTTTAAAACAGAAAAAAACTTTATTTTAGTAGATCCAGTCATGGGTGATCATGGAAAACTTTATCCGACTTATACGCGAGAAATGCAAGAAAAAATGAGAGAACTCATGCCTTATGCGGCAATTGTTACACCTAATTTAACAGAATTGTGTGCTTTGATTGATGAAGCTTATCATGAAACAAGCAATGAGCAAGAACTTAAGCGCATGTGTGAAAAATTAAGTCAAATGGGTCCAAAAATGATTGTAGTAACGGGTATTTCTATTGGTCATCAAATTTTAAATTTTGTTTATAACCATGGAAAAGTTGAAAAAATCTATGCAAAACGTATTGGAGAAGATCGTAGTGGCACAGGAGATGTTATTTCTGCAGTAATTGCAGGAAGCTATTTGAAAGAGCAAAATTTTTTAGAAGCTGTTAAAAAATCAACAGATTTTGCTTCT
>QWCY01007357.1_pt1 | contig 10864 bp, 8 predicted proteins | sample 1972631 | NCBI WGS metagenome assembly QWCY01 (sample SAMN09866696, study PRJNA288562) | Human gut metagenome isolate pre1_stool, whole genome shotgun sequencing... | isolation source: gut | host: Homo sapiens | place: USA: California
GGTCTTGCGCAGCTCCAGACCGAAAGCGATGTTCTTGTAAACGGTCATGTGGGGGTACAGAGCGTAGCTCTGGAACACCATGGCGATATCACGATCCTTGGGAGGAACGTCGTTGATCAGGCGGCCGCCGATGTACATTTCGCCCTTGGAGATCTCCTCCAGACCGGCGATCATGCGCAGGGTGGTGGACTTGCCGCAGCCAGAGGGGCCGACGAAGATGATGAACTCCTTATCCTGGATCTCCAGGTTGAAGTCGGTAACAGAAGGAGCAGTAGCGCCCGGATAGATCTTGTAGATGTGCTGGCAGCTAATCGAAGCCATAGGTCATTGCCTCCATTAAAATTTTTCTATGTTACGGCACCTTGACGGTGCACGCTCTCGTTGGTATTATAATAACAGATAACTTTGTGATATAAAATAGCATTTTATTGATTTGAGGTGTCAGATATTGCTTTATGATTGGACAAGCACCGCAGCCCTTGGCGTGGTGCGGGATATCCAGCCCAAAGAACCCCTGACCCTGACCGGCGAGGGGCTGTGGGTCTGCCTGATCTCCAGCGGCAGATGCACTGCCAGCCTGACCGATGCCTCGCCCTCCCCGGCGGGCAGCGCACTGATCCTGCCGCCCCAGAGCGCGGCGGCGGGCCATCTGGTGCTGAGCCGCGCCCCGTTGACCCTGACCCCGGAAGGGGAGAGCCACCTGCTCTGCATCCAGCTGACCGGGCAGGCGGCGGTGCAGTTCCTTGCCGGGCTGACGGAGCTGCCGTTCCTGGCCCGGGGCGAGACCTGCCCCGCTGCCGCAGAGCTGCTGGGCCGCCTTGCTGCCGAGGCCGACACGCCCCGCAGCCGGGCTGCCAGCCAGCTGGCCTTTGCCCTGCTCTGTGAGCTTGCGGGGGCCGACAGCGCCGCCCCGCCCCTGCCGCCGCTGGTGGAGGCCGCCATGGAGGATATCCGCCAGAACTACGCTGGCCTGTACGGCGTGGAGGAGCTCAGTGAACGGCTGGGGGTTTCCAAGAGCCACCTTGTCCGCACCTTTACCGCCGCCGTGGGGGTGCCCCCGGGGCGCTACCTGACCACCGTGCGGGTGGAAGCTGCCATGCGGCTGCTCCTGCACCGGGAATACACGCTGGATGTCATTGCCAGCCTGTGCGGTTTCTCAGGGGCCAACTACCTGTGCCGGGTGTTCAAAAAAGAGACCGGCCAATCCCCCGCACAGTGGCGGGCCTTGGCCGGTCAGACAGCGCGGCCCCTCAGCCCGGCGGAAAGCCAGCGGGAGCAGGCACTGTATATTTAAAATGTTCAGGAGCCGGGGCAGCACCCGGCTCTTTTCCGTGGAGGCGTTCAGCCGCACACAGACTGCGGGCGCTTGAGCAGGAACACCGTCAGAGCCAGCGTGATGGCCTCGGCGGCGGGGAAGGCCGACCACACGCCGTTCATGCCGAACAGGGCGCTCAGGATCAGCGAGCAGGTGACGATGGCGGCCACGCCCCGGCTGACCGAGGTGATGGTGGCCTCGGTGGGGCGGTTGACCGCACCCAGATAGCCCGCTGCAACAATATTGCAGCCTGCAAAGAAGTAGCCCAGGAAGTAGATGCGCATACCGCTGTGGGCATATTCGGCCATCAGTGCAGAGCTCTCGCTGTTGAAGAGGGCAACAAAGGTGTCGGTAAAGCCAAACACGGCACCGTACAACACCGCCGCCAGCGCCAGCGCAGTGCCGCAGCCCAGCAGAAGCAGCTTTTTTGCTCCGGCCATCTCATTTTTGCCGTAGCACTGGCTGATCAGCGGCTGGGCACCCTGGGCCACGCCGTTGAAGATGGCTGTTGCCACCAGCGCAAAGTTTGCCACCACGCCGTAAGCGGCCACGCCCACGTTGCCCGCCAGCCGGAGCAGCAGGAAGTTGAACACGGTGGTGGTCACGGCAGAGGAAAGCTCCCCGACAAAGCCGGAGATGCCCAGCTGGCAGCTCTGCACCAGCAGTCGGGCCGAGGGGGCCTGCCGGACAAAGGTGAGCGTGTTGCTCTTTTGAAAGAAGTGGCGGCTGCAGATGGCGATGCTGAGCACCGGCGAGATGGCGGTTGCCAGCGCCGCGCCTGGCAGGCCCAGCCCCATGGGGAAGATGAAGATGTAATCGAACACCACATTGAACAGGCTGCCGCTCAGGGTGGCCACCATGGCAAGGGACGGGTCGCCGTCGTTGCGGACGAAGGCCGAGAAGATGTAGTTGCACATGAAGAAGGGCGTGAACAGCAGGAAGATGCGGGTGTAGTTCAGGCCCAGCGCCACGATGTCCGCATCGCCGCCCATGAGCTGCAGAAGCGTGCCCGGGCAGAACGCGCCCGCCAGCATGAACGGGATGGCGATCAGGCAGGCGCAGAGGATGGCGTTGGAAAAATACCGCTGCGCCCGCGCCTCGCCCTGTGCCTGCAGAATGGCGTACCGGGTGGCCGCACCCAGACCGATCATCGAGCCGAAGGCAAAGATCAGGTTGTACATGGGCAGGCAGAGGTTCAGCAGGGTCACGCCGTCGGTGCCCGCCGCTTGGGCGATGAAATAGGTGTCGGCCAGAATATAGCACGATGTGCCGATCAGACCGAAAATATTCTGCGACACATACTTGAAGAACTGCTTTGTCAGGTTCATGGGAGCTTCCTTTCCGCAGGGAGAATAGGGGAGTGAAACGTAAAAACGACTACTACTATATCATAAAACTTGGCATATTTCAACGAAAAAGCGAGGAAACAAGCCGCCGTTCCCCAAGCGGAACGTTTTCCCCGGGGAGATGCCGCTATCCGAAAATGCCATACAGATACTTCCTCTTTTGTGCAACTCGCCAAAGATGGTTTTGGGTTATTGACAAAAAAAAAAAAAAAGTTTTATGATTTTTATGTAAGATGCCACATAAAACAGAAGAATCGGCAAACCAGCCGGAAGGCTGCGGCGCAAAGCTACAGGGCCTGTAATATGGCAGCCAGCTGCACTTCCCAGAAGCTTTCTCAGAGCGTCACACCAGCCTTTCAGCCGGTGAGGCGCTTTTCTGTTTGCGGTGGGTGCAGAGAAGAGTAATTGGGGACAATACGCAAAGGAGGATTTTTATGAAAAAACGATTGCTCAGCATGATACTGGCCCTCAGTATGATGCTGACCATTCTGCCGGTAAATGCCATAACGGCGTTGGCGGCGGATGAAGATGTTGTCGCAAGCGGAAATTGCGGCATAGAAGGTAAAGATGATAATAGTGTTACTTGGAAACTGACAAAAAATGATGACGGTATAGAAAACAATACTTATACGCTGACAATTAGTGGCAGTGGGAATATGGAGAACTTTTACGACACATACGGCTCGAGAAGGGCTCCATGGCGCACTTCGTCTAATGGTTATGGAGCCAATATTACGCAGATTTCTTTTGCGGACGGAATAACTTCAGTTGGAGCGAAAGCATTTTTCGGTTGTAGCAATTTGGAGAATATATTCATACCGGATAGCGTAACCAGAATTGCTTCATCTGCATTTGAAGAATGTTCAAAATTGAAAAGTGTAACAGGCTTCAAATATGTGACGTCGATCGGCTCGAGTGCTTTTTCTGGCTGTGCTAGTTTGGAAAGTATACCGTTCCCTGTTAGCCGAGTTTCAATTGGAGACTATGCATTTGAAAGGTGTTCGAGTTTGAAAAATGTAAAAATTCCTGATAATGTGACCTCAATTGGAACGACAATTTTTAATAGGTGTGGGAATATTGAAACGGTAACTCTACCATGTGTATTACCTCGAATGCCTTATAATGCATTAGCCGGTGCGAAACATACGTATTATCCAGGGACAAAGCAGCAATTGGATGCACAGAGAGGACAGATAACGGAATCTCCGGACATGTTTATAAGTTCGGTTCAATACTATTGCGATGTGACCTTCGATGCTAATGGGGGTGGATTTAATGATACTGATTCGGACAAAAAAATAATCTTAAAAACTTGGAGTGGCATAAATCTGACGAAGGAACAGGTTGAGAGCATTGGTGAACCGAAAAAAGCTGGTAAAAAATTTATTGGTTGGAGTACTGTTTCGACTCCTTCGAGTGTCGCCACACCACTCAGGCTGACAACTGATATTGAAGCAAAAATATATGATTATAGAAAGACTTTTTATGCGATGTACAGAGATGTCGTTCCTGCCACTATTGCCATTAACGATTCCAACAAAACCTTTAAGGCAGGTACGGAAAGTAATACCTTTACCATTACCGCAACCAAAGGCGACACAGAAGCAGCCAAGGTGAAGTTTAAGTTCACAAATGGTACAGTACAGTACAAAAATAACAGCACCGATTGGACTGATCTGACTGGCAATGAGATAAGCATTGACGAGCTGAACAGTGTGCTGTTCCGGATTGCAACCAATAAGAATGCCACTGTTGGTACCTCTACCCTGACCGTGGAGCTTGTAACGGATCAGGGCACTGAGATTGGCGTACAAAATACGGCAGACTTTACTGTGACGGCCCGTACCCCTGCAGCTGTTACCATTACCGGCCCCACCAACAATGCTGTGAAGGCCGGTGAACCCAGCCAGACCTTTACAATGAGCATTACCAACCACGATGATGCAGTTGGCAAGGTGACATTTGACTTTGACGGCGAAGTGCAGTATGCGGATAATACATACAGCCCCAACTGGACAACGGTTGATAAGGACAATGGTGTGACCCGTGCAATTGCAACCGGTAAATATTTCCGTGTTGTACCCAAGGCAGATGCTGCTACTGGTGATATGACCCTGACTGCAAAGCTGGTTGATACCGATGGCAACGAAATTACTGGTGCAACCGCAAGCACGACCTTTGCTGTAACGGCCCGGAAGCCTGCCGAGGTTACTATTACCGGCCTTGACAATACCACGGTGAAAGCCGGTGAAGCAAAAGAATTTACCGTAAGTGTTACCCCCAATGACGATTCAAACACTGGTGCAAAAGCAACGATTACAGTAAGCGGTGCAAATGCAAATGCTGTTGAGAAGATTCAGTACAAGGACGGCGAGACTTGGAAGGATGTGCCGGACGAAGGTCTGAGCATTGATGAAATCAACAACACTGAGTTCAAGCTCATTACCAAGGCTGACGCAAATAACGGTGATGTAACGATTACCGTTACTGCAAAGAAGGCTGATGGTCCTGAGATTGACAAGAAGGCCGCAGCTGTTACCGTAAAGAAGCATGAAAATGCTGCCGTTACCATTGACGGCCTTGATGGTACTACTGTGAAAGCCGGTGAAGCAAAAGAATTTACCGTAAATGTTACCCCCAATGACGATACCATTGACAAGGTGACCTTTGGCACGACCAGCGGCGAGGTGCAGTGGAGCAATGATGGCGGCAAAACTTGGACAACTGTGTCTGGTGATGTGGATTACAGCGACCTGACCGGAAAGCAGTTCCGTGTTGTGCCTGCCGCCGATGCAGCAAATGGCACTGTAACTGTGACCGTTATTGCAAAGGCAGATGGCACGGAAGCCGCCAAGAAAGATGCAAGCTTTACTGTGACCAAGAAGGAAGAGCCTGTTACTCCCGGCGGCGGCAGCACTGGCGGCAGTGAGAATCCGGGCGAGAATCCCGGCAGCGGCAGCACTGGCGGCGGCGAGAACCCGGGCGAGAATCCCGGCGGAAACCCCGGTAGCGGCAGCACTGGCGGCGGTGAGAACCCGGGCGAGAATCCCGGTGGCGGCAGTGAGAACCCGGGCGAGAATCCCGGTGGAAACCCCGGTAGCGGCAGCACGACACCGAAGCGTAAGCTGGAGATTGCCGATGGTACCCTGACCAGTGTGATGGTGAAGGATGAGAACGGCAATCTGAAGGATATTACCGATACCATTACCAAGGATCTGGATGGAAAGTATGAGATCCCTGTAGGTGCCAAGGTGACCATTACCGCAAAGGATGCCCCCGAGGGCATGAAGTTTGGTGAATGGAGCATCAGTGATAAGACACTTCTGAGCGACCCCGATGTTCCTTACACAGAAAAAGACCTGATCTTTACCATGCCGGACAATCCGGATGGAGTGAAGCTCAGCGTGGTCTATCTGGAAGAAAGCATCGGCGAGGAGCCGAATCTGGTGGAAAAGGGCGCTCTTGCCGGCACGGTAGTTGTTGGCAGTGCAGCGCTGTTGTACCAGGGCCACATGCTGGGTACTGAGTTGTACCTGCGGTATCTGCTGCCCCACGGGGCCATTATCCCGCAGAACCGTGCGGAACTGGCAGTGCTGCTGTGGCAGGATGCCGAAAATCCGGAACCTGTCAGCACCACTCTCTACAGCGATATAAGCGATGAGGACAGCGCGATTCAACAGGCTGCCCGCTGGGCTGTGGAGAATGACCTGATGGAGCAGCTGGATGCGGAGGAACATCCCGACCACTTTGATCCATTTGTACCTGTGACTTTCTCTGATTCTATCCGTGCATGGAAAAAAGCGCAGGAACTGAAAAAAAGCGTTCACTGATTTTTCCATGGCACTGCAAAGCTTTCCGCCATGCCAAGGGCCCCCCGATCAGCGGGGGCTGTCGCTGAAAGCGACTGGGGGGTTGCCCCCACAACCGAACCATTCTCTATTCCCAAATAACCTGTGGAAGCGCCCTGCCGGGGAACCGGTGGGGCGCTTCTGCATAGGGGCGGGAGCCGAAACCGCCGCTTTTTCCGCTCTAGCGCCGTGGTTTTTATTGACAAGCTCCCGGCTTGCTATTATAATAGAACAGTCATAATAGCATTCGTGCGCGGCTTTGCGGCTGCGTCAATCCAATAGACAAGGAGAAGATCCAAAATGGCACAAGAAATCAAGATGTCCGCTTCCGGCCTGAAGGCGATGCAGGACGAACTGGAATACCTCAAGACGGTCCGCCGCAAGGAGCTGGCCGAGGAGATCAAGGAAGCCCGCAGCCACGGCGACCTTTCTGAGAACAGCGAGTACGATGAAGCCAAGAACACCCAGGGTCTGGTGGAGAACCGCATCACCGAGCTGGAGCAGATGGTCAAGAACGCTGTGATCATCGACGAGAGCGAGCTGAGCGTGGACAGCGTTGCTGTTGGCACCCACGTTTCCATCAAGATGATCGGCGATGATGAGGCCGAGGAGTACGATATCGTTGGCCGCACCGAGGCTGACCCCATCAACGGCAAGATCAGCGACGAGAGCCCCGTGGGCCACGCTCTGCTGGGCAAGGCCGTGGGCGAGAAGGCTGAAGTCCTGCTGCCCTCCGGCCAGACCGTCGAGTACGAAGTGCTGGCCATCACCCACGCCGCAAACTGAGCCTGAACGGGAGGAAACCATGGAAGAGCAAAAGAGAAACCCCGCTCAGGGCCTGTCTGAGAGCGAGCAGGTGCAGGTGCGCCGCCAGAAGCTGGCCGACCTGCAGGCTGCCGGAAACGACCCCTTCACCCTGACCAAGTTCCCGCAGGACGCATACTCTGCCGACCTGAAGGAAGAGTTCAAAGATCTGCCCAACGAGACCGACAGCGGCAAGCAGGTCGCGCTGGCTGGCCGTATGATGTCCAAGCGCGTGATGGGCAAGGCAAGCTTTGCCCACCTGCGCGATGATAAGGGCGATATCCAGCTGTATGTCCGCCGCGACGAGCTGGGCGAGGAGGCCTACGCCGCCTTCAAGAAGCTGGATGTGGGCGATATCATCGGTGTCAAGGGCGAGGTGTTCCGCACCAAGACCGGTGAGCTGAGCGTTCGCGCCACCGAGCTGACCCTGCTGGCCAAGAGCCTGCGCCCCCTGCCCGAGAAGTTCCACGGCCTGACCGATACCGAGATGCGTTACCGTCAGCGCTATGTGGACCTGATCGCCAACCCGGAGGTGAAGGATACCTTCGTCAAGCGCAGCCAGATCCTGAAGGAGATCCGCGCCTATCTGGACGAGAAGGGCTTTTTGGAGGTGGATACCCCCATCCTGACCCCCTTTGAGATCGGTGCCTCCGCCCGTCCCTTCTACACCCACCACAACAGCCTGAACATGGACATGGTGCTGCGCATTGAGACTGAGCTGTACCTCAAGCGCCTGATCGTGGGCGGCATGGACCGCGTGTACGAGGTTGGCCGCATCTTCCGCAACGAGGGCATGGACCCCAAGCACAACCCCGAGTTCACCAGCATCGAGCTGTATCAGGCCTTTACCGATTTCCACGGCATGATGGACCTGGTGGAGGAGCTGTACAAGCGCCTGGCCCTCAAGATCTGCGGCAGCATGGTCATTCCCTATCAGGGCAAGCAGATCGATATGAGCCACTGGGAGCGCCTGACCATGGTGGAGGCCGTGAAGAAGTATTCCGGCGTGGACTTCAACGATTGGAAGTCCGACGAGGATGCCATTGCCTCTGCCAAGGAGCATCATGTGGAGCTGCCCGAGGTCCCCACCAAGGGTGCCATTCTGGCCGAGTTCTTCGATGCCTTTGTTGAGGACAAGCTGATCCAGCCCACCTTTATCTATGATTATCCTGTCGAGATCAGCCCGCTGGCCAAGCGCAAGCCGGACGATCCCGCCTTTACCGAGCGCTTTGAGTACTTCATCGACTGCACCGAGTACGGCAACGCCTTCAGCGAGCTGAACGACCCCATCGACCAGAAGGGCCGCTTTGAGCGTCAGGTCGCCGAGCGCAAGGCCATTGAGCCCGACTGCAAGGCTCAGGTGGATTACGACTACGTCAACGCTCTGGAGTACGGTCTGCCCCCCACGGGCGGCCTGGGCTTCGGCGTGGACCGCCTGGTCATGCTGCTCACCGACAGCGCCTCCATCCGCGATGTTCTGCTGTTCCCCACAATGAAGACCCTGGAACCAAAGCGGGCTGAAAACAAAGCCGAAAAAGCAGCGGTAAATGGTTCTGCAGAGGATGCAACCGTGTCCGCGCCAAGCGTACAGATTGATCTTTCCAAGGTGAAAATCGAGCCGTTGTTTGCAGATGATGTAGACTTTGAGACATTCAGCAAGTCTGATTTCAGAGTGGTTAAGATCGAAGCCTGTGAGGCAGTGCCGAAGTCCAAGAAGCTCGAAAGATGATGGGTATTGATTCCGAGGGTATGCTGATTTCTGCAGTGTACGAGTATGACGGACGGGAAGGCTTAAATCTTTTGATGCTGGATGACAGTATTCCGGCAGGAGCAAAGCTGTACTAAAGAGGTCATTTACTACAAAAAATCGCGTTACTACAACTTTTCTACAACTTTTGCGCGAGACCCTACGAAACCGGATGAAGCAATATGAAAGGCGGATCTGCTTATAAAATGCAGATTCGCCTTTCTTTTTACATCAGCTTCATGTTCACACTAATGTTTTTTGCCTTCTCCTGCATATTCTCTTGTGTGATATGGGTGTAGATGTCCATTGTAGTAGAGAAATCGGCATGCCCCATGACTTGCTGAATGAATTTAACATCGTTGGTGCTTTCGCAGAGCCGGGTACAGAAGGTGTGCCGCAAGTTGTGAACACTAAAATGAGGGAGCAGATCCGGTTCACGGTCTTCCAGTTCAGCCTGATCCATTTCCTCCATGTTGTAAGTTACGCTGATTCTCTCAATCGCCCGATTGATATTGTGGGCGCTCATGAATGAGCCGGTTCGGTTGCGGAAAACAAAACCGTGAACTCCTCCTAACACCAGTTGATCGTCTGGATACAATGCGTCGATGGTTTCAATCTGGAGGCGAAGCTGCTCGGCCACCTCTGGATAGAGGATAGGGATAATTCGTGTACCGCTCTCAGTTTTGGGAGTGGTAATGTGAAATCCGGCTTTTCCGTCAATGACCCGGTAGATTAAGTTGTGGTTGACGGAGATTGTGTTTTCGCTCAAGTTAATATCGCTTTTGGTAATGCCGGTACATTCTGCTACACGCATTCCTGTTCCAAGGAGCACAGTCATGATGGGGAGCCAATGGCTGTATGTAGGGGACTTGGCAATAAAACGCAGGAAATTCTGCTGTTGCGTTTTAGTGAGTGCGATCCGCCGTTTAGGCTTTGGAGCGCTGCCATCCGTCTTGAGCTTGCGGTAAATGCCCTTGCTGGGATTTTTGCGGATGTAATCGTCGTCCACGGCCATTTCAAGCGTAGGGTGAACAATGGTGTTGATGCTCTCCAGTGAGTTGATAGCAAAGCCGTGTTTCAGCAGTTTGGTATAAAACGCGAGAATATCACTTCTGTGGATTTGTGGAAGAGGCATGTTAGCGAAAGGCTCTTCTTTCACATAGAAGTCCCACAGGTAAAGATAATTTGCTCTGGTAGAGGGCTTCAGTTTGATGTTGTTATTCATGTAGACCTTGAACATATCATTCAGGGTAAGCTTCATGGCTTCCTGAGTACGGATGCCATCATCCTTATCTTTGTTGATCTGCTTTTCTTTGACACGAAGACTTGCGAGATCGGAGTCGTAGAGATATTTCTTTTTAGTGCCTAATTTGTAGACATACATATAGCTGCCATCTGCCCGTTGTGTTTCTCCGGGCCGAAGATTTCGTCCTTTGTTGTCTTTTCTCACTTTTGCCATTACTGGTACCTCCTGATTATAAAAGTGTAGTGCGCCTTACTGGCATGGTTATTTAGCCGGAAATATCATAAAGATATTCTTTGATACGCTGGACACTCCATAGGACACGGGTGTTCATGGTAATGCGTGCATTGGCAAGATCCCCAATCTGTACTGCAGTGTGCCTTCCACAGCACAACAGTTTGCAAAGGGTATCGGTATCAACAGCCAAGCACTGCTCCGGCGGTAGGTCATTCGGTTTTCTTTTCTCCATAATCGTCCTCCTTTTTTCGATTACAATGATCCCTTACGATTTGTAGAAGAAGGTTTTCAACAAAAACAATGAAAACGGTCTTGAGGTCAGGA
>QWCY01006127.1_pt1 | contig 10863 bp, 10 predicted proteins | sample 1972631 | NCBI WGS metagenome assembly QWCY01 (sample SAMN09866696, study PRJNA288562) | Human gut metagenome isolate pre1_stool, whole genome shotgun sequencing... | isolation source: gut | host: Homo sapiens | place: USA: California
ATGATGGCGGAGGCGACCGCCAGAATAATACCCGCCAGAAGACCGATGCCCGCGACGATCAGAACCGGGATCAAAATTTTATCCATATAGAAACCCCTTTCGTTTTGCTCAGGCGAGCAGACGGTCTATAATGCCGTTAAAGCCAAGGAACGAAACCGCCACAAGCGACGCGGCGATCAGCGTGATCGGCAGACCTTTGAGGAAATTCGGCACGTCGCACAGCTCGAGGCGCTCACGCACACCGGCGAAAATGACCATTGCAACCATGAAACCGATGCCTGCACCGAACGCGTTGACGAGCGATGCCAAATAGCCGAAGCTCGGGTTTTCCGCGCCTTTTTCGAGCACGAGCATCGTCACGCCCAGCACGGCGCAGTTCGTCGTGATGAGCGGCAGGTAAATGCCGAGCGCGTTATACAGCGGCGGCATATACTTGTGCATCACGGTCTCCAAAAGCTGCACGAGCGCCGCGATGATGAGGATGAACACCACGGTCTGCAAATAATCGAGGTTCAGCGGGACAAGTACATACGTATACACCGGCCACGTGACCGCCGTCGCGATAACCATGACAACCGTTACGGCGCAGCTCATGCCGAACGCCGTATTGAGCTTTTTGGAAACGCCGAGGAACGGACAGATGCCGAGAAACTTATTGAGAATATAGTTCTCCGTGAGGATTGCGGCAAGGAAAATGCCGACTAAAAATTTGAGGCTCATGCTTTGCCGCCCTCCTTTTCACATTTTTCCTGAACCTTGGAGCAGGAAGCCGCCAACGGGCATGCAGCGCAGCCCATGGTCTCCGGCGCTTTGCCCTCCGCGGAAAGCTTGCCCGCAATGGCGATGAGAATACCGAACACGAAGAAGCCGCCCGGCGGGAGCAGGAAAATGATGATGGGATCCATGAAATTTGAGAGGATCGGAATGCCGAACACGGTACCCGCGCCGAGCAATTCACGGATGATGCCCATGGCGAGCAGCGCGGCGGTGAAGCCCACGCCCATTCCAAGACCGTCTACGATGCTCGGCAGCACGGGATTTTTGCTGGCGAACATTTCCGCACGACCCAAAATGATGCAGTTGACAACGATGAGCGGCAGGAACACGCCGAGCGACTTGTTAAGCGCCGGCACGTAGGCCTTGATGAGCAGCTGCACAATGGTAACAAAACCCGCAACAATGGTGATATACGCCGGGATGCGGACTTTATCCGGGATGATTTTTTTGAGAAGAGAAATAACGGCGTTGGAACATACGAGTACGAATGTCGTCGCAAGGCCCATGCCGATGGCGTTCGAAGCCGCCGTGGTGACGGCGAGCGTCGCGCAGGTGCCGAGCATCAGGCGCAGCACGGGGTTCTCTTTGATAATGCCTTTTGTAAATTCTTCTTTGAGGCTTTTTGCCATGTTATGCGCCCTCCTTTACCGTGTTGTACTTTGTGATGGCTTCGTTGACGGCGTTCGTCACCGCGCGGCTCGTGATGGACGCGCCGGTCATGGCTTCGATCTCGCCGTCCGACGGCGCCTTATTCTTCACAAGCGTGATGCCCTTTTCCGGCGCAGTCTGCTTAAACTGATCCGTAAAGGAAGCCTTTTCCGCGTTCGCGCCAAGACCCGGTGTTTCGCTGTGCTCCAGAATGACAACGCCGGTGATCTGCCCGTCGGCGCTGATGCCGGTCATGACCTTCACCGCACCGCCGTAGCCCTTCGCCTCCGTCTGGAAAACGTAGCCAACCGTTTCGTTATTCGCTTTGCCGATGTAATAGCCGTCCGCTTCTTCAAAGCTGTCCGCGTCGCTCAAAACGACTTTTCTCGACTGCTCCGCTTCCAGTGCGGACTGCTCGGCAATTTTATCCTTCGTCAGCAGATTTGTGCCTGCCAGAAGCGCCGTGACGACAAGGCAGATGACAAACAGAATGAGCGCCGGTTTTAAAATATCTTTCGCGGTGATCTTCATTTTGCGTCACCCGCTTTCTTTGCCTTCATTTTGCCGAACGTCTGCGGCTTCGCAACGCGCTCAATGAGCGGCACTAAAATATTCATCAGTACAATGGAGTACGATACGCCCTCCGGCAGAGACGCGAACTGGCGGATTAAAATCGTCAGCACGCCGCAGCCGACGGCATAGATCACGCGTGCGCTGAAGTTGATGGGGCTTGTGGTGTAATCGGTCGCCATGAAAATCGCGCCGAGCAAGAGGCCGCCGGAAAGAATATCCATCAGCGGGTCGCGGCCGAGCAGTGCGGAAAGCACCGCTGCCGTTGCAAGGTACGTGACCGGGATAACCGGGCTGATAACGCGGCGTGCAACAAGGTAAATGCCGCCGAGAATGAGTGCGAGTGCACAGGTCTCGCCGAGACAGCCGCCCGTGTTGCCGAGAAACATATCGAGGTAGCTCGGCAGCGCCGCACCCGTGCCCTCGGAGAGAACGCCGAGCGGCGTTGCGGTCGTCATGGCGTCGGAGAAGCTGTGGTCCATCGGCGCCGTCCACGCGGTCATTTTCGCCGGGAACGAGTTCATCAGAATGATACGCGCCGTCAGCGCGGGGTTCACGAAGTTCTGTCCGATGCCGCCGAACATTTGCTTTACGACAACAATGGCGATGACGCCGCCGAACGCCGCAATAATCGGGCTGATGGAAACGGGCAGGTTCATCGCGAGCAAAACGCCCGTCACAACGCAGGAAAGGTCACCGACCGTCTGGCGGCGCTTCATGACGCGGCGGGATATGTATTCGCTCAAAATGCAGGACGCGACCGTTGTCAGGATAATAACCGCCGCGCGGAAGCCGAAAATGATGACGGACGCAATCATCGCCGGGATCAGCGCCAAAATGACGTCCAGCATCAAGGTCTGGGTGGTGTCTTTCGACTGAAAGTGCGGCGAGGAGGAAACGATGAATTTGTTCACTTTTTAGCCGCCTCCTTCTTTACATAGTATTTGCCGAGGCGAATGGCCTGCACGATGCGGCGTTTCGCCGGGCAGGAGAATGCGCAGCAGCCGCATTCCATGCACGTCATGATGTCGAGTTTTTTCAGCATTTCCACGTCCTTGCGCTCCGCGTATTTTTCAAGCTTTGCGGGCACAAGGTTCATGGGACATGCCGCAACGCAGCGGCCGCAGCGGATGCAATCGGTCGGCTCCAAAAGGCGCGCTTCTTCCGCACCGAACGCGAGTAACCCGTTATTCTGCTTTAAGACCGGCAGCTCGTCGGTTGTCACGGCGACGCCCATCATCGGGCCGCCCATGATGAGCTTCTGCGGTTCTTCCTTATAGCCGCCGCAGAATTCCATGACCTCGCGAATTTTTGTGCCGATGGGCACAATGACATTCTGCGGGTTCTGCACGGCGCTGCCGTCCACCGTGACGCGCTTCATCGTCAGCGGCATGCCGGTGCGCATGTAGCTTGCAAGGAACGAGACGGAGCCGATGTTCATGACAAGGCAACCCACGTCTGCCGGCAGACCGCCCGCCGGGACTTTTCTGCCCGTTGCCGCCTGCACCAGCACCTTTTCCGCGCCCTGCGGGTAGCTTGCATGCAGCTTTAACACGCGCACTTCGTCGTTCGGGTCCATTTTCGGGTCATCCGCAATGCGCGTCAGCGCTTCGATGGCGTCGGGCTTATTGTCTTCAATCGCGATGATGACGCGGTGCACGTCTAAAATCTCTTTGATCTTATAAATACCGGCAAGCACGTTTTTGCCGTTTTCGAGCGCCTCGCGGTGGTCGGAGGTAATATAGGGCTCACACTCCGCAACGTTGACGATGAGCGTATCGATTTTTTTGTCCGGGGGAACGTTTAATTTCACGTGCGCCGGGAAGCCTGCGCCGCCGAGACCGACGAGACCCGAAGCGCGCGCCGCATCGGCCAGCTGCTGCTTCGTTTTGATCTCCGGCGGGGGACATACCCCAGGGTCGTGCTCCATTAACCCGTCCGACGTGATGATGACGGCGTCCACCGCCTGCCCGCCGGGCATAATGACTTTTTTGATCTCCTTCACGGTGCCGGAAACCGAGGAATGGATCGGCACGGAAACGTATGCGTCGCTGTCCGCGACCTTGGTGCCGACATACACGTGGTCGCCCTTTTTCACACAGGGCACACACGGTGCGCCGATGTGCTGCGTCATGGGCAGCGTGATCTCATCGGGCGGCGGCATCACGTGCGTTTCGGTATGCGCCGTGTTCTTGTGGTGCGGCACATGCGCGCCGCCGTGCGTGCGGAACGGGCGCTTCGGAAAAGACTGTTCCATCTTTATTCCTTCCTTTCTTTCGCGTTAAAAAACAGACTTTGCCGGTGCAAGACACAACAAAGTCACAGTTTTTAGATTTATTCAATTTTAGCACCGCTTTTGTACATTGGCAATAGAAAAAAGCGGTATTTCCACAATTTTCTGACGGAATATGGGCATGCACATTGATTTGTAAGCTTTACCGCATGTGTCGCACGGACGAAATGAGCCCCGTATCGTACTCCGAACGCAGGATGGAGTAACACACATTGTCAAAAATTTCGCCGTCAAACCGCTTAAAGCCGCACGGCATAACGCCCTCAAAGATGAATCCCGCGCGCTCAATGACCTTTCTTGACGGCTCGTTACCCACAAAGTGGCTGATGGCGACGACCTCGACGTTCATCACTTCAAACGCGTTCTGCACCATGGCGCGCAGCGCTTCCGTCATGTAACCGTTATGGCGGTAGCGGCGCGAAAGCTCGTAACCAATCGAAATACTGTCCGTATTATAGCGGCAGTAATCGCGCTGGTACTTGATCTTGCCCATCACTTCGCCCGTTTCGCGCAGGGTGATGGCAAAGGCATACGGATCGTCTGCGGCGCGCCTCAATTCACTCTCCGCCTCCGCCGGTGTAGAAACCGGCTTTGAGCCCGCCCGCAGCATGGTATCCGCATCGGCGGCAAACAGCAGAAAGCCGCTCATGTCCTGCATGGAAAAGCGTCTAAGGCGCAGGCGCGGCGTTATGATTTCCGCTTTTCCGAGTGTATCACCGCGCATTGTTCGGCTCCTTCGGCAATGCCGCGCCGCGCGGCAAAATGAAATTCAGTGCGTGCGGCAGAATGTTGTATTCCTCACTTTTCACCTTGATGCACAAGCCGTCCATATTGCTGACGACTTCATTTTCGCTTTGAATTTCGATCTTCACGCCGCGGCGGTAAACGAGCAGGTCGGAAAATGCCGGGTTGCTTAAATGCTCACCGCGCTTATACTTCGTCACAAGACCCGGAATGCGGAAATAGGCGGGCTTTCGGATCATCACAAAATCGAGCAGACCGTCGTCTATCACCGAGTTCGGCGCGCCGCAGTACCCACCGCCATACCAGCGACCGTTGCCCGCAAGCGTGAACAGAAATTCGCCCGTAACGGTCTCTTTTGTGCCGTCCGCATAGTAAAACGTTACGGTCATTTTGTCCGCAAGGTGCCCCAAAAAGCACTTTGCAAGCGAAATGGTATACGCAAGCTCGCCCGAAACGAACGGCAGATGCTTATAATAATTCATCTCCGCCGCCACCTTGGCGTCAAAACCCACAGAGCAGATGTTCACGGCATCGCCGTGCTGCGTGCGGATCATATCGATGAGCACAGTCTTGCCCGCCAGCTGATTTTCCGGGTTCAAAAACACTTCGCGCTTGCCGAATGAGCGCACGAAGTCATTGCCGCTGCCGCACGGGTATACGCCCACGGCGGCGTTTTTGTGAAACTCCGCACCGCGCACGACCTCCAGCACCGTGCCGTCGCCACCGACAGCCCAAATGCGCACCGCATCGCCCTTTTCGGCGGCCGCTCTTGCCAGCTCCTCGCCATGGCCCGCGCGGCCGCCGAAAAGGGCGATGCACGGCGCGGATGCGCTCCATAAACTGCACGGTATGGTCGTGCTTGCCGGCTTTTGGGTTGATGATATAAACATTCCGCATATGTACCCTCCCCTAAAGCATTTTTTATGCCTTAAAATACATGTAATACTGGCAGCGGATCATGCCGTTGTAGAGCTTGCGGCGGCGGTCGGCTTTTTTGCCGAAGCATGTCTCAAACCGCTCGTCCGGACTGATGGCAGCATAGCTCCAGCCGCGCTTCGGCGTGAAGACGCGCCCCATCGTTTTGTAGATGTCCTCCGCCGTTTTTACGTCTAAAAGCCGCTCGCCGTACGGCGGGTTGCAGATGACGCAGCCGAACGGGCCATCGTTGCTGAAATCCTTGATGTCGCGCACTTCTGCGGAGATATACTGCGCAACGCCCGCCTTCTTCGCGTTTTCAAGCGTCAGGCGCACGGCTTCGGGATCAATGTCATAGCCGAACGCCAAAAAGCCCTCATCGCGACGTTCAAGCGCCTTTGCGGCAACGCGCTCGTTGTCCCAGATATTTCCGGGGACGGCTTTCCATTTTTCCGCCGCAAAGTGGCGGCGCAGGCCGGGCGCAATGTGCATGGCAAGCATGGCGCCCTCGATTAAAATCGTACCCGAACCGCAGAAAGGGTCGATGAGCGTGCCGTCCGTGCGCACACGGGAAAGCTTTGCCATGACCGCCGCAAGCGTCTCTTTGATGGGCGCTTCGTTGGAATTTTTGCGGTAACCGCGCTTGTGCAGCCCCGCGCCGCTCGTATCCAGCATAATGCTGACCTTGTCTTTCATAATTAAAAACTGAATCTGGTAGTTCGCGCCCGTCTCCGGGAAATGCTCCAGCTTATACGCCTCCTTGAGGCTTTCCACCACGGCTTTTTTGATAATGGCCTGACAGTCCGGCACGCTCATAAGCTGACTCGATAAACACCGCCCCTTGACCGGAAATGCGTCGTCGCGGCCGATCCACTCCGTCCACGGCAGGGCCTTCACGCCGCGAAACAGGCTTTCAAAGCTTTTCGCTTCAAATGTACCGAGCAGAACGAGCACGCGCTCCGCAAAGCGGGAGCGGATATTCGCGCGGGCGATCATCTCCGGGGAGCCTGCGCACAGCACACGTCCGTTTTCCGGCGCGACATTTTCCGCGCCCATATCGCGGAGCTCCTCCGCTACAAGACCCTCAACACCCAAAAGGCAGGGCAAAACAAGCTGATATGTATGCAAAGTTATCACCATTTTCATTTCATATATTTAAGTAATTTTTAGTATACCATAAATCGCGCACTTTCGACACCGTATACAGAAAAATAAATAAAAAAATTACCCGCCGACTTTCAGAAAAGCCAACGGGCAATGAATTTAAGCTTAATAGAACGTCGCAACGGGCTGCGCGGGCGCTTCGGCAGGCTCGATGTTCTGAAGCGTCAGAACCGGACCCTTGCGGCCGTAGAGCTTGTGCCACTTATACGCAACGGAAAGGCGCATGGTGTACCACTTTCCGTTTTCCGGCATTTTGTCCGCGTCGCACAGCGTGAGCAGACCCGCAAACTGGATATCCTCCACGCAGCAGGTCATCAGCTGGCGACCGAAGAAGAACATGCCCGGCTTCATGCGCGGGTTCACGGCTGCAAGGCCCTTATACTCGACGACCTTGCCGTCGTACTTCTTCGGATCTTCGGAAAGGTCACGGTACCACAGCGCGTAATCGCCGTCTTCAATCTTTACGACCGGCGCGTTGATGTCAAACGGCAGCGGATCTTCGATCTCGTCGTATTCGACGTCGCCGTTCGTGTACTCGTAGGCGATGTCCGGGCGGCGGCTGATGCCGCGCACAATCTTGTGGAACGCCATTTTGTCCATATCCTTCGTGAAGCGGTTGAACACGACCAACTCGCAGCCGGAGAGCTTATCCACAACAAGGCCGCGCATGTTGGCGTTATAAGTGAGGAATGTCGTCGCATCCGCGAACATGAATTCCTGGTAGACCGCCCAGTTTTCCGGCATGTTGTCGTACAGCGTTTTCAGCTGCCACATGCCGTTGTACTCGATGAGCACACGGGAAGCGCGATGCTTTTTCGCGAGGATGTCAAGCGTTTCGCTCGTCAGCTCGTCTTCGTCCTCAATGTTTTCCACATAGATATTCTTCATGTAGGGGCGGGACTCGTCGTACTCCGCCTCGCCTTCCTCGCAGACGAGCAGCAAGGTACGCTGCCCGTTATTGAAACGCTTATCCGCAAGCGTTTCGTCTATAAAAGAGGTCTTGCCTGATTCGAGAAAGCCCGTAAACAGGTAAACCGGCATATCATCCATCAATATTCCGCCTTTCTGTAAGGTTCAGCCCGCATTACGCGAACAGCGCTTCGATCGCGGCCTCGTTGATGTGAGAACCGATGACGCACAGGCGGCCGATGACACCGGCGCTGCCGTTGCGCACAGAGGTCTCCTCCGGCACATAGTCGAAGTGGATCCACTCGCCGTCCCGGCCTGCGACGATGCCCTTTGCACGCAGGATCATGCCGTACTTTTCGCTGTTGTCGAGCTCCTCGAGGATGTGCTCGATCTCGTCCTTCGTGAACTTGCGGGTCGTCTCGGTGCCCCAGCTTGTGAACACCTCGTCGGCATGATGATGGTGGTGATGATGCTCGTGGTCGTGCTCATCATGGTCGTGATCGTGGTCATGGCAGCCGCAGGTGCAGTGCTCGTCATGCTCTTCGTGGTCATGATCGTGGTGATGGTGGTGCTCGTGCTCAGTCTCCTCGGCAAGGAACTTCAGCTCCTCTTCAAGGGTATTCTTGTGCTCCATCGTCTCGAGAATCTGTGCGCCGGTGAGCTGATCCCACGGGGTGGTAATGATGGTGGCGTTCTGGTTGTGCTCGCGCAACAGAGCGACGCAGGCTTCAAGCTTTTCGGGCTTGATACCGTCCGTGCGGCTCAGAATGATGGAGTTTGCGTGCTCGATCTGGTCGTTATAGAACTCGCCGAAGTTCTTCATGTACATTTTGCACTTGTTTGCATCGGCAACGGTGGTGAAGCTATTCAGCGTAACGTCTTCCATGTGCAGGTTCTGCACGGCACGGATCACATCGCTCAGCTTGCCTACGCCGGACGGCTCGATCAAAATGCGGTCCGGGTGGTAGGTCTCCAGCACCTGACGCAGCGCCTTGCCGAAGTCGCCCACAAGGCTGCAGCAGATGCAGCCCTGGCTCATCTCGGTGATTTCAATGCCGGCGTCCTGCAAAAAGCCGCCGTCAATGGCAATCTCGCCGAACTCGTTTTCGATGAGGACGAGCTTTTCGCCCTTAAAAGCTTCGGAGATCAGCTTGCGGATCAGCGTGGTTTTGCCTGCGCCGAGGAAGCCGGAAAAAATATCGATTTTCGTCATATTCTCATGCCCTTTCGCAATAATTTACGGTTTGGATAAACGCTCTTGGAGGGACCGCGCAATTCGCTTTCTGCGGAAAGTGACCAAAGGCGCTGCCCTTGGGATCCGCCGCCTTTGAAAAGGCGGGCGAAACTTTATTCGCTCGGTTGTCTTTCGCTTATCACAGAATGGAAGTTTACTGAAACTTTCGGTCTCTCCAATCTTGTATTGTAAATCTTTCTTTTAAAAGTTGCAAGAGAAATCGATAAATGTTTACACTTTCATCATTTTCATGCGGCTTCACACCGTTTCTATCCTTCGCTTAGGTCAAAATCCTCGCTTAAAAGCGCCGCAAGCTCCGCTTCCGTCAGCCGTGTCACGTCTCCGCCCGTCAATCTGCGAGACTGGTTTAAGATCGCGTCCTCAACCAAATTGCGTACCATGCGTCCGTTGCCCGCCGTTCTGGCGTCTGTCGCCTGCCGCTTTTCGTAATATTGAAGCAGCGGCGTTTCGCATGTTTCATCGATCGTATAGCCTTTTTTCTTTGCAGTCAGCTTTGTAATGGCCAGCAGCTCCTCCGCCGTATAATCCGGAAACTCGATGATATTCGGGAATCTCGAGCGTAGGCCGGAGTTCGCCGTGAGAAACGCCTCCATTTCTTTTGTATAGCCCGCCAAAATAACGATAAGGTCTTCTCTGTGGTCCTCCATCCCCTTGACGATGGTATCGATGGCTTCCAGTCCGAAACTGTCGTCTGCGCCGCGGTACAGCGAATATGCCTCATCGATGAACAGCACGCCGCCGAGCGCAGAGCGAATGACCTGCTGCGTGAGCGGTGCGGTGTGACCGACGTATTTGCCTACAAGGTCGGCGCGCGTGACTTCAATCAGCTGCCCGCCGCTCAGCACGCCCATGGCTTTTAAATAGCGTGAAACAAGCCTTGCGATGGTCGTTTTGCCCGTGCCGGGATTGCCGGTAAAGATCATGTGCATGGTGGGCACATCGGCCTTCATGCCGCGCGCTTCGCGCAGCCGCTGAATGATATAGTTCTGCTCAAGCGACAGCACGTAGTCCTTCACTTCACTAAGTCCGATGATCTCGTTAAGCTCCGATTTCACTTCTTCGGCGGCTTTCGGGTCTGCCGCCTGCTTTTTCTCTTCTTCCACCGTGACGGCAAAATCCGGGAATGTGAACGCGAGCATACCGTCTTTTACGCCGAGTGTGCCGGAAACGGTCTTTTCACCGTCCTTTTCCGCGCGGCGCAGCTTTTCTTCGCTCAAAAGGCGGAAGCAACGTTCCGTCAGCCGCGCCATGCTCTCCACGCCGTCGCGGCGACTGAATTTATCCGCCAAAAACGCCGAGGCATCTTCACCGAACGTGAACGTGTAGTTTAGCTTAGCCTTCGTGCGGTCGTTTAATGCACCGAGCGCCGCTTCGCCGATCCTGAGCAGGCTCTCGCGCGTGAATTCCGCCGTGCGGCAGAAATCCGTGACGGAGGACAAAAATGCCGCGCCGAACGCATCGGTGAACGCGCTGTCCTTTTGGCTCGTCAAAAAGACGAGGTACTTCCCGTTTACGGAAATTTCGCTGACAGCATCGGGCACAAGCGCCGTGCCGACATCGATGAGCATGCCTTTCTGCAAAGCATAAC
>QWCY01006135.1_pt1 | contig 10850 bp, 11 predicted proteins | sample 1972631 | NCBI WGS metagenome assembly QWCY01 (sample SAMN09866696, study PRJNA288562) | Human gut metagenome isolate pre1_stool, whole genome shotgun sequencing... | isolation source: gut | host: Homo sapiens | place: USA: California
TGAAGAACAACAAGAGGGAAATGCTGCTGACTTCGCTGGTCTGCCTGCTGCCGCTGTTCGCGGGCGCGGCGCTCTACCCGCGTTTGCCGGAGACCATGGTGACACATTGGGACTTTTCTGGCAACGCAAACGGCTGGTCGTCGCGTGCCGCCACTGTGTTCGGCCTGCCGCTGTTTATTTTGGCACTGCATCTCGTCTGCTTTTACGCCGAGAGCCGTGAGACGAAGAAAAATAGGAATCCTGTATTGCGGACGGTGCTGCTGTGGTTCTGCCCGGCCGTATCGCTGCTCGGCGGGGCGGTCACCCTCGGCACAGGGCTGGGCTATGAGATGCACATCAGCACAGTGGTACCGGTGTTCGTGGGACTGCTGTTCCTGATCCTTGGTAACTACCTGCCGAAGATCCGGCAGAACCGCACCATGGGCATCAAGCTGCCGTGGACGCTGCAAAGCGAGGAAAATTGGACCCGGACCCACCGATTGAGCGGCTTTTTGTGGGTGCTGTGCGGTCTTGTGATGATCCCCCTCTCCCTGCTGCGGCTGTGGAGCGGTTGGCTGTTTGGGGTGCTGCTGGCGGTGATGGTTCTGATCCCTGCCGTCTATTCCTACGCGCTTCACAGAAAAGGCATCTGACACAGAATAAAAGCGAGAACCCCCTGCGAAATGGATGCGTCCATTTCGCAGGGGGCGTTTCTTGTTGTTTTTGCGTCGATCCTGATGTTACACAGAGAACAGCAGGTCGCTGTATACCGGGAAGGGCCACCGCTCGGCGGGGGTCAGCTCCTCCAGCCGGTCCGCCAGTTCACGGGCCTTTTCCATATCCGGGATTAGGTGATCATGGCTGTAAGCCATGGCCTTCTTAGCGTCTGCCGGGATCTTGCTGAGGTCCCGCTCCATTTTTTCCGTGGCAGCATAGAGCTTATCCGTCAGCTGGCCCATTTCACGGGCCACGGCGTCATCTGCCTTATGGCTGACGCCCATCTGCTCCTTCTTCCAGCCTCGCTCGCACAGCTCCGCCGTCACCGCGGATACGGCGGGCAGGATCTGCCGCCGCAGCATATCCGCCATGGTCCGGGCCTCGATGGTCAGGACCGTGGTGTAGTTCTCGATGTGGATCTCCGCACGGGCGTTGATCTCCTCTTTCGTGTAAATCCCATGCTTGACGAAGAGGTCCACGTTTTTCTTGGCGGTGTAGACCGGCAGAGCGTCCGCTGCGGATTTCAGGTTGCTGAGGCCACGCTTTTCCGCCTCGGCGATCCAGGCGTCATCATATCCGTTGCCGTTGAAAATGATCCGCTGATGGTCGGTAAAGACCTTTTTGATGAGCTTTTCCAGATCCGACTGGAAATTCTTGGACTTTTCCAGTTGGTCGGCAAACTGCTGCAATTCCTCCGCCATGATGGTGTTCAAAGCAATGTTGGGACCGGAGATAGACTGGCTGGAGCCAAGCATCCGGAACTCAAACTTATTGCCGGTGAAGGCCATGGGAGAGGTGCGGTTCCGGTCCGTGTTGTCCTGGGGAATGGGGGGCATGGCGTCCACGCCGATCTGGAGGGTGCGTTTGCCGGCCTCCTTGAACTCCGTACCGCGGATGATGGACTGCACGATGGCATCCAGTTCGTCACCCAGGAAGATGGAGAGGACTGCGGGAGGTGCTTCGGAAGCGCCCAGACGGTGATCGTTGCCGGGAAATGCCACCGTAGCCCGCAGGAAGTCCTGATACTCGTCCACGCCCTTGACAAAGGCCGCCAGGAACAGCAGGAACTGGGCGTTCTGGCTGGGAGTCTTGCCGGGCTTGAAGAGGTTCTTGCCTGTGTCGGTGTTCAGGGACCAGTTATCGTGCTTGCCGGAGCCGTTGACGCCGGCAAAGGGCTTTTCATCCAGAAGGCACACCAGATCGTGCTTTTCTGCGGTTTTTTTCATGACCTCCATGGTGAGCTGATTGTGGTCGCAGGCGGTGTTGGCGTCGGTATAGACGGGAGCCATCTCGTGCTGGGCGGGGGCCGCCTCATTGTGCTTGGTCTTGCTGTAAATACCCAAAGCCCAGAGGTTTTCGTCCAGGTCCTTCATGAAGGCTGCTACCCGGGGACGGATGGCGCCGTAATAGTGGTCATCCAGCTCCTGACCGCGGGGAGGCTTGGCGCCGAAGAGGGTGCGGCCGGTCATCCGCAGGTCCTCCCGCTGGTTGTACATCTTCTTATCCACCAGGAAGTACTCCTGCTCTGGGCCGACACAGGGCGTGACCTTGCGGGTCTCCGTGTCTCCGAACAGCCGCAGGATACGGATGGCCTGACGGCTCACGTCCTCCATGGACCGCAGCAACGGTGTCTTTTTGTCCAGCGCGTGACCGCCGTAGGAGCACAGGATGGTGGGGATGCAGAGGGTGCCCTCCTTGATAAAGGCAAAGGAGGAGGGGTCCCAAGCGGTGTAGCCGCGGGCCTCAAAGGTGGCCCGCAGGCCGCCGGAGGGGAAGGAGGAGGCGTCCGCCTCGCCCCGAACCAGATTCTTGCCGGAAAACTCCAGAATGACCCGGCCGTGGTCGCTGGGAGCGATAAAGCTGTCATGCTTTTCCGCCGTGAAGCCAGTCATCGGCTGGAACCAGTGGGTATAGTGGGTGCAGCCCCGCTCCACCGCCCAGGTCTTCATGGCCCCGGCAATCTCGTTGGCGGCAGCCAATTCCAGAGATGCTCCATCGGTGACGCAGCGCTTCCACGCCTGATAGCAGGCGCCGGACAGCCGCTCCTTCATGGTTTCCTCATTGAATACTCTGCTGCCAAACAGTTCGGGCAGTTTCAGCTCGCTCATGGTGGTCCCTCCGTTCAAGACGATAAAATATCAAGTTTATCCTACCATAAATTCATGTAAACGCAAGAAAAACATTGAAAAATCTCACAATATGAAACTGAGTGTATCACGGGGCCGTCCCCCTGTCAAACGGTAAACTGCACAAATACGGCTCCGTCCGGCGGCTTGGGTCTGTCTGCGGATTTTTTTACCTTTTCTTCCCCGGCATCTTTCCAAAACCGACGGCCTGTGCTATACTTTTATTTATGTGTTTAAAAACAAAAGATAAGGGGCGTTCATCATGGGAGCCATTGGGTTTGACAATCAAAAATATCTCACTACGCAGTCTGAACAGATCAAAAAGCGGATCCACCAGTTCGGCGGGAAGCTGTATCTGGAATTCGGCGGGAAGCTGTTTGACGACTATCATGCCTCCCGGGTACTGCCGGGCTTTGAACCGGACAGCAAGATCCGGATGCTTCAGCAGTTGAAGGATGATGTGGAGATCGTCATCGCCATCAACGCTGGGGACATTGAGAAGAATAAAATGCGGGGGGATCTGGGCATCACCTATGATGAGGACGTCCTCCGCCTGATTGATATTTTCCGGGACATGGGGCTGTATGTGGGCAGCGTGGTGCTGACCCGTTACAGCGGACAGGATGCGGCGAACGCTTTCCTTCACCGGCTGGAAAAGCTGGGCATCCGCTGCTACCGGCACTATCCCATCGCCGGGTATCCCTCCGACGTGGCCCATATCGTCAGCGATGAGGGCCTGGGTAAAAACGACTACATCGAGACCAGCCATTCCCTGATCGTGGTGACGGCTCCCGGCCCTGGCAGCGGCAAAATGGCCACCTGCCTGAGCCAGCTGTATCACGATCACAAGCGGGGCGTCGATGCCGGCTATGCCAAGTTTGAGACCTTCCCCATCTGGAACCTGCCCTTGAAGCATCCGGTCAACCTTGCCTATGAGGCCGCTACCGCCGATCTGGACGATGTGAATATGATCGATCCCTTCCATTTGGAGGCCTACGGCGTTACCACCGTCAATTACAACCGGGATGTGGAGATCTTCCCGGTGCTGAACGCCATTTTCGAGAAGATTCAGGGCAAATCCCCCTATAAATCCCCCACAGATATGGGCGTGAACATGGCGGGGAACTGCATTGTAGACGATGAGGTATGCCGCGCCGCCTCCCGCATGGAGATCCTGCGGCGGTATTACACCGCGAAAACCGAACTGGTCCAGGGTAAGGGGGCGGAGGAGACTGTCCGCAAGCTGGAGCTGGTGATGCAGCAGGCCGGCGTGACGCCGGAGATCTGCCCCGCCGTGGCAGCGGCGCTGGACAAGGCGGAAGCCACTGGCGCGCCTGCCGGCGCTATGGTGCTGCCGGACGGCCGGGTCATCACCGGCAAGACCTCCGGCACCCTGGGTGCCGCGGCGGCGCTGCTGCTGAATGCCCTGAAGGCGCTGGGAAATATCGACGATCAGTTTGAGCTGATCTCCAAGCAGGTCTTAGAGCCTGTCTGCCATCTGAAAACCACCTATTTGGATCACCGTAACCCCCGACTCCACACCGATGAGGTGTTGATGACCCTGGCGATCTCCGCCCTGACCAACCCGCTGGCGGACCTTGCCAAGCGGCAGCTGCCCGGCCTGCGGGACAGCGAGGCCCACTTCTCCGTCATCATCAGCGAGGAGGATCTGAAGATCTTCAAGCGGCTGGGTGTCCGGGTGAGCTGTGAACCGAAGTATGAGACCAAGCGGCTCTATCACCGCTGAGAACATTTGACACATCAGAAAGGAGACGGCGTGTGACACCGAAGATCGTCTGCGTCGCAGGCCCCACCGCCTGCGGCAAAACCACACTGGGCGTTCTGCTGGCCCAGCGCTTTCACGGAGAGGTAGTCTCCGCCGACTCCATGCAGATCTACCGGGGAATGACCGTCGGCACCGCCGCCCCTACGGAGGCGGAAATGCAGGGGGTCCCCCACCACATGATCGCCGTGGCGGAGCCCAGCGAACAGTGGAGCGCCGCAGAATACGTGGCGAAGGCCACGCCCATCGTGGATGACATCCTTTCCCGGGGGAAGCTGCCCATTCTGGTGGGCGGCACCGGATTGTGGATGGACGCCCTGATCCGGGGACACGGCTTCGCCGGCGGACACGCCGGCGGAGAGGTGCGCCGGGAATTGGAGACCCGGTTTGACCGGGACGGCATCGAGCCGCTGCTGGCAGAGCTGCGGCAGGTGGACCCGGAAAGCGCCGCACGGCTCCATCCCGCCGACACCAAGCGCATTCTCCGGGCATTAGAGGTCTATCTGGAAACGGGCGAGACCATCTCCGCCCACAATGCTGCCACCCGCCAACTGCCTCCCCGGTATGACGCAGTATGGATCGGCCTGCAATTCGCAGACCGGGCCGACATGAAGGCCCTCATCGACCGCCGTGTGGACAAGATGGCGGAGGAGGGGCTTTTAGAGGAAGTCCAAGCTCTGCTGGCCATGGGGCTGCCCCGGAATGCCACCGCCATGCAGGCCATCGGCTATAAGGAGTTTTTGGGCGTGCTGGACGGGACCCTTACGGAGCAGGAGGCACTGGAGCTGGTCAAGCTCCGCTCCCGGCAGTATGCCAAGCGCCAGCTCACCTGGCTGCGGCGGAATCCGGCTATTCACTGGATCTATTGGGAAAAAGACCGTGATTTTGCCCGGGCCCTCCAGATTTCGACAGAAATTTTGACCGCTTCTGGCTTAGGATAAGCTCAGGGGCGGCGGTCATCGACCGACAGAGACAGCGTACCGCTGGCACAGCCGCTCCCAAATAAAGAAGGAGCGGAATACTATGCAGAAAAAAATCAATTTACAGGATCTCTTCCTCCTGCGTCTTCGGCAGGAGCGGCTGCCCGTCACCGTGTTTTTGATGAACGGGTTCCAGATGCGGGGCACCGTTACCGGCTACGATCCCTTCGTGGTGGTGCTGGAAAGCGACGGCAGGCAGCAGGTGATTTACAAACACGCCATTTCCACAGTGGTCCCCTTTCGTCCGGTGGCCCTGCGGGAAAGTGAGGAGGAAGCCGCCCTGTAACGATACGAGGCGTACATGAATCGATCATCCTTTGTGAGCAAGCTGTTCACGCCGGTCATCACCCTTCTGGTGCTGGCCTATTTCGGCTATCAGATCTACGGCTATGTAAGCGACCCCTTTTCCACCACCCTGGCCTACACCTATCAGGTGGAGGATACGGTGGACATCAGCGGCTATGTGGTCCGGCAGGAGCAGGTGCTCACCGGCAATGCCGGCGGCCTTATGCGGCTGCGGAAAAACGAGGGCGAGCGGGTCGGCACCGGCGGGGCCGTGGCCACCGTCTACGCCGATCAGGCGTCTTTGGACCGGCAGAACGAGATCGAAACCCTGAATAACCGCATCGAGCAGCTGGAATACGCTCAGGAATCCATGCTGGGCGCGGAGGTCACGCTGAAGCTGGACAGCCAGATCGCCCGGTCCCTGCTGGATTACCGGACCGTCGTGGCAGCGGGACGGCTGGACGCAGCGGAGAGCCGGGGGCAGGAGCTGCGGTCTCTGGTCCTCAAGCGGGATTATACCTATTCCGGCACCGAGGATCTCAGCGGACAGCTGCAGGAATTGAAAAATCAGTTGAAAACCCTGCGGTCTCAGGCTGCTAACTCCGTAAAGACCATCCGGTCTCCCAGGTCCGGTTTGTTTTCCGCCGTGGTGGACGGCTACGAATCCGTTCTGACGCCGGACAGTTTGTCCGCGCTGACTCCCAGTGCTCTGAATAAGCTGTCCCCTGCCGAGATCCCCGCCAACACCGGAAAGCTGATCCTGGGGGACAACTGGTATTATGTGGGCGTGGTCTCCGCACAGGAGGCCCAGACCCTTCAGACCCGCCAGAACCGTCTGGGAACCGGAGAGAGCCTGTCCCTCCGGTTTACCAAAAATGTGGACCGGGACCTGTCGGTCACGCTGTTGTCCGTGGGCGCGGAGGAAAACGGCCGCTGTGTGGTGACTTTTCAAGGGAATACCTATTTACAGGAGCTGACGCTCCTGCGCCGCCAGAGCGCCGAGATCATTCTGGATATCACCGATGGACTGCGGGTCCCTCTGGCTGCGCTGCGTGTGGCCACCCAGACCGTTACGGAAAAGGACCCGGAAACCGAGGAGACTGCCAGCAAGGAGGTCAATGTCACCGGTGTTTACTGCGTCTCCGGCGCAAAGGCCCGGTTCAAGCCGATAGAGGTGCTGCTTACCGGTGACGATTACGCTGTGGTCCGGTCTGCCGGCTCCACGGAGAAGCTGCGGCTGCGGCCCGGTGACGAGATCATCGTTGCCGCACGGGATCTGTATGACGGAAAAGTTGTTTCATAAAGAAAGAGAGGGATGTTCTATGTCCATTCAGACAAATATTCAGGAGGTCCGTCAGCGGATCGCCGCCGCCTGCGGAGAATGCGGCCGGGACCCCAAGGAGATCACGCTGGTAGGTGCCAGCAAGATGAATGACGCCGCCGCCTGCCGGGAGGCCATCGCCGCCGGGATCGACGTGCTGGGCGAAAACCGGGTCCAGGAGATGACGGAGAAGCTGAGCCAGAACGCCTATGACGGCGCGCCGCTCCACTTCATCGGTCATCTCCAGCGGAACAAGGTCAAGCAGGTGGTGGGCAAGGTGGCCCTGATCCAATCCGTGGGATCTCTCCCCCTGCTGGAAGCCGTTGAAAAAGAGGCGGAAAAGCAGGACATCGTTCAGGACATTCTTCTGGAGGTGAACATCGGCGGCGAGGAGGCCAAGAGCGGCTTTGCCCCCGCTCAGTTGGAGGACGCCGCCAGAGCAGCTCAGGCCATGTCCCATGTCCGGGTCCGGGGATTGATGACGATCCCCCCCGCAGACAGCGACCGGGACACCAATATCCGCTATTTTCAGGAAGTCCGGGCACTTTATGTTGACATCAACGAGAAATTGTTCCATAATGAATTAAAGTGCCTTTCTATGGGCATGAGCGGCGATTTTGAGGATGCTATCCGAAATGGCGCCACCATGGTCCGTGTGGGCACCGCGATTTTCGGTGCCCGGTATTATCCCACTTGATTGCAGGAGGTTTTGGCTTATGGGTATTTTGGACGAGCTGAAGAAGCTGACCCATCCCTATGACGACGAGGATGAGGAATATGAGGATTTCGAGGAACCCCGTGAGCGCTCCTTCGATGACCGCCGCAACAAAGCGGAGGATCGCCGGAATAAGGTGGTAAACATCCATGCCACCACGCAGCTGAAGGTGGTGCTGGTGAAGCCGGACCGCTTTGAGAACGCCTCGGAGATCGCCGATCAATTGAAGGACAAGCGGACGGTGGTGCTGAATCTGGAATCCACCAACAAGGATGTGGCCCGGCGGCTCATCGACTTCCTTTCCGGCGTGGCCTATGCCGGCGAGGGCAAGATCAAAAAGGTTGCCGCAAACACCTACATCATCACGCCTTACCACGTGGAGCTGGAGGGGGATCTCATCGATGAGCTGGAAAGCAACGGCTTATATTTCTAAGCAGGGAGGATATTGGATATGCTGACACCTCAGGAGGTTTCGACCCATTCCTTTGCCAAGGCGTCCTTTGGCGGCTACAACATGGCCATGGTGGACGAATTTCTGGATGAGCTGACGGACGATTATACCGCTCTCTACAAAGAAAACGCGGCGCTGAAAGCCAAATTGAAGGTTCTGGTGGAGAAGGTGGAGGAATACCGTGCCACCGAGGATTCCATGCGGGCTACCCTGCTCACCGCTCAGCGGATGGCGGATTCCATCGTGAAGGAAGCCGAACAGAAGCGGGATCAGATGATGACGCAGGCGGAGATCGATGCCAAGCTGAAGATCAACTGCCTGAAAAACGAGGCTGCCGCTGCGGAGGAACGTCTGCGGAAAGGCAAGGAGGAGCTGGAGAAGTTCTCTGCTGCCGTTCGGGCTGTGTGCGATAAGGAGATCCAGCTTTTGAGCGAGCTGCCGCAGGCTCCGGTGGAGCTGCCTCAGGAGGAAGCTGAACCGGAGGACTCCGTTCAGGAGATCGAGGACAACGTCATGGCCGCGTTCAGCGAAGCAGCGCCGGAGGACGGCGACACGGCGGAGACCCAGACGGAAGCGTCTGAGCCTGTTGCCGAAGCGACGGATCCCGCCGCTGACACCAGCGATCCCTTTGGGGATTTTCCCGACCTTTCCAGCACACGCCAGATCAATCTGGACGAACTGAAATTCGGCCGTAATTACAATACTTGACAAAAAGCGGCCTGTAAGGCCGCTTTTTGCTCTTTCAGGAGGTAGCTATATGGAAACGCAAGCGCCGATCATCGCCTTCCTGTACGACTTCGACAAGACTCTGTGCACCACGGACATGGAGGACTACGCCTTCATCCCCTCCCTTGGGTATACCCCGGCAGAATTCTGGGGCAGGGCCAACGCCTTTGGCTGGGAAAACCGGATGGACGGCCTGCTGGCCTATATGTACACCATGATCCAGGAGTGCGCCGCGCAGAATATCAAGCTGGACCGGGCCTTCCTGAACCACTGCGGTGAGTCCATCCAACTGTTCCCCGGCGTCCGGGAGTGGTTTGCCCGGATCAACGCCTTTGGGGAGAGTCTGGGCGTTCAGGTGGAGCACTATGTCATTTCCTCCGGTCTCCGGGAGATCATCGAGGGCAGCGGGATCGCTCAGGAATTCCGGGAGATCTACGCCTGTGAATTCTACTACAACGAAAATGGCGACGCCTGCTGGCCCAAGCTGGACGTCAACTTTACCAATAAGACCCAGTTTGTCTACAGGATCAATAAGGGGATTCTGGATGTGTCCCGGGATAAGGAACTGAACGACTCCATGCCGGACGATTCCAAGCGGGTCCCCTTTACCAACATGATCTATATGGGAGACGGTCTTTCCGATGTGCCCTGTATGAAAATGATGCGGGCCTACGGCGGACAGGCCATTGCCGTCTATCAGGCCAGCAACCGGCAGGGCGTGGAAAAGCTGCTGGCAGACGGACGGGTGGATTTCATTTTCCCGGCAGACTACCGGGAGGGCATGGAGCTGGACCGCACCGTCCGGGACATCCTCCGGAAAATGACCATCACTGACCGGCTGCTGGAGGTCAACAACCGCCAGCTCCGCAGCATCGGCGGCGATGTACTTCCCAATCAGGTGGGACTGTTCTGAACACGGAATAGCTGAATGATCGGAAAACCGGCGCAGAAAATGCGCCGGTTTTTTCTGTTTTTCCGGGAAAATCTCTTTACTTACAGTATCGTTTCTGTTAAACTATACGCTGTGTATTGAATCAATTCAGCCGGGGCAGCGCCCCGGCTGTTTCACGGAGGGTATCCATGGCAACAGAATTTTCCAGAACCCTGTCCCTGCTGCGGAAAGAGCGGGGGGTTTCTCAGCGGGTGGCCGCTGCGGATCTGGGGGTGTCTCAGGCTCTTTTGAGCCATTATGAAAACGGCATCCGGGAGCCGGGCCTTGCCTTTGTGTCCAAGGTCTGCGACTACTATCACGTCTCCGCAGACTATATGCTGGGCCGGACGCTGGCCCGGGACGGCAGTATGCTGACTGCCGAAGAGATCTTAAACGCCGCTGAGCCGAGCAATGTGCTTCAGGGCAGCGTGCTGGCCACCCTCCGGGGCAAGCTCATCACCAGCGCCAGCGGCGTGCTGTTCGGTCTGCTGGGCAAGCTGGGAGACAAGGACGCCATCAACGCCGCGGCGGACAGTCTGGGCTGCCACATCTACCTGCTTTACCGGCTGCTCCACCGGGCTGCCGGAGGCAGCACTGCCTATTTTGCTTTGCCCGAGGAGGACTGCGCTGCAGGCGCCGCCTCCGCCGGGGCCTCTCTGGCCCGGACGGACTACGCCCGGGCGCTGGCGAAACTGTCCCGTGAAAAGGCCGCCTTCCCGGATATGTCCCATGAGACGCTTAACAGCGCCTTTCCCGGCCGGAGCCAGGGTATGATCCAAGTCCTCAGCACGGCGGATGGCCAGCTCAACCGCCTGAATCAGTCCGGCCTGAAATGA
>QWCY01006152.1_pt1 | contig 10827 bp, 6 predicted proteins | sample 1972631 | NCBI WGS metagenome assembly QWCY01 (sample SAMN09866696, study PRJNA288562) | Human gut metagenome isolate pre1_stool, whole genome shotgun sequencing... | isolation source: gut | host: Homo sapiens | place: USA: California
CAGGCCGCGCTTGACCCCCAGCCGCTCGCTGGTCTCCGGGTCGATGTAGTTGTTTGCGATGTACTCCTCGCACAGGGTACGCATGGTCGTCGGGTCCAGCGTTGCCACTTCTGCGTGTGCAAAGTTCATAGGAGTGCTCCTTTCCGTCTCTTACTTTTTATACTTTCCGATCCCGTCCATCCTACGCTCTGATGGACATACTTTTATAATATCGCTTTTGTGAAATAAATTCAAGCGCTAAGTACACACTCCTCACCGCAAAGCGCAAAAATACCGGGGTTCCTCTGCGCATTTCCCGCCGGTTTGCACGCCGCCGGGCGTATGATGTTCCCAAAACCTGCGTTCCGGGAGGAGGTCTAGTATGAAACGTTCCTTTTTGCTGCTGTGCGCCGTTCTGCTGGTGCTAGGCTGCGCCCTGCCGTGTGCTGCCTACCGCTTTGCCCGCATGACCCTTGCGCAGAGCACCGCTCCGTCCGCAGCAGAAGCATCCTCTGCCGCTTCGGAAGAAGGCAGCGGTCAGGCCACCTCCCCTGCTGACACAGCCGATACCGTCTGCTTTACGGATCAGAGCACCGGGCAGGCGGTGGAGCTGCCGCTGCGGGAGTATCTCATCGGGGCGGTTGCCGCTGAAATGCCGGTCAGCTGGCCGGATGAAGCACTGAAGGCACAGGCGGTGGCGGCGCACAGCTATGCCCTTTACCGCCGGGATCACAACACGGGGGAAAACGGCGCATGGTTCACCGCAGACCCCGCCCGGCGGCAGGGCTGCCTGACCGATGCGGTGCTGCACAGCTACTGGGGCGCCGCCTACGCGGCCAACTACGCCCGGCTTTCCGCGCTGGTGGATGCGGTACAGACGCAGGTGCTGTATTACGGGGACGCCCCCGCCGGGACAAGCTACTTTGCCATGTCCAATGGCCGCACCGAAGCCAGCGAGAACGTCTGGGGCACTGCCCTGCCCTATCTTGTACCGGTGGACAGCAGCACCGACACCGCCGCCGACAACTATGAATACACCCTGAACCTTTCTGCCGCCCAATTACAGCAGCTGCTGGCCGAACGGCTGGGTATTGCCGCTGATCTTTCGCAGCAGGCGCAGTGGTTCGGCACGCCGATGCTCACCCCCTCCGGCTATGTAGACAGCCTGCCGGTCTGCGGGCAGACGGTGCAGGGTACCGCCCTGCGCAAGGCGCTGGGGCTGCGCAGCACCTGCTTTACGGTGGTCTGGCAGAGTGGCACCTTCTCCTTTACCACAAGGGGCTACGGCCACGGCGTAGGCATGAGCCAGTGGGGCGCAAAGGCGCTGGCGGAGCAGGGTGCAGACTACCGCGCCATTCTGGCGCACTACTACCCCGGCACGGAACTGCGGGGGTAATAGCAACAGAACAAAGACGATTTTAAATGGTCTCCGCGCTGCTCTGACCATATTCAGCGGAGGAAATATTTTAAATTTTGTGGTTCAAAACCGCCTGCGGGCGGTTCTGAACCACTTTTTCACGGAAAAGGGTCGTAGCAAAAAGCGGCATCTGCAACAGTGACTTTCTGATTTTATAAAGTTCAAAAACAGGTGTTGCTGTAATGCAAATAGGGCTGCTGCACATCGCTTTGTGCAGCAGCCCCGAATTATGTTCAGATTTTTATCAGCCGAACAGCTGTGCAAACCAGCTTACGGTGGTCTCGGCGGCGGTCTCTACCGTGGTCTCCACCTGCTGGACCGTCTGCTGCAGCTTGGTGCCCTCGGCGTCCTTGAGCGACCAGTAGGTCTGGGTGCTGCTTGCACTGCCGGACACCGTGAAGTCCGATGCAAAGCACAGGCTCTCGCCCGCAGAGTCCGTCACCAGCACCATATAGGTGTAGCTGCCCTCCGGCAGCTCCCCGAAGCGGATCTGGCTGTCCAGCGTGTTCAGAGAGAAAGCGGCGGCGTTCACCTGTGCCGCCACGCTGTTATGATCTGCGGTGACGTACCAGTAGCAGGAAGATCTTGCAATGGACACGCTGGAGCTTGTAATAGGGATGCGGCCGTAGCCGATGTTCCCCGCCGGGTCGGAGCAATAGAAAATACCGTTGGTGTAGTCGGTCAGCAGCACCGCATGGGGCTGGGTACGGTCGTAAAGGACGATGCCCTCCGGGTGCTGCTCCAGCAGAGAGATCAGCACCGCCGTTTTGCTTTGCAGGCTGGAGGGCAGGGTGGCGTAGCCCACCTGCATTTCCTTATATGTAAAGCTGTGCGCAAGGCCGTTGGCCCATGCTGTGGAGCGCACACTGTTCTCGGTCACGTTCGTCCAATCGGTCAGCCCGTCAAAGTAGGCACGGCGGCGCAGCATCATGGCTGCGGAAGCCAGCGTGCAGGTGCCGCCCCGGCTCTGCTTGAAGTAGAAGCCTGCATCCACGTTCAGATCCACTGCCAGTGCAGCGGGCAAACAGGTAAGCAGAAAGGCAAAGCTCAGTATCAGGGTCAGCAATCGTTTTCTCAGGGTGTGCGGTGCGGTGGTATTCACGGTTCGGTATTTCCTTTCTTGTTTCTTTGCGGATCTCATAGGGATCTACCGCTAAAAAGTATACCAGCCTGTAATCCTTTTGTAAACAATCTTCCGTCTATTTTCTCAATATCAACACGTTTTGGGGATATCCGTTGGCTGCTTTTCACAAATTTTTCTGCAATATTCCACGCATCTGACAAAATTTCGTCCTACCCACCGCACAAATATGAAAAGATATTTCTTTTTTCGCCCGTTTTTTGGGTGCCAAACCGCAAAAAGCACCCGCAGCATTCTCCCTGCATTTCATTGCAAAAAACGGGAAACTGCTGCGGGTGCTTTATTATTTATGCTTCTGATTGGCGTTCGGGTCACAAAATTTTATGCAGCTCCTGCACAAGGTCGCCGATCACGATGGGCTTGGACAAAAAGCCGTTCATGCCGCTTTCCAGCGCGTTGCGGCGATCCTCGTCAAAGGCGTTGGCGGTCATGGCAATGATCGGGAGCGTTGCCCGGGCAGGGTCGTCCAGCGCGCGGATCTTCCGGGTGGCGGTATAGCCGTCCATGATCGGCATCTGCACATCCATCAGCACCAGATCATAGCCGCCCGGCGCTGCGGTGCTTACCTTTTCCACCGCCACAGCACCGTTTTCAGCCGTATCGACAAGGAAGCCGTATTCCCGCAGGATCTCCTGTGCGATCTCACGGTTCAGCTCATTGTCCTCTACCAGCAGGATCTGTTTGCCCTTGAAGTCGGCGTTCTTTTCCGGCAGAAGCCCCTGCGCCGCATCCGTCTGCTTCTGACCAAGGGCGCTCATCAGGGTCTCGCGCAGGTCGGACATGAACATGGGCTTGGAGCAGAAGGCGGTCACACCGGCAGCCTTTGCTTCCACCTCAATGTCAGACCAGTCGTAGGCGGTCAGGATGATAATGGGCGTATCGTCGTTCAGGCTGCGGATGCGGCGGGTGACCTCGATGCCGTTCATATCCGGCAGGCGCCAGTCGATGATATAGGCGTGGTAGGCATCGCTCATCTCGATAGACTGCCGTGCACGCAGCACCGCTTCCTTGCCGGAAAGCGTCCACTCGGCGCGCATACCCACCTTGACCAGCATCTTTGTCACGCTGTCGCAGGTGTTGAAGTCGTCGTCCACCACCAGTGCTTTCAGGCCTTCCAGCTCGGTGATCTTTTCCACCGGGCGCTGCTCAGTCTGTGCGCGCATGGGCACGCAGACGGTAAACTCGGTACCCTTGCCCTGCGCTGTCTGCACCTCGATGGTTCCGCCCATCATATCCACGATGTTTTTGGTAATGGCCATGCCAAGGCCGGTGCCTTGGATGCGGCTTACCGTGGAGGTGCGCTCCCGCTCGAAGGGCTCAAAGATCTTTTTGGCAAACTCCGGGCTCATGCCGATGCCGTTATCCTTGATGCGGAACTCGTACTGCCCGCAGCCATGCACCTTACCGGCAAGCTGCCGCACCCGCACCGAGACCGTGCCGCCCGCCGGGGTAAACTTGATGGCGTTGGACAGCAGGTTCAGCAAAATCTGGTTCAGTCGGGTCTTGTCGCAGTAGACGTCCTCGTCGGTCACGTCCATGACGTCCATGTAAAGCTCCAGCTGCTTTGCAAAAATTTGCCCGCTGACGATGGTTTTCAAATCGTGCAGCACATCCGAAAGGTTGACCTCCACCTCTTCCAGATGGATCTTTCCGCTTTCAATGCGGCTCATATCCAGCACATCATTGATGAGGGAAAGCAGATGGTTACTGGATGCAAGGGTCTTGCCAAGATAATCCTTCACCCGCTCTTTATCGTTGATATTGCTGAGCGCCAGCGTAGTAAAGCCGATGATGGCATTCATGGGGGTGCGGATATCGTGGGACATATTGGAAAGGAAGGTGCTCTTGGCGCGGTTAGCGGTCTCGGCGGCGGCAACCGCGTTGGAAAGCGCCTGATTCACCTGCTTATCGGCGGTGCGGTCGGACAAGACAAGGATATACTTGGCTCTGCCCTCCACCTCGCTGCCTATGGCGATGACGTGGAACCAGCGCCGTTCCTTAGTCTCCCGATGCTCAAACTCGAAATCCCATTCGCGCTGCTGCCCGCTGAGCAGCCCTTTCAGATAGTTTTTGTCGAGCTCCGGGAAACCATTCGGGTGCAGCGCTGCCAAAACACGGGCATCCTGCCGGACTTCTCTCCACGGGATGCCCAGCAGCCGCTCGATGTTCGGACTGACATAATCCGCCTTGGTGGTCTTTACGTCCACCATCAGGAAAACATCATCCACGTTACGCGAAAGCTTCTGGAACAGCTCATCCCGGTACAAGATCTCGGTATTCTTCCGGCGCAGGGTTGTATGGCTTCTGCGCACAATGAGCAGAATGACCAGCAGCGCAAGACCTGCAACGATGCCCGCCACGATCTGCACCGTATGGAACCACAGTTCGTCCAGACTGGCATTGACGATCTTGGTCGGCACAAGCCCCACCATCGTCCAGTTCTGGACAGCAGTGCCCTCGTAGACCAGATAATAGCTGGTGTCGCTCAGTTTGACCCTCAGGTTTCCGCTGCTGCCCTGTGCAAAGGCATTGGACAGCTCCGTGATCTGTTCCTCGGAAAGGTCGGAATGGTCGCGCAGCATCGCAATGAAATTGTAAATGGTCTCCTTGCGGTTTACGGAGTTGTCGATGACCACCCGCCCGTCCGGGTAGATGACATAGTTGCTGGCATTGCCCTCAAAGGCAGAGTTGTCCAGCAATCTCAGCACCGCATCATTATAATAAGAGATGGCAATGGCATCGTAGGCAAAGCCCCGGTAGCTGCCCTGCGTTTCGGGACAGATGAACGCAAGCATCTGGGGCTTGCCGGGCAGCGCCGTGTTCACAACGACATCCTCATCATGGGCAAGCTTTTCGTCCAGATTGGTCTGCAAGCCAAGATAGCCGGTTTCCCCGGTCACGGTGATGTAGTTGCCGTCGTAGGTAAGAAAGTAAAAGTTGGCAAATCCGGTATTCTTCTGTGCTTGCTTGATATACGCCTGAATTTCGTCCTCGTCCGAGGTATTTTCCAAAAAGCCGTTGTACAAATGCAGATAGGTCACATTTTTGCGCACCATCTCTTTTAGCATATTGTTGGATTTATGCAGCACTTCTTCCAGATGCGAGGTGCTTTCCTGATAGATGGTCTGCGACACAAACGAGATGTACCGCACGCTGAGCCCGACTGCCAGCAAGACCAGCAGAAGGATAGCGGCAGCAGCAGGGAGCCACTTTTGCCGGGGATGGCAGCTCCGTTTTGGTTTACGCTTTTCGTCTGCCATTCCGCTCACCTCAGTGTCATGTAGTTTTCAGTCTCTGCAAGCGCTGCGCCGCCGCCGGAGACGTGATCGCGCCATGTGTTTTTCACCCACGCGTCTCCGTCCTCAGACGTGCCGCTCTTGCTCGCAAGCAGCGCTTCCATCTGCTTTGACGTTGCCAGACAGGTCACAGTAATGGTGTCGTCATCCCGCAGCGGCTGCCCGTTGCGGGTGATACTGGTCAGGGTATAGCTGCCGTTATTCTCCTTTACCTCCACGGCAATACCGCTGACTATCGGCAGAGAGCCACGATTGAAGGGCACAAAGCCGCCCTCGCAGCCTTCCACAAAGGCGCGGACAGTTTCCTTCAGCTCAGCACCGGTCATGGTGCGCTGGCGGGACATCAGGCCGTTGGGCATGATCATGGAATCCGCCATTTTGGGGGTATAGTCTGCTTTCAGCACACTGCCGGTAAAGCTGTTTGCGGTGGCAAGCAGCACATCCGTGCCGTAAACGCCGCGCAGCGTGTTTGCCATAACCGAGAAAGCAGCGTTGCCGCCGTTTGCGTGGAACACGTTGGAATAGCTCTTTCCGCTGGTCAACACGATCTCGTCCGCAGCAGGCTCCTCTTCGGCAAGAAGCTGCGCATTGAACGCCCGGTAAGCCTGTTTTGCCGTGTACTCGCCCGCGATCATTTTGGAGACCACGTCCTTGGAGATGGCAAAGAAATCGTTGGAGGCAATGCGGATATACATATGGTTTTCTTCCACCACATCGCGCACGTCCTTCATGCACTCGGTCAGGCGCAGGGGGACGTTCTGGCTGTAGCTCAGCACGTCCTGTCCGTCGGCAACGATGCGGTTCTGCGCATCCTCCGAGAGCATGACGTTCAGCACCTTCATGGCTTTTTCGCGGCGCGCGGTGTCCTGCTCGAGATCTCGGTTCAGGGCAACTTGGAAATACGGGGTGGTCATGATCCACTTTTCGCCGTTCTGGCAGAAGAAGGGCATAAAAATGGTGTCGATGCCCTCATCCTGAAACATCTTCACGCCGGCAGAGCTGCCAAAGTACATGGCAACTTCCCCGTTGCGGAACATCCCGGTCACGTCGTCGTAGGTCAGGGCAAGGTCGTCCGCCGTAAGGTGGGTATCCTGAATGAACTGCGCCATCCGCTCAAAGGCCCCCGGCCACACGGCATCGTCCAGACCCACCCGCACGGTGCTGGCGGGGTCGCTGTAAGCGGTGCGCCACTTGCGCCCTTCCGTAGTGGTAAGCTCGGCGGCGGAAAGCCCCTGCAGCGTTTCCATGCAGTTGTAATCGTAGGCATAGTCAGCGGTAAAGCCCCGGATGCCTACCGCTTCAAACGCCTGACAGGCCGCCACAAAGCTTGCGTAATCGGTAGGCAGCGGGATATCGTACTGCTCAAAAAGGCTGCGGTTGACCACAAAGCCGTGGGCATCCGCACACACCGGCAGCCAGTTCACACTGCCGTCCTCGTTTTTAAAGCTGTTGAGGTAGGTGTTGTACACAGCGCCCGCCTCGTTGGTCAGGGCAAGGTTCATCAGACTGTCTTTCAGCGGGGCAGCATCGTGCAGCGAGAATCGGCAGCAGGTGATGATATCCGGCAAGCCGCCGTTCTGCTGCAAAAACTTGTAAAAATCCAGATCGTTGTTGCCCACGATGAACTCAATATTCACGTCCGGCAGCTGCGCTTGGACATAGGGAGCATAGCTTTCGTACAGACTATTGCTCCACAGATACACCTGAATAGTCTGGGCATCCTCCTGCTCCTGTACCTGTTCCGGGCTTTTTGTGCCGCAGCCGGTCAGCAGGGACAGCCCCAGCGCCAGTACCGCAAGCACGGAAATAAGGCGGCGCAATGTTCTTTTGTTCATTAAAAGACTCCTCACAACTCTTGGGCAGCTGCCGTTTTTGCGGCAAAGCTGCTATGGCACACCAATCGTACATCACCGCCCGCAAGAGTGTGCGCTTTAAAACCCGCCCACGGAAATGATGCCGCAATTTTTTGTGTGCTTCCTGTTTTGCACTTTTCCTTTCCCGCGAAAAGGCACAGCGCAATAGAGACATACAATTATTTTACCATTATCAGGAAGTTTTTTCAACAAATTTTCACATATTTATCCATAAAAACCACGCGCATCCGATTTCTTTGCGGCAGCTCCGGCATCGTGCTGCAATGACCGGGAGGGTTTTAGGTTTTGCCGGTGCAAAGCGCCTGCCAGCGCCCCGCCGGGATGACAGGCTCTGTGACAAAGGCTTCGGGATTTGGGGCAAGAACATGGCGGGTGACCCGGAAAAGCCCCTCAGCATCGCACAAAATGCAGACTGCATCGCCGAATTTCGTGTTCCGGGCTGCGCCGCAGTCCAGATACGCCTGCTCCAGCTTGACGAAATCCTCCGAGATGTGCGGCTGCTGCGCGTTGTAGTGGCGGCGCATATAGACGGTGTGCTGCGCCCCGGCTTCGTCCGCCACGGTCAGCTGCAGGGGCTTGTCGGTCAGGCGGTTCGGGACGTTCAGCACCTCCTCCACGCTGTGGATAAAGGTGTTGCGGGCGTGGGTCACCCCCAGCAGCAGCACCTTGCCGTGAGCTGCCCGCAACCGGTCGTAGCAGCCGCCGGGGGTGCAGGGGGTGTTGGCGTCCAGCTCCCCTTCTATGTAAGCAGCCGCGTCCTTGCCGTAAGCCGCTATGCTGTGGGTGGGGTGCAGCGAGCGCACCACCCCGGGGCGCTGCCGGAACAGCTCCGGCAGAATGCCCACACAGCACGGACTGCGGCGCACATCGAACATCCGGTTCTCCTCATTGATAAACCGCCATGTGTGGGTGGGCAACAGCAGCAAGCCCTCCGCAAAAAACTCCATCAGCGCGTCCAGAACTGTGTCCGCACCGCCCTCCACCGTGCCGATGGACTTCATGGAAGAATGGATCAGGATGGTCTCGTTTCCTGTCAGCCCCATTGCTGCAAGGTCGTGCTTGAGGTCAGCCTTTGTATATGCCATGTCGTCTCTCCTTTTCGGGCGTTTTGCCTACCCTCAGTTTACCGCCTTTTGCGCAGCAAGGCAAGCCCGCAGCAGCACAGTACCCCCGCAATACACAAAAAAGCACATTTCCTGCTGTATTTTCCGGTAACGCTCCGGTGTATGCAGGGTATTTGGCCCCTTTCAGCCTTTTTAGCAAAACCTTGTATACAGCATTTTATCCCGCCGTGCTGCCGCCATAAAACCGCAGCGCTTTGCAATTATAGCATTTGACAGTTATTTTCTGTTTTCTTTGTACATTCCGTACAACATCCGCTTTATCACGGCATTCTATCAGCACTTTTCCCGCATTATGAAGTGGTATATCAATCTTCCCGTTTCATAAGCAGCTCCGTACGCAAGCGCAAAAGCTTGTATACAAGTCGTCAAATAAAGTTCCGTTCCAACATTGACATTCGTTTGCCGGGACGGTACAATGATATTAAGCTTAATTTACCGGATAAATGGAGAACGACTATGGCTACATTACAGCACACGGATGAGCTTTATCATATTCTCGAGGACGAGATCTGTACCTTGAAGATCCTGCCCGGGGAAGCGCTGAGCGAAAACCAGCTGTGCAAGCGGTTCGGTGTTTCGCGCACCCCCATCCGCAGCGTTTTGCAGCGGCTGGAGCAGAACCGCTTTGTGCAGATCATCCCCTGCAAGGGCACCATCGTTACCGCCATCGACATCGGCGTGGTGGATCAGCTCATCTTCCAGCGTGTTGCCGTCGAGGGCATGGTGTTCCGGGATTTTGTGCAGAGCTGCTCGCCCATGGAGATCCTTGCTGTGGAGCACCTTTATAATATGCTGCTGGAGGCCGCTGCGGGGCGCAGCGACCCGGAAAATTTTGATTTCAACCACTTCCTCAGCTGCGACCTTGCCATGCACGCGTACTGGTTCCGCAAAACCAGCAAGGAATACCTTTGGGAGCAGATGACCCGCCCGCAGGCAGACTATTCCCGCTTTATCCGTCTGGACATCGTGGGCGCACGCAACGTGTCCAGCGTTGTCAGCGAGCACGCCGAGATGCTGCGTATTCTGCGGGAGAAAGATCTGGACGCCATTGAGCCGCTGATGCGCACCCACCTGTACGGCGGCGTGAGCCGTATGGGCAGCAAGATCTACTCGGACGAATACCGCGTCTACTTCAAGCTGCCGGAAAGCAATAAATAAAGGCAGCTGCACAAAACGGTTTTCAATGCCCTCCGCTTGCGCTCTGGGCATATTTAAAGGAATATTATTTTATCGCAATTTTCAGAAATAGTGTCTATCAAAACAGCATATTTGCGATATGCAGTTTGCGGATGTTGCTTGTGCATTAAAAATGCAAACTGCTATAAAATCTTTATCGAACCACTCGCCTAGCGAGTGGTTTTAGAAATACAAAAAGCCGCTTCTCAGCGGTCCTTCTGGCAAAAGAATACGCCCTGCTGTTGCCTCTATCAAGAAGTTTAGGCATTTTCGGAGATTTTGAAAAAGATTTCGCTTTCGGGAGCCCTCAAACCGTCACCCCAGTGCCACATCCAGCACCATCATCACGCTGAAGCCTACCGCAAAAAACACCGTGCCAACGTTGGAGTGCTGTCCCTGCGACATTTCCGGGATCAGTTCCTCCACCACCACATACAGCATGGCTCCGGCGGCAAAGCTGAGCAGATAGGGCAAAGCGGGCACCACGATGCCTGCTGCCAGAATCGTCAGCACTGCCCCGATGGGCTCTACGATGCCGGACAGCACGCCGCCCCAGAACGCCCGGCCTTTCTTCATTCCTTCCGCCCGCAGCGGCATGGAGATGATGGCACCCTCCGGGAAGTTCTGGATGGCAATGCCAAGGGAAAGCGCCAACGCCCCGGCGGCGGTGATCTGAGCAGTTCTGGCAAGATACCCGGCATAGACCACGCCCACCGCCATGCCCTCCGGGATGTTGTGCAGCGTTACCGCCAGAACCATCATGGTGGTGCGCTGGAGCTGGCTTTTTGGCCCTTCGGCCTGCAAACTGTTCTGGTGCAGA
>QWCY01006158.1_pt1 | contig 10810 bp, 8 predicted proteins | sample 1972631 | NCBI WGS metagenome assembly QWCY01 (sample SAMN09866696, study PRJNA288562) | Human gut metagenome isolate pre1_stool, whole genome shotgun sequencing... | isolation source: gut | host: Homo sapiens | place: USA: California
GAGCGGCGCGCAGACCGAGCAACGCCTTTTCCGGGCGCTTTGCGCTCGGAACATCGTCCCACTTCGGGCCGCCTACCGCGCCGAGCAGCACGGAATCCGCATTCTTGCAGATCTCGATGGTCTCCTCGGTCAGCGGGATGCCGTTCTTGTCGATCGAGCAGCCGCCTGCAAGGACTTCCTGAAAATTGAAGCTGTGGCCGAACTTTTCGCCAACCTTATCGAGCACGAGCATAGCCTCGGAGACGATCTCCGGACCGATGCCGTCGCCTTTTACTACTGCGATATTATAATTCATGAGATTATGCCTCTCTCTCCTTGAGCGACTTGAGCAGGCCGCCCGCCTTGATGATATTCTGGATAAACGGCGGGAATGCAGCCGCCTGCCAGCTCTCGCCCTTGGTAACATCGGTGATAACGCCGGTGTCGAAGTTTACCTCTACCTCGTCGCCTGCGTCGATGCCGTTCGCCGCTGCCTCGCACTCGAGGATGGGCAGGCCGATATTGATTGCATTGCGGTAGAAGATACGTGCGAACGAGGATGCGATAACGCAGGAAACGCCGTTCTCGCGGAGAACGAGCGGTGCGTGCTCACGGGAAGAGCCGCAGCCGAAGTTCCAGCCCGCCACAATGACGTCGCCCTTTTCGACCTTCTTTACGAACGCCTTGTCAATATCCTCCATGCAGTGGAGCGCAAGCTCCTGTGCGTTTGGGGTGTTGAGGTAACGTGCGGGAATGATAACATCCGTATCGACGTTATCGGGATATTTGAAAACCTTGCCCTGTGTATTCATGCTTACGCCTCCTTATATTCGGTGATGTAGCCGGTCAGCGCGCTGGCTGCCGCCGTGTGCGGAGAAGCCAGGTACACTTCGCTGTCCACATGACCCATGCGGCCGACGAAGTTGCGGTTCGTTGTGGCGATGCAGCGTTCGCCCGCTGCCAGAATGCCCATATAGCCGCCGAGGCACGGACCGCATGTCGGGGTAGAAACAACCGCGCCCGCGTCGATAAATGCCGTCACGTAGCCGCGCTCCACGCATTCGCGGTAGATCTGCATCGTGCCCGGAATGATGATGCAGCGGATGCCGTCCGCAATCTTCTTGCCGTTCAAAATGCTGTACGCCGCTTCCATGTCTTCCATTCTGCCGTTCGTGCAGCTGCCGATGACGACCTGGTCGACCTTAATATCGTGCAGCTCGCTTGCCGGGTGCGTGTTCTCCGGCAGATGCGGACAGGCGACGGTCGGCACAATCTCTGTGAGATCGATATCGATAACCTTTTCGTATTCCGCGTCGGGGTCTGCTTCGTATACAACCGGCTCGCGTTCGCTTCTGTCCTGTAAATAGGCAAGCGTAATATCGTCCACCGGGAAAATACCGTTTTTCGCACCGGCCTCAATCGCCATATTGCAGATGCACAGGCGGTCGTCCATGGAGAGGTTCTTCACGCCCTCGCCGGTGAACTCCATGCTCTTATACAGCGCGCCGTCCACGCCGATCATGCCGATGATTGTGAGGATAACGTCTTTGCCGCTGCAATTTTCCGGCAGCTTACCGGTCAGGTTAAATTTGATCGCGGACGGAACCTTAAACCACGCCATGCCCGTTGCCATGCCGGCTGCCATATCCGTAGAGCCAACGCCTGTGGAGAACGCGCCCAGCGCACCGTAGGTACAGGTGTGGCTGTCCGCGCCGATGATGCAGTCGCCGACGGTCACAATGCCCTGCTCCGGCAAAAGCGCATGCTCAATGCCCATCTTGCCCACGTCATAGAAGTGGCTCACACAGTGGCTGCACGCAAACTCGCGGCACGTCTTGCTCTGCTCCGCTGCCTTAATATCCTTGTTCGGCACAAAGTGGTCAAGTACGATCGTCACTCTGTCCTTATCGAAAACGTCTGTAAAGCCCGCTTTCTTAAACTCATGGATTGCGACCGGCGTCGTGATGTCGTTGCCGAGCACGATATCCAGCTTTGCATTGATGAGCTGACCGGCGGTAACTTCACGGAGACCCGCGTGCGCCGCAAGAATCTTCTGCGTCATGGTCATTTTCATTTTAGTTTCCCCCTTTGATCATATTGTTGTAAGCGCTCAACAGCGCCTTTGTATTTGCCTTTACAACGTCGGTGTCGGTGCCTGCGCCCCAGAACATCGAACCGTCTTCCTTTTCAAGGCCGATGTACGAAGCCGCCACACTCTGCGAGCCCTGCCCCTGCATACTGTGTTGGGTAAAGACCTGCAGGGTGTACTCTGCACCGGTGTACGCACGCAGCGCGTTGTTGATCGCGTTGAGGGAGCCGTTGCCCTCCGCTTCCATCTCGGTCTCTTCGCCGTCCTTCGCGAACGTGATGCCGATCTTCACGTTGTCCTTGTCGCGCATAAATTCAAAATCCGTCACGGTAACACCGTTCGTCAGATTGAGGTAGTTCTCTTCAAAGATATTCAGAACCTCATCCGGCTTCAGTTCCTTGTGCTCGTGGTCGGAAATATCCTTGCACAGATAGCTGAAGTGCTCGCGCATTTTCGGCGGCAGGTTATAGCCGTACGTCTGCTCCAGCAGATAACCGATGCCGCCCTTGCCGGACTGGGAGTTGACGCGGATAACGTCTGCGTCGTACGTTCTGCCGATGTCCTTCGGGTCGATCGGAATGTACGGTACGTTCCACTGATGCAGCTTATTTTTCGCTCTGTATTTCATGCCCTTTGCAATCGCATCCTGGTGGCTTCCGGAAAACGCCGCAAACACCAGTGCGCCCGCATACGGGGCTCTTTCGTACACATGCATACGCGTGCACTTTTCATATTCGTCCACAAGGTACGGCATGTCGGAGAAGTCAAGCTTCGGGTCAACACCGTGGGAGTACATGTTCATCGCAAGCGTAATAATATCCACGTTGCCGGTACGTTCACCGTTGCCGAACAGCGTACCCTCTACGCGGTCTGCGCCGGCAAGGAGCGCCAGCTCGGTGTCCGCAACGCCCGTGCCGCGGTCGTTGTGCGGGTGCAGAGACAAAGTCACGAATTCACGGTACTTGAGATTCTCGCTCATGTACTCGACCTGCGAAGCATACACGTGCGGCATGCTCATTTCCACCGTGACCGGCAGATTGATGATGACGTTGTTCGTCTCACTCGGCTCCAGAACGTCGAGAACCGCGTTGCAGACCTCCAGTGCGTATTCCGGTTCGGTGCCCGTAAAGGACTCCGGAGAATACTCAAAGCGGAAGTTGCCTTCGTATTCGGCCGCAAGCTTTTTGACGAGCTTCGCGCCGTCTACGGCGATCTTCTTGATTTCTTCCTTGGACTTCTTAAACACCTGCTCGCGCTGTGCAACGCTGACGGAGTTATAGAAGTGGATAATCGCGCTCGGTGCGCCCTTGCACGCGTCGAATGTCTTACGGATGATATGCTCGCGGCACTGGGTGAGCACCTGCACGGTAACGTCCTCGGGAATCATGTTGTTGTCAATCAGCGTGCGGAGGAACTCATATTCCGTCTCGCTCGCCGCCGGGAAACCGACCTCGATCTCCTTAAAGCCAACCTGCAAAAGCACTTTGTAGTATTCAAGCTTTTCTTCAAGGCTCATCGGGATGACAAGGCTCTGGTTGCCGTCGCGCATATCCACGCTGCACCAGATCGGCGCCTTTTCAATGTGGTCTTTTTCCACCCACTTGTTATATTCTTTCGATACCGGGAAGTACCCGACCTTATATTTGCTTGCGTCCATCATTTTGCTTTCTCCTCTCAACCCTTGGTGGTTCTGAAGCCTGCTTCACGCAGGGCGTTTTTGATCGTTTTCACATGGTTGTTGTCGCGCGTCTCCATTTCGATGCGCAGGAAGCAGCCGTTAATGCTTTCGGTGTTGCCCTTTTCATAGTGCACGCCGGTCACGTTGCCGCCGCAGTCCGCGATGATCGAAGAGATCTCCTTGAGCTGACCGGGCTTGTCGATAAGCTCGATGAGGAGGCTCGCGGAACGGCCGGAGTTCATCAGGCCGCGGTCAATCACGCGGGAAAGGCTCGTCACATCGATGTTGCCGCCGGAGACGATGCACACAACGCGCTTGCCCTTTAAATCAAATTTATTGAACATCACAGCGGCAACGGAAGCAGCGCCCGCGCCCTCCGCGATCATTTTCTGTTTTTCGATGAGTGCCAAGATTGCGCTCGAAACTTCGTCCTCGCTCACCAGCGCGATGTCATCCACATATTTTTTGACAATCTCAAACGTGTTGTCACCCGGGCGCTTTACGGCGATGCCGTCCGCCACGGTCTGCACGGTGTCGAGTGTCTCGATCTTGCCGTCGTGAATGGAGTTGTACATGCTCGGTGCGCCGGTCATCTGTACGCCGTACACCTTCACGCTCGGGCGGATGTGCTTTGCGGTGTACGCAATGCCGGAGATGAGTCCGCCGCCGCCCACCGGCACCACAATGGCATCGATGTTGTCAAGGTCATTCAGAACCTCCAGCGCGATGGTTCCTTGGCCCGCGATAACGTCTTCGTCGTCAAACGGGTGCACGAACGTATAACCCTCTTTTTCTTTCAATTCAATCGCCTTGTTATACGCGTCGTCGTAAACGCCCTCCACAAGGCAAACCTCTGCGCCGTAGCCCTTTGTGGCCTCCACCTTGGAGATCGGTGCGGAGTCCGGCAGACAGATGAGCGATTTGATGCCGTTTTTCGTTGCCGCCAGCGCCACGCCCTGTGCGTGGTTGCCCGCGGAACAGGCAATAACGCCTTTCGCTTTCTCTTCTGCGGAAAGCTGGGAGATCTTATACGCAGAGCCGCGCACCTTAAAAGAGCCGGTGATCTGCAAATTCTCGGGCTTTAGGTACAGGTCGCAATCCGGCGCGATGCCGTAGGTCTTCACGACGTTTGTTTCGCGGATGATGCTCTTTAGAACGGTTTGTGCATCAAATACTTTGTCTAATGATAACATGTTCTTCTGCCTTTCCTGCTGTGTTCGGTTTAAAGCCTTATGAATTTGAAAGTTTGTGCTTTCAAACTTGCAGCTTGTTTCCTTGTTCTTCCGCTTTGAAGTGTAAAAAAACCGCCTCAAAGCCGTTTATGCTTTGAGACGGGTGTAATAACTAAATTATGCACTCGCGGTACCACTCAAATTGCGGAGAACCTCCGCCACTCTTCGAAGTCCAATAACTTCTATGCACTGACGTAGCAATCACGGGATACCCTACTGAATTCGCTGTTCAGGCATCCGGCTCGGAAGGGAGAAATCTCTGCATCTCTGCACCGGTTCACACCTGCCACCGGCTCTCTGGAACAGCTCTGCACAGACAGTCTTCGTCATCGCTTTTTGTTATGAAATTGAATAGATTATAACACCCGCTTTCCCCGTTGTCAATGCTTTTCGACCGCCTTGTCAAAATTTTTCTTTTGTAAGTTTTGCAGGAAACACCTTTTCTCCCATCGTTTTTCCTTTTTTCTCAAATCGGGCGCTTTTTCCGCAATTCACGCAAAAAGTGTGGAAAACAACGTGCAAAATCCGCAGTTCTGCCATAGCCAAAATAAAAAAGGTATGATAAAATAAGAAGGTTAAAAAGAGACTATGTATTTTCGGGTGATTTTCGTGACAAAAAGTATGACAGAGGGTAAGCCCCTCAAGCTTATCCTGCAATTTGCGGTGCCGCTTTTGCTCGGCAACCTCTTGCAGCAAATGTATAATCTGGTTGATGCCGCCATCGTCGGCCGTGTGCTCGGCACCGGCGCACTCGCCGCCGTCGGCGCTACAAGCAGCGTGCAGTTTCTGGTACTCGGTTTCTGCATCGGCATCTGCATCGGCTTCGGTATCCCCATCGCCAAAAGCTTCGGCGCAGAGCGTCTTGATAAAATGCGTTCGTACATTTTCAACTCCGTGCTGCTTACCGCCTTATTCGCGGTGCTCATCACGGCGGTATGTTCACTGTGCTGCACGCTTATTTTACAAATGCTCTCCGTGCCGCAGGATGTTTTTGACGACGCCTACGCGTATCTCATCGTCATTTTCCTCGGCATCCCCTTTACCTTATTATACAATCTGCTCTCCAGCATCCTGCGCTCCGTCGGTGACAGCCGCACGCCGTTCCTGTTCCTCGCCATCTCGACCGTCCTGAATATCGGTCTTGACCTGCTCTGCATCATTGTCTTCAAGTGGGGCGTTGCGGGCGCGGCGATCGCCACCATCGCAGCGCAGGCGGTCAGCGGCATTTTGTGCCTCATCTATATCCGCTTCCGCGTGCCGCTCCTCACGCTTTCCCGCGCAGACTGCAAAGCGGATGCCGAATCCATCCGTGACCTCGTCGTCATGGGCATCCCCATGGGACTTCAAACCTCCATCACGGCCATCGGCAGCATGGTCATGCAGGCGGCGAACAACGGTCTCGGCAGCGTGTACGTTTCGGGCTTCACGGCCGGTATGCGCCTGAAGCAGTTCTGCATGTGCCCGTTTGATGCCCTCGGCTCTGCCGTTTCCGTCTTCTGCGGTCAGAATCTCGGTGCAAAAAAGCCGGAGCGCATCCGTCAGGGTGTACGGCTCGGCGTCATCGTCGGCGTCGCCTACGGCTTCTGCATCGGCCTTGTCATGATCTTCTTCGGCCGCAGCATGTCCACGCTCTTTGTTGAATCGAGTGCAGGCGACGTGCTCGACGCTTCCGCAAAATATCTGCGCTGCATGGGCTACTTCTTCTGGAGTCTCGGCATCCTCAACATCTGCCGCATGGCGACACAGGGCATCGGCTTCTCCGGCCGCGCGGTATTCTCCGGCGTAACGGAAATGTTCGCGCGCTCCATCGTCAGCCTCGGCTTTGTCGGCGCGTTCGGCTATACGGCTATCTGTTTCTCGGATCAAACCGCGTGGATCGCCGCCGTGCTCTACATCACCCCCACCTGCCTGCACTGCATTAAGAAAGTCACAAAGCAGATCGAAGCGGAAAAAGCGAACGCCAATCTCTCCGAAAGCGTTGGTTAAAAGTTTTTGATCCAACTTTTTTCAAAAAGTCGGTCAGATTCCAAAGGTGAAACCTTTGGTCGTCGTCCGCAGACGACGAAACCCTTTTGCCTACCCAAAAATCAGTTGAACCGCAAGGGACTCAATTAGGGGTCCCTTGAAAGGCTTGCCCTGCAAGCCTTTAGAAAAAGCTCCCCCATCTCAACTATATAAAAGGAACCCATCTATGAACGAAACTATTGTAACACTCAAAAAAGGCGAAGGCCGCGCTTTCAAAGCGGGCGGTCTTTGGATCTATGACAACGAGATCGAAAGCATCCACGGCACGTTCAAAAACGGCGCCGTCGTCACCGTGCAGGAGCAAAACGGCTGCCCGCTCGGCCGCGGCTTCATCAACCAGAACTCCAAAATCCGCGTCCGCATGCTCACCCGCGACGCGTCACAGGAGATTGACGACGCGTTCCTCGAGATGCGCGTGCGCAACGCCTGGGCATACCGCAAGCGCACGGTCGATACCTCCGCCTGCCGCGTCATTTTCGGCGAAGCGGATTTCCTGCCCGGCCTTGTCATCGATAAATTCTCCGATGTCCTCGTCGTCGAGTCCCTCGCGCTCGGCATCGATAAAATGAAGCTGCAGATCGTTGACATCTTAAAGAAAGTCCTGCTCGAAGACGGCATCAAAATTCGCGGCGTGTACGAGCGCAGCGACGCCAAAGAGCGATTAAAAGAAGGCATGGACCGCAAAAAGGGCTTCATCGGCGACGAATTCGACACCGATGTCAAGATTGTCGAAAACGGCGTGCGCTACATCGTGGACGTTAAAGACGGCCAGAAGATCGGCTTTTTCCTCGACCAAAAATATAACCGTCTCGCCATGCAGCGCATCTGCAAGGATATGGATGTGCTCGATTGCTTCACACACACGGGCTCCTTCGCGCTGAACGCCGGCATCGCGGGCGCAAAGCACGTCCTTGGTGTAGACGCGTCCGAGCTCGCCGTCGCGCAGGCGCAGAAAAACGCCGCTCTAAATCATCTTTCCGATACGGTCGAGTTCAAGTGCGCCGACGTTTTTGACCTGCTCCCCGCGCTCGAAAACGAAGGCAAGCAGTTCGACGTCGTCATTCTCGATCCCCCGGCGTTCACAAAATCCAAAAACGCCATTAAAAACGCCGTCAAGGGCTACCGCGAGATTAACCTGCGCGGCATGAAGCTCGTCAAGGACGGCGGCTACCTTGCCACCTGCTCCTGCTCGCACTACATGAACGCCGAGCTCTTCGCCCAGACCATTGGGCAGGCCGCGCGCGCCGCGCACTGCCGCCTGCGTCAGGTGGAGTTCCGCACCCAGTCGCCGGATCATCCCATTTTGTGGAGTGCCGACGAATCCTATTACCTCAAGTTCTATATTTTTCAAGTCTGCCACGAGCACTGAGGAGGCGCTTTTCCTTGAAATTCACAAACGACCTCGGATCGGATAACATTAAAGGCCTCGTCTGGACCTTGGCCGTTCCCTCCATGCTCTCGCAGCTCGTCAGCGTACTGTACAGCATTGTAGACCGTATGTACATCGGCAATATTCCGAGCAACGGCACACAGGCGCTCGCGGGCGTCGGCGTGTGCGGCCCCATCGTCACGCTCATCTCGTCGTTTGCGTTTCTCGTCGGCATCGGCGGTGCGCCGCTTGTCAGCATCAACCTTGGCGAAAAGAACATAGACGCCGCTAAAAAAGTTATCGCAAACTGCTTCGTGTACATTTTGTCCCTCGCTGTGCCCGTCACGGTGCTGGCATATATCTTCCGCCGCCCCATTTTGCTCACGTTTGGCGCGACCGAGGCCGTTTACCCCTACGCCGAGACCTACTTTTCGCTCTATCTTATCGGCACGGTCTTCGCCCTCACCGCCACAGGCATGAACCAGTTTATCATCACACAGGGCCACAGCCGCAGCGGCATGTTCTCCGTTTTAATCGGCGCCATCATCAACATTGTGCTCGACCCCATTTTTATCTTCGCTCTCCATATGGGCGTCGCGGGCGCGGCCATCGCCACGGTCATTTCGCAGGTTGCAAGCTGTGCGTTTGTGCTGTGCGTCCTGTTCGGCAAACATATCGAAGTTCCCATCACATTTGGCGGATACGATTTAAAAGTCATCGGCCGTGTGACGAGCATCGGCATGAGCGCGTTTCTCATTATTCTTTTCGATAACGTCATGCTCATCTCGCTCAACATGATGCTTCAGCGCTACGGCGGCGACAACAGCGACATGCTCCTCACCTGCAACACCATCGTGCAAAGCTTCGAGCTGCTCATCACCATGCCGCTCGGCGGCCTCACCATGGGCACACAGACCATTTTAGGCTACAATTTAGGCGCACGCCGTCCGGAGAAAATCCTTCGCGCGCAGCGGTACATCTTCGTCATCGCGGTCAGCTTTTGCGTCCTCATGACGCTCGCCGCGCAGACCATCCCGCATCTCTTTGCAGGCATTTTCACCAAAGAACCCGAATACATTGCCATGACGGCGCGGCTCATCCGTATTTACACGCTCGGCACCGTGTTGCTTGGCATGCAGTACGAGATTGTGGACGGCTTTACGGGCATGGGCGTCGTCAAAATCGCGCTGCCGCTTTCGGTCTTTCGCAAGGTCATCTTCTTTGCGTGCATTTTCATCCTGCCGCGCTTCCTGCCCATCGAGCAGATCTTCTTCTGCGAGCCCATCTCGGATATTTTACCGCCGCTCGTCTCCATTTTGGTCTACGCACTCACCATCAAACGCGTTATTAACCGCGGTCCGCAAAAGCAGATCGCCTGACTTCTGTAAATCTTTTCCGAAAGGACTGTTTTAAATGGCATTTCGTTCCGTACCGTATGACTCCCTGTCTTTAAACCCGTTCACAAAAATCGGCAAAGAGTGGGCCCTGCTCACCGCCGGCGATGAAAACGGATTCAACACCATGACCGTCTCCTGGGGCGCCATGGGCTTCATGTGGGGCAAGCCGTCCGTCACCGTGTATATCCGCCCGCAGCGCTACACGAAAGAGTTTGTCGATACCCGCGATACTTTCACGCTCTCGTTCTACCCCGCAGAGAAAAAAGACGCACTCTCCTACCTCGGTAAAGTTTCCGGCCGTGATGAAGACAAGGTCAAAAAAGTCGGCTTCACCCCGGCGTTCACAAACGGCAATGCGTATTTTGAAGAAGCGGAGCTCGTGCTCGTCTGCCGCAAAATGAGCCGCACGCCGTTAAGACCCGAGCAGTTCCTCGACGAAACCGTAGACGGACGCTGGTACCCGAACAAGGATTACCACGAAATGTACATCGCAGAAGTCATCGATGTGCTCGTCAAAGAATCATAAAAAGCACAAAACCGCCGCATACCGGAAAAATTTCGGTATGCGGCGGTTTTCTCATATCTATCCTGTTTTTAAACGCATTCACCGAAGCAATCCTTAATCTCCGTCATGCGCGTCATCTGCTTTACGCCAAACGGACAGCGCTTCGGCAAGTATCGCGTTATCAAATAGTCTTTTTGCGCGTTTTCCTTGCGATTTTGCAGGGATTGTGCTACCATGTTTCCTATAAATTCAAAAAAGGAGGGACACCGTATGACGTTTGTCTCCACAAAAAAATTAGAAAAGCCCATCCCGGAGGGCATGTCCCCGCAGAAAGCACCGTGCGGGTCTGCCTTTGCAAGATAAAAAATTCGGAGGTATTTCCCGTGTCTGATAAACTTCAAAAATCCCCGTTGGCGGTCGTTTTCAATATCGTGCTCGCCGTCGCGCTCGTGCTGTTCGTCGCCATTGAAGTGGCAGCCCAGACCGGAGTACTTGCCGCCGCCTTCGGCACCCCCGGCGATGTGTACGCCGAGTTC
>QWCY01006161.1_pt1 | contig 10802 bp, 9 predicted proteins | sample 1972631 | NCBI WGS metagenome assembly QWCY01 (sample SAMN09866696, study PRJNA288562) | Human gut metagenome isolate pre1_stool, whole genome shotgun sequencing... | isolation source: gut | host: Homo sapiens | place: USA: California
AAACAGAGGAGGAGCTGGTGACTCTTCCCGAAGACAGGAAGTATTTCAGCTCTCCCTCTGTTTATAGAGGGAGTACCCCGAAGGGGGGAGGGAGTTTGAAAAATGACTTTTGGGACAACCCCGTTCTTACTGATCTAATCAAACAATTGAGAACAAAAATCTTTCAACTTTTCACCTCTCAAACCTTTTCCTATAATCTTTCCATCCGGGTCAATCACCCAAATGGCAGGAATTCCGACTATACCGTACAACTCGTACACGTGTTTTTTATTCTTACCTCGTAAGATTCCTTGATTCCACACCATACCGTCATCTTCTATTGCTTTCCGCCATGCCTGTTCATCCTTATCCGACGACACAGACAAAACATCCAATCCCTTTTCATGAAGTTTTTGATAAATTTCCTTCACGTGAACCGATTCGGCACGACATGGCATACACCAAGACGCCCAAAAATCCAGAATAACATATTTTCCCCGCAGGTCGGCCAAAGATACGGTATCACCCTCCAAAGTTATAGCGGTAAAAACAGGAGCCATACTTCCCGGAGCCACCCGAGTCAATGTCTCTGCCCGATTCTTCATATCAAGATAATAACGATTACCAGCAAGTTGTTGATCGAATTTCTTTAAAACCGAATAAATCTCGTCAGCATCCATGTTCAAATACCTCTTCCAGTAACTATACAAGGTTGCTAAAGAATTTCCATCTCCAGCCAACTTATCTTGAAAACGAAGTAATTCTTCCTCGTATTCTTGCATAATCACTTTCCGTCTTGCTATCTGTTCTTCCTCGCTCGCCTCTCTCATATCAGGAGCAAACATGGCATTCTCTCTCTTTTCCGATAATAACTTCGTAAACCGTTGATAACTCTGCCACTCATCATTTCCCCGAGTACCCGATGCCCGGGAGAAGAAAAGAGAATCCACGTGACCACGCACCTGTACATTTCCTTTCTCTGCGAAGAAAAGAGCCCTTCCCGGCAGATTACCAAATTGTAATTCATACGCTTCCCCGTAATATTCTCCCGGCAAATCAAACTGGAACCGTCCCCCCTGCATAGTTACATTCATCACCGTATCATACTGAAACCCGGTGACCTGACGTAAAACCGCGATCTCTACATCATTCTTTATTCCCTCTATACGCCCCTGTACGTGACAAACATCTTTAGATGTACAGGCACATACACAAATCACCAACCATAACCCTAATAATCCCTTCATACGCTTATTTATTTATACATGAATAACTTCTCTGGTGTATTCTCCTTCTTCGACAAAGTTGCCAGCACATCCGTACGGCTAGGCAGGATAACTACAACTGTCCCCTTATCCACGAATTTAGACAATTTCACCAAATCATCATTTTTCAATCGGATACATCCATGAGTCTCCCGCCCGGGAACCGTTGCAGGATCATGCGTACCATGAATTCCAATACCTTTAAATCCCGGAGTACTCAACCGGATAAACAGAGGCCCGTAAGCCCCTTTCACCGGTCCTTTCCCGAAGTCATACGTCCAATGTGCCGCAGATTCCTTACTCACAACTTTAAAAACACCTTCCGGTGTCCGGTTATCCCCTGCTTTCACTTTCTGTCCGAAATTCATCCCGCAAGCGATAGGAAATTTTAATAACTCCTTCCCGTCATTATCATAAACGGTCATCTTCATCTCTTCCTTAGAGACAATAATGTAAGCGGCCTTTTGCGCAAAGGCCGTTGACGTGATCATGAGAAACGATAAACACGCCAGAATATATTTTAATTTCATGTGATTACTTTCCTAATATTTCAGCAATAATATAATTCATGTGAGCATATTTCTCCGTGATAAAGAGCAGGTACCGAACGTCCAAACAAATAACCCGATGTAGATTTTGATCAAAGTTGAAATCACGGGTCATGGACTCCCAGTTGCAGTCAAATACCAACCCGATCAATTCTCCTTTCGCATTCAATAACGGACTTCCTGAATTACCCCCGGTAACATCTCCATTCATGATAAAATCAGTCGGCAGATCGCCATTCTCTCCATAACGCCCGAAATCTTTACTTCCCCAAAGTGTTCTCAATTTCTCCGGCAAATCGAAATCCGGATTCCCCGTGTTCGCATCCGCTTTCGCTATCACCCCACTTAATCGTGTCTGGTAAGGTTTCACGGTTCCGTTTCCTAAAGGTAAATCACAAATCGTTCCGTAAGAAAGACGGATCGTCTTATCTGCATCCGGATAATAATCTTCTTGGTGGAAATTCAATCTTCCTTTGTTATACTGGTATTGAGCTTTTCGAACGACATCCAGTTTTTTGCTAACCAAAGCAAATATTTCCTTACGCTTTTTCTCCATCTGGGCCTCCACCTGATAGGCAATGTCATTTTCAACATTCCATTTCGGATCATTCAAAGCTGCCAACAAACGTTCTTCATTAGCAAACACGGACTGATCATACATATTATCAACAAAACGATCAATATCTCCCTTATATTCTGTTTTTAAGGTAGCAAAAAATTCAGGTAGCAAATCTGCCTCCAAATCATTCTGCATAACCTTTAACAAAGCCTTTGTGACTGCCCGATCAACCTTTTCGGAATAATCTTTATACTGCATCTTTGTATTCACTACAAAGTTTTTCATCGACTCTCCTCTTTCTTTCCTAACATAAGGGATAGATCGCCCAAAACCAGAAATGAAGCTTATCATCTCACATCCTTCACCAAAAACTTCCACGTAATACCCTTGAGCCAGACGATAACGAGCTGTCTCTTTAATTCCTTTCTCCATCGTCTGAAGCATACCAGCATAAGCCTGACGCACGGAATCATTCTCGCAAGAATTCAAGAACTCTTGTTCTTGTTCAGCCTTTTTCTTACAAACATCAAGATCCTCAATCCATTGATTTACCCCGATGGAATTCTTACAATAATTGGCTGATGATGCAAATTTTTCTGCATATTTAATACGCAGACTCTCGTCCTCACGCATAAACTTCTGCAATATTTCCTGTCTGGCCGTACGAACCTTGATTAACGGGGGATTCAACACGTTCTGCCTCTCCCAGATCAGCATAGAAGTTGCATTCCGTTCCGTAAAACCGGGATAACCAATTGACATAGCGTAATCTCCTTTTTCATATCCTTCTGTTGAAACCTTCAGATACACTTCCGGATGATAAGGAACATTATCGGCATGATAACCGGTTGATTTCCCGTCTTTAGATACATACACTCTCAGAAAAGCGAAATCACAACCATGACGAGGCCACGTCCAGTTATCTGTCTCTCCTCCAAATTTTGCAATTGCAAACGGGGGCGCCCCCACGAGACGAACATCTTGAAATGATTGCGTTACATACAGCACGTGCAACGTGTAATCCCGGTAACTGCGAATATTTACTTTCATTCCCGGAAATTGTTTCCGGTATTTTTCCGCAATGCCATTAACAACTCCAAATCTTGTACTATATTCCGGTTTTACTCCCACCAACTTGGCGTTCACTTCCTCTGAAATATCTTTAATCACCCGGTTAATGGAAATATCAACTCCCTTCAATGGAATTTCTTCCCCCTGATTCATCGCCCAGAATCCATCTCGAATATAGTTATGCTCATCCGAACTACTCTGTTGAATAGCTGCATAGGCACAATGATAATTCGTTAGCAACAAACCGTCTTTTGAAATAAAAGAAGCTGTCCCACTTCCATTGTAAGAAATAATAGCCTGGCTTAAACTATCTACAACATATTCCACGGGAATCTTTAATCCCAATTTTTTCATCTGAGCCTCATTGTGCTGTTTCAAGCGTGATAACAGCCACATTCCCTCATCCGCACGCAGCGCCAGCACGGGGCATACCAGTAATAGTAATATAATTATTTTTTTCATTCTCGAACATTTAGAAAACAACCCAGTAATCACTTATTTTGGAATAATCCGGTACAAAATGCAACCAATTCTTCCCCTTTAAGTCCTTGAGCCAGAATTTTACCTTCCGGATCAATCACCCATATAGCCGGGATGCCGTCAATCCCGTATAGTTGTGCCACCGGAGTATGCTTTCCACCTTTTAATAATTGACACCCATGATTCCAGATCATGCCATCTTCCTCGATCGCTTTCAGCCAAGCCGCTTTCTTATCATCCAAGGAGACAGAAAACACTTCCAATCCCGCATCATGAAATTTATTATATATATCCTTTATATAAACTGTCTCTTCCCGACAAGGCGCACACCAAGATGCCCAGAAATCCAAAATAAGATATTTACCCCGGAAAGAAGAAAGTTTTATCGTTCCATCATCCACCGTCTTCACTTCAAAATCAGGAGCCATCACACCCGGAGATATTTTACGTAAAACATCGGCCTGTGCTTTCAATTCTTTATAATACCTGTTATCAGCTAACTGAGGAAATTTTGCCAATATCCGATCAATCTCATCGTATTTCAACAATTGCAACGCTTGATAATACAGAAATAAAGGAACCACGGAATTTGCATCCGCTTGTGCTAATGAATCTTTATAACGTTCGATCTCTCCCTCTAGCTTTTGGAAAAGTTGCGTGTATTTTACTCGTTTAATGCTATCCGAATCATTACTGCTACCTATTTCTTTTCCCAAAAGATTGCGTTGCTTGGCGATATCCAACATGAACTTCTGGTATCGATCCCAACTATCGTTTGCCGGCGTTCCCGTTACATTCGCATCATAAATCGTTTTCCCACTTCCTTCGATACGTACATTTCCCTGTTCAGCAAAAAAAGCAACCGACGAACGCTTATCTCCAAATTTCAAACTATATTGCTCACCCCATAAATCACGAGGGATCTCCAAGCGGAAACTCCCGTCTTTCATGACGGTTTGCATAAGTGTATCATGCGTGAACTCACCCGTTCTCCGCAACAGATAAACCGTTGTCTCTCCGGAGAAGTCACTCATTTTACCATCCACTTTACACGCATCACCACTACAACCACTTAATATTAACATACAAAGTAGATACATCAATCCACCAAACTTTTTCATACTCGACTCTTTTATAAATACAGTTTTTACATACACGAACATTTTCAGAGGGAATACATCGACATCAACCGCCGATGCTCCCCCTGAAGAATACTAAACTTTAGGTCTATTTTGACTTGTAAGCCATGTGAGTAATCTTTTTGAAACCATCATACGTCTTAACCTTGTCTTTTAGCACCTCTCCACTTGTCTCCACGATCGGGCATTCCAACAATTTTCCTTCTCCTGTCGTTGAATTATAAACTCCGACATAAAGAAGTTTGCCTTCATTCTCTTTACCGGATACTTTAAACAAATACATCATGCTAATTTCATACCCCGCTTGAATCAATTCATTCGGCAAGGTATAACGCAAGGTTGAAGTTCCACCCGAAGTATAATTACATTGTTTCACTTCTGTCGCTGTCGCGTAATAAAGTAACTCGCTTCGATTTCCCACGGCAAATGCCTTGGCATCCTTCATGTCCGTGCATCCGCTTGCACTGTATTTCCCGACACCCCGGTTTCCATCGTCAAACTTGGAAAAATCACACACGTAAATAGTGTAATCAGCTACATTATCCGGATCTCGCATCACGCAATACCATTTTTTCTCGAATCCATGCTCTGCATATACCATATCCTTCCCGATCAAATTCATGTCGAAAGCGGCTGCAGCCCCGGCTTCTTTAAACGTTTTAGGAGTTCTACTATAATCAATATACAAGAAACGTCTTTGTAACCGATCATAGAAAACGCCATAATAATACCCACGTTCTTGAGTTCCAATAAACGGTTCTGCATAATACTCCATACCGAAAACGGGGACACCAAATTTCGTAAATGTCGTGGAAACCTGTCCCGCAAAATACAACTTTCCTCCGTTAACCAATAAATCATTATAACTCCATGAATTATATCCTTGGAAATCGATCTTACTACTTTCCAACGGCTCGGTGAACATATCGGCATACGCATCCAATATCTCCAAATCACTTCCTCTCGTCCGGGATCCCCCCTGATTTCCTTTCGTGTACACGTAAACATTATGGGTATTATTCACGTAGGCAACCATCCCCGGAGCCCCAACTGCTCTATGACCGTTGGTTATCGAGAAAATATTATGCTTTACACCATCTGTCGCCGCATCCGTAACAATTCTATCATTTACCAGAATACTCACGTCCGTCGAATCAGAATCACCATGCATAACCATCAATCCCACCGAGGCAAAAGATTCCACATAAAGTTTACGGGACATCACCTCGGAAACGCCATTTTGTTTATCCGTTACCGTAAAACTAAGCGTATATTCTCCCGGTGGGGTTGTCACCTTGTAATTCAATTTTCTTTCTTGCCCAACCACATCATTTACAATCTTTCCCGTTTCCGTGTTAGGCATATTCGACTCTTGAAAAATCTTCCATTCGTAAGATAAATTTGAATCATCCGCCCCTTGTTTAACACCCGGGTCGACCACCAAATAATCCAACTGGGTTATCCGATACGAATTTGCCATTTTTGAAGAATCAATTTCGATAGGTAACAAATCCGAATAGGAATAATTTCCTTCATCATCCAAACAAGCTTGGAAAAGGAAAAGTCCCATAATCAATATCCATATATTTTTATTCATATTCTTCCAATTAATTCAATCAACATCTATATTTTTCCTATCCGATACCACCTGTTCCGGTCCAAACCTGAAATTCTACCAATCCAAGTTCATCCTCTAAAGGTTCATCATGTGTTTTATTGTATTCGTAAAGAGCTTCACGCACCTTCGCGTTATAAAACCCTAATGTCACAAGATCCTGCGGGTCCGGTAATTCCACGATGCCACAAGCCTCCAAAATGAAAGCATAACGGATCTCGGTAAACTCCCCGAAACAATTCTTATAATTGGAAGAATCCCAGTTATCCGGCTTGATAAACATATCTCCCCACAAAAAAATGGCTTTACTCGTTTTCTCAAAACCAACCCCAAAATACTCATTCGGTTCAACGGTCAACTCCAAGCGTACACTCTTATCCTTTAAACCGGCACGATACACGACCAAAGGTACATCCACCGTGTAGCTATTAGCCGGCATACTGACAGGGTCTAGTTTATAATTTTCATCTTTCTTTGCCGTGGTCGTTTCCTCGTTCACCACGAACTTGATTTCCCGGTCATACGGAACCGATTTCCCGATAATACGAGCTTTAAACCACAAGGTATCTTCTACACATTCATCACCTTTAGCCGGAAAAGAAAACACCATCGAATCCCGAGGAGTATTATTCAATCCATAACCCGGCATTTCAAACACCAGATACGCCTCGTTCCCGTAAACCTCTACATCTTTTTCTTCACAAGAAGACAAAGCAAATACCGAGGCTACAACCAGCATGATATATTTAAAATAACAATTCATAATTCTCTTATTTTGTTTCATCTGTCGTGTAATAGTCTCCAAACTCAATTTCATCATCCGGCTTCGGCAACACGTAAACATTATCCTCCGTCGCCGTCTGGTAACCATAAGGGAATTTTGTCAGCTCATTACGCTTGCAATAGTAGAAAAGCTGTCCCTCTGCCAAAAACTCTTTTGCATACTCTTTCGTCAATTCGTCACGCAATTTACTTGCATCCGTCAAATCTGACACGATACCCCGATGCCGTCTCACCTCGTTCAAATACTCCAAAGCCTTTGTATCATCTTCTCCGATCAAACACTCGGCCATGATATATGCCATCTCGGAACGACGAATCATCGGTAATCTCTTGGCATAATCTGCTTTATAGTTATCCGGTTGATAATATTTACGAATCACGTAATCCCGGCTACCGGTCTCCTGCTGTTTCATGATATAGTTTACCCGGTAATCATTCCCTCCGACAGCATTTCCCCGTCCGATCTCGTACCATTGTTGCATCGTGTAATTCTGGCAATAAAGCTGTTGACTACTCCCGTCTGTCAATAACCATTTATTAGCCAAATCCTTTAGATCCTTCACGTTAAGAGCAAAAATATGTTCGGTAGAGAACGTGAAATCTCGATCTTTATCTTCCGTTGCGGAAATAGCACTTGTCGTTACCCAAGGAAAAATATCATCGGCTATTGCCAAAATCTCCCCGGCAGCCGCCTTGGCCGTCTCCAGATCATCTCCCCACATGGCAACCCGAGCCTGCAATGCCTTCACCGCAAAATAATTGATACGCATCTGGCGGGCATTCATAAAACCATCACCGGAAAGATCTTTCAATTTCCCTTCCCTAATCGGGTCCTTTTCCAGACAAGTCAAGGCATTTTTAATATCCTCGTTCAACAAGGCCAACACCTCTTTCCCCGTGTACACGTGAGGCACTTCGATTTGCAAGGTTTTTACATACGGGATTGCCTCTTTATTCAAATCGGCAGCCGATGCAAATAAACGCAACAAGTCAAAATGGATATACGCTCTTAATCCCAATGCTTCTCCCTTGATAATATTATAATTATCACCCGTGAAAACAGATTGACGCTTATCAATATTATCCAATAGATTATTCACATTGGCCAGCATATTATACATCTTACTCCACATCGCATCAATCTGCGCCCGTACGGTTGTACTGGTCAAATATTTCCATTGTGAAACCTCATTGTACACCTGATTATTATAAGCGGCATAAGGCCCTGTCACAACATCAATAAACCCGTAAGTCAATTCACGCCCGTAAAGAGCCTCCGCTTTCATCAAAGTATAAGCCCCGATCAAAGCATCCTTAAAACCTGCCTCTGTTTCAAACAAATCATCAGACTTCACCTTCGTACGGGGTTCCACGTCCAACCATGACTCGCAAGAACTTGCCAGCACGGTCAGAATCAGTAACACACTGTATATAATTCTCTTTTTCATCTTCAGGTTTCTTAAAAGTTAACATTCAACGTAAACGAACAATACCGGGCAAAAGGATATGAAGTTCCTCGTTCTATCTGAACAGAAGATATTTTACCTATGTCATTCATATTAAATTCCCCTCTCATTATCCATTGTATTTATTCATAGCGATGTCTACATTTTCCTTAATCATAGCTTCTACTGCTTTATAAGCTTTTTCAAGACCTATCTCCAAGTCAGCTTGTTCTTCTTTTCTAAATCTAGAAAGTACAAAATCAGCTAAATCTTGCCCTTTCATAGGTTTTGAAACTCCTACTCTTACTCTTGGGAAGTCTCCAGACCCTAAGCATTTTACGATAGATCTCATACCATTATGAGTTCCTGCATTTCCCTTTTTTCTTATTCTTAGTTTTCCAACATCTAAGTCTATATCATCATATATTACTATTATATTGTCCAAATCAACCTTATAGTACTTATATATATCTATTAATGTTTCACCACTTAAATTCATATATGTTTGTGGCTTAACTAAAAGAACTTTCTCAGAACCTATTCTTCCTTCTCCTATTAATGCCTTATGTTTTATTTTCGTCACAGATATGTCATATTCCTTTGCTAAAATATCTATAACATTAAATCCTACGTTATGTCTTGTATTTTCATATTGCTTTCCAGGGTTTCCTAAACCTACTACTACGTACATAGTATTCCTCCTTAATTACTTATTATGTTAAACCAAAAATTGAGTATATCAAAATTGGTTAATATTATTAAAATTGTTGCTAGTGATATAAATGGTGCAAATGGTATTTTTCTTATTTTATCACTTTTTGTTAAAAGTATATACATACAATATATCGATGCTAATATAAAGGATAAAAATATTAGGTATATTGAATAATTTTTACCTAACACAAAACAACATAAGCCATAAAGACCTATGTCACCTTCACCTAATCCTTTAGTTACTTTAGCTAATATGTATGGTATTATAATTCCTACTAACAGTGATGTTATGTATGTTTTAGCGTCTGGTGATATTAAAAATATTCCACCTTGAATTATTATACCACTAAGTATCGTTATATCATATATGTATGTTGTATGATAGTCTATTATTGAAATTATGATTATAAATGGTATTAGTGATAAGTATTTTATTGATTGTTGTGTTATTCCATACTTTTGATAAGTTAGGACCATTGATAAAATCATTAGGATATAAATTATTATTGTATTAGATTTTGTTTTTGTCAGTTCATCACAGATTTTATAAATTTGATTGTTACAAATATATGAGATTATTATTGCAATTAATATTATATATATCATAAGTTTAATAATAGTAGTAGGCTACTAATATTATTAACTTTATGTATTTTTTGTAATCATCTATAAATCCTATTTTTACAATTTCAAATATGTTTATTTTAATATATTTTATGATATAATATAAATATAAAAAGAAATCACAACCTATTTAGCGGTAGAGTGTGATTTTCATATAAATTATTTTCTAATTTTTATGTCCACCCTTCTTGGCTTTAGGGTGGTTTTTACTTTTACAAATAAATTCTCTTAACTTTATGTAAGAATCTATTATTATAGAAATACAATATGTAAATACAATACATATTATAGCTATTTCTTTAAGTATCTTAAGTTTATCCATATATTTCACCTCCTTCCATGAAAAATGGAATTAGGCTTTAATATGAAAACTCACACCCTATAGATTGTAATTTCTCGAATTTTAATTATACCATAAAAACTGGTATATTAGAATAATCCAATATACCAGTTTATTATATTTGTACCATATAAGATACTTATCAATGCCCCCACAGATATAAACGGTCCATAAGGTATCATTGAATTAAATTCTTTTTTCTTAATCTTACTATATATTATAGTAGCTACTCCATAAATA
>QWCY01008792.1_pt1 | contig 10798 bp, 12 predicted proteins | sample 1972631 | NCBI WGS metagenome assembly QWCY01 (sample SAMN09866696, study PRJNA288562) | Human gut metagenome isolate pre1_stool, whole genome shotgun sequencing... | isolation source: gut | host: Homo sapiens | place: USA: California
ATCAGGAGGTAAACTGCCTATGGCAAGAGGCGACGGTATCCACCGTACCAGCGCAAGAAACGCAAGAATGAAAGATACAGACATCGACAACGCACAGGCTCATAATGAGCGTGAAAAATCATCGTATGTCAATCAAGACATCGTTCCCGAACGGACACAATATAACGTCCATTTCAAAACACCAACCGCCGGGTATAAGGAGATATTCGAGCAGATGCGCTCCGATGGCGTAATCTCCACCCGTGGTCTGAAAGCAGACGCCGAGAAGTTCGGAGAGCTGATCTTCGACGTCAACTCCGCGTACTTCTTCAACCACGGCGGCTATGAGTTCGCAAAACAATTTTACACCGATGCGTACAAAGCCGCAATTAAAATTGTCGGCGGCGAGCAATACATCCTTTCGGCGGTCATGCACGCCGACGAGCGCAACCGCGCCATGTCCGACGCGCTGGGACAAGACGTGTATCACTACCACCTTCATGTAGTCTATCTTCCCGTCGTAGAAAAGCAAATCCTGTGGTCGAAGCGCTGCAAGGATGAGTCGCTTCGCGGCACGGTCAAGGAGATAATTCAGCAGGTCAGCATGAGTAAGAAGTGGGCTTCCAAGCCCGCGCTGGACGAGAACGGTACGCCGATTCTGAGCACCAAGGGCAAGCCCGTTCTCAAAAAATCCTACAGCGTTTTGCAGGATGATTTCTTCCGGTATATGCGCGACGCCGGGTACGACGATGTGGAGCGCGGCGAACGCGGCAGTTCGGAGGAACACCTGACCGTGACGCAGTTCAAGGTGCAGCAGGAGCAGGCACGGCTGGCAGAACTCACAGAGCAAAACCGCCAGCAGGAGCAGCAGGCGACGACGCTCGGCAGGCAGATTGAGAAAATTCGGAATCAGCAGGTCGATGTGGCAGCCATCGAAAAGATAGAGGCAAAGCCCGTCCCGCTGTCCTCCAAAGTGATATTGGAGCGTTCTGAGTATGAATCGTTGGCAATGGCGGCAAAGAAGTACGTTACAGCCGAGAAAAAGGAATCCAAGCTGCAAAAAGCTCTGGACGCGGCAAACAGGCTGATTGCAAGGCTCAAGGAAGAGATTGCCGGTTTGAAGCAGGAGCTTTCTGAGTACAAATCCGTTCGCAGCAAACTCCGCACATCGGATCTGGAACGCGAAAACGCAGAGCTTCGCGGGAAAGTTCAACACTATGAAGACGTAATTCAGCGCAATAACCTCTGGCATTTCTTCCGTCCACGCAGAGAAAAAGCGGCAATGCGGGACGATGCCCGCTGATGTCGTGTTGAGCTGAGAAAAACGGATTTTATCGAATGGGAGCGTCCAGATCGAGCAGCGTATTGTCCGGGCGCTCCCCATTCAAAAATCAGCCTGTTTTTGCGGGTGTAGAGCCGAGAAAAAAACTTGAAAATGCGCCCGTTTTCGTAGAACAGGCAGAAATGGAGGCAATATGAAAACTGGACTGACCAAGCGGCAGAAAACGACCTGCATCTATTTTGACGAAGCCAGCAAAACCGTCGAAATCCAGACGCACAATACCGCGCTCAAAAAGCGGCTGACACAGTACGCGGCAGAGTATCCCAACCTGTGCAGGCAGACCGACGATGACGAACAGGGCGGTCTGACCTTTGAGATTGACCGCAGACGATTTGCCGTTCGCCTGACCGCACCGTATTCGGATGAGCGCCGAAAGGTAGCAAGCGAGCTTGCCAAGAAAAATGGATTGAAAGGACGAGACAAAACCGGAAACAAGTGATTTATCTGCTAATGACCATAGGAACTGCCATGCTCCTATGGTCATTTTGTATGAGCAAGAAATATTGGTAATTACGCCCTTGTTCCCAGATCCAAAGTATGATATACTGATAATGATTTCAGCGAAAACTGATTTTTACGCACCAAAATATGAATTCAATTTACTGTTGGAGTGAAGGACATGGCTGTAAGTTACAAGAAATTATGGAAGCTGCTAATTGATAAAGATATGAAGAAAAAGGACCTTTGCGCAGCAGCAGGCATTAGCCATGCGTCAATGGCAAAGCTCGGTAAAAATGAAAATGTTACAACCGATGTTCTTGTGAAGATTTGTACCGCTTTGCAATGCGATATTGGTGATATAATGGAATTAACAAAAGATGTTATTTGAGGAGAGATCATATGAGCATCAATAGAGATAAACCCGATCTTTGGAAAAATGATATTTTACAATCTGTGGATTTATATAATAGTTGGTTTATGGAATTTGCCCCCAAAGCATTTAGAGAAACGCGTGTAACAACAGCTAGCAGTGTGGAACGTGCTCTTGTTGATACGAGTTATCTGAGAAACATATCGGTCGAATTATTAAAAAATCACCCAGAGGTCTTGCCAATATTAAGAATGTCTACTTGTCCTCCTATAGCAAGAGATCGCCTTGTTGGTTTAGCTGGAGTGAGTAAAAGCTTGGTTGAAAATATGGAAGATGCAGATAATCCTCGTGTCTCTCCTCGAATGGCTGCAGATAGATTGTCTGACGAACTTTCAAAAATAGCCAGAACTATCAATAGGATGGCAGATCCAGATATATTTGTTTGGCTACCAGAAATGCGTGAACCCACTGAACAAGAGGTTCAGAGATCTGCGACTGTTGTTGCAGACAGATTGTGTGGTGCGGTAGCTGATCCGATTATTAGAAATGCTCAAGAGAAACGTCAGCTTGCAGCAATAACACAGTTCTTGCAAGATAGAGGTTATGCAGAAGCCAATGTCGGAACGAAGTATAACGAAATGGTACCAGGAACATTTTCGTTCCATACTAACGTGCCTGTATTAGTCGCTGAAGGATCAGAAGATCGAATCAACATTCCTGTTGATGTGGTTATTCTCCCTAAATCGGCTCAAGCTAGGGACTTTCCTCTCCTTATCGAAGCAAAATCAGCCGGGGATTTTACCAACGTAAACAAACGCCGTAAAGAAGAAGCTGCTAAAATGCAGCAATTAAAAAATACATATGGCAACACTGTGTCGTATAGTTTGTTTTTATGTGGATACTTTGATTCGGGATATTTAGGCTATGAAGCAGCAGAAGGAATTGATTGGATATGGGAACACAGAATAAACGATTTGGAGCAATTAGGGATTTGAGTTTAATAGAATCCAGAAGGATGCAATTACAAACGGCGATTGATAATAGTAAAAGCATTGAAAGCCGTAGACGGTTTGGTCAGTTTGCAACGCCTTATGAATTGGCTCAAGAAATAATGTCCTTTGGTTTAACGTTGCAGGGCAAAAAAGAAATCTCTTTCTTGGAGCCTGCGTTTGGCACGGGGGCGTTTTACTCAGCTCTTTTATCAGAGTGTGACAAACACGCTAAAATCATAAACACTGCAATTGGCGTTGAAGTAGACAAAGATTTCTTTGCTGCCGCTAATGAGCTTTGGGGACGCACAAATGTAAATTTAGTAAGCGGCGATTTTACTGAAATTGAAGCCTTTGAAAAAGTCAACCTTTTGGTTAGTAATCCTCCGTACGTACGTCACCATTATATTAACAAAGAGCAAAAGTCAAAGCTCTCGGCTATGACACAAAAAGAAACAGGCTTATCGCTTTCTGGTCTTGCAGGACTATATTGTTATTTTATTTTGTCCGCACACAAATGGCTTGCTCCAGATGCAATATGTGGATGGCTTATTCCAAGTGAGTTTATGGATGTTAATTATGGTGGTAAAATGAAAGAGTACCTTCTAAATAAGGTTCATTTACTTAGAGTGCATAGATATAATCCTGAAAGCTGTAAATTTGATGATGCTTTGGTATCTTCGTGTGTAGTTTGGTTTAAAAACGAGACCATGGAAAAAAATTATAACGTCGAATTTTCTTATGGTGGTACACTTGAAAGACCAGAGGTTTGCCGAAATGTGGATAGAAACACTTTGGGAAAAAGTGGAAAATGGACTCATTTCCCAACCTATGATGCGCAACTTTCGAATACTCATACTCCGACATTGGGTGACTTTTTCACTATTAAGCGTGGATTGGCAACTGGTGATAATGATTTCTTTATTTTGTCTAAAGAAGAAATTGAAGAATTAAATCTCGACATGAACTTTTTTACACCAATTCTGCCCAGCCCTCGTTATTTGAAATGCAATGAAGTGTTTAGCGATAAATACGGGAATCCTCGCTTAGACACACAGTATTTCTTGCTTAGCTGTACGCTTCCGGAAGAGGAAGTGAAAAAGAATTATCCGTCCATCTGGAATTATTTGAGTAGCGGTCTTGATACTACGGCGCAAAAATATCTATGTAGAAATCGTAAGGTTTGGTATTACCAAGAAAATAGATCAGCAACACCATTCTTATGTTCCTATATGGGCAGAGGAAAAGGCGAACACACGGCGCCCTTTCGTTTTATTTTGAATCATACAAGTGCAATTGCTACCAATTCTTATTTGATGTTGTATCCAAAAACTATTCTCCAAGAAGCAATTACTCAGACACCCGACATACTACATGAGATTTGGAACGCTTTGACTAATATCACTGCTAATGATCTTGAAAGTGAAGGCCGAGTGTATGGCGGAGGATTGAAAAAAATCGAACCCAAAGAACTATCTTATGTTAAGTGCCCGCATTTGGCGGAGTTATTAGCATGAATTAAGGAAGCTCAAAGGAGGTGAAGCGACACAATGTTATTTAATGTTTACTACTTAAACTTCTCGAAAGTATATGAAATAAAAATGATGTTAAGCAATGTCATCAAAACTGATAAAACTATTGAAGCCAATCAAGGCGATACTGTTGATGCTGAATTACAAGCAAAAATGGGAACAAAGTTTTTGAAACTCTTTAACGCCGAGGTAGGGTCTGACATCAAATCGGGATCCTCCGATTCCCAAAAGGTTCTTGAAAACTTTAAGGTCACGATGACTAAGTCGCTGATTTTAAGTGAGGTCATGGAAAAATGTGCGATTGTTTCTACAAGCTTTAATGGTATTACTGAAGGCCAACTCGTTAGGATCGACAATGTTTCTCTTTCCCTTGAAAACGAAATGGAACTGCGAACCGTAAAAATGTTTTCCAATGGTTCTTTTAAAGGTATGCGTTTGCCAGAAGCGGGCGGGCTTGATATTAACAACCTTTTTAATTCCATGTTTAAAGATTATTCTTACAAGCTCAAAGGCGAGTTAAATGGTAGCGACGAAAAGCTCCTGATTAAAATTCCGCTTACGTTTGAAAGCGAATTTGAAAATCTATACAATGTGGATGACCTGTTTATTGGAAATGTGTCTCTAATTGGAATATATAAGGGAAAAACAAAAATTAACGGGCTGAAAAACTCCTTTGAGTTTTTTCAAGAACTTGGTCAAACCTCGGAAACTGGCTCAGATAATGAAGTTCACAATAGCCAGTATTCTGCGACTACAGTAGTAAAATTAAAAAGTGAAGATGATGGCATAGATTACAACTATATTGATCTTCTTGCGATAGTGCAAGTTATTAAATCCTCAAGTTCGGAGACAAATACGAAGCAAAAGAAGATGAGAAGAAAGAAGGCAGCCGAGTGAGTACGCTATTCTTCTATACCAAGGAACAATTCTTTAACTTCAAAACCACTCAGACTGCGGCTGGATTTGAATTCCTTAGCATGTCTAAATTGCTTTCGTCTCAAAAAATTGATGGGTTGGATGAGTATCAGCAGTATTATGTAGATATTTCATCATTAGTCGGCTTTGCAAAAGCCAATGATTCGCAGCTACTAAATTTTGAGCAACTTTTCGGTGGGTTTGGAGACAATATAACTTTTATCTGTGATAAGGCTTATGAGGCAGACATTAAATATATATTTCGATATGTATTTGATGATTTTTCGGCTGTTGAAGCGGAAAGCGATGAAACTCCTATTGAAAGCGAAGAAGAACCCCTTACAAAATCAAAGGCCATAAAAAAGATTACTGATTTGGATGATCAAGATTTAGAAATCTTCTTTGAAAATTTCGATGCAAGACTATATGGTCATGAGCGATTTAAGGAAGAATTCAAAGGGCTGGTCAATTCATTTAGAGTATTTAATAAGTTGGGCGAACATAAAATTCTCTCGCTGTTTTTGATGGGAGATTCTGGTGTTGGAAAAACTGAGGTCGCACGATCAATTCACAAGGCGCTTGGTAGTAAATCAAAATTAGCAAAGATTAATTTTGGAAACTACAGTAGTCACGATGCGCTTAACAGTTTGATTGGAAGTCCGTTAGGTTATATCGGTAGTGATGGTGGTGAGCTACTTAAACGAGTTCATGAATCGGATGTTGGGTTGATCCTTATAGATGAATTTGAGAAAGCCGATAATGCCGTATTCAATTACTTTCTTGATGTCCTTGAGAATGGTAAAATTGTAAATTCTCAAGCCGAAGAGTATGATGTAAACGGTTATATTATTGTTTTTACTTCAAATATCACTAAAGATAATTTTAAGAACAAAATATCGCCGGAGTTAAGATCTCGATTTGATTATAAAGGGATGTTTAATCTTCTTACCGATGAAGACAAGAAAAAGTTTGTGCATTTTAGGGTGAATCAGATTATATCCAAGTACGAAGAATTTGTATCTTCAGATATACCGGACAAGCTTCATGACAATGTTGTAGCCGAGATTGATGTATCGCAATATAAAAATATGCGTGACTTAAACAAGAAGATCAAGGATACCTTTGTGGCGTTGATTACCCCTTGATTAACAAGCTTTTTGTGTCGCTACATGGCAACGCTATGGCAACAAAAAATCAGATAGCCCATGCTACCTGAATAATGAAAGCAATACAAATAATCTGTACTAAATCCCATAAGCAAACCTGTTTAGAATAGGCTTGACGGGAGCGAGTGGGAGTAACTGCAATAACCCGCCGGTTCGCTGCAACGCAGCGGACCGGTGGGTTTTTCTTGATATACTGTCAGTTTGCTGCCAAAACGTTTTGACTGTGAAAAAGCCATGTGGTAAAATTGATTCAAGAATGAAAGCAAATTGGGTCAGGGACATATGATTTCTCACTTTTGACGCTTTGAAATCCGGCGAAAAGGAGGACAACGGAATGGGAAGCATCGTTGAAGCCGCCCTATATGACACTGTCGGGAAGTTTTTTCTGCTTTTCGTGATCGTGCCTGCGGGGGTTATCTTTTTGGGATATGTGATCTACATGATCGCGAAAATCATTCAGGAACTGCGAAAAAAGTAGAATCTATGTATAAAAAGAGCCTGCGTCCCAAGCCGGGACGCAGGCTCTTTTTAAAGCGGTTCACCGGAGGGACAGGGACACCGCCACGGTGGTGCCTGCCTCCGAGCTGTTCTCCACGCACACGGTACCGCCGTGGAGCTTGACGATCTCCCACACCAGCGAAAGCCCCAAGCCCGCGCCGCCGTATTCCCGGCTGCGGGATTTGTCCACCCGGAAAAAGGGCTGGAATACGCTCCGCTGAAAGCGTTCCGGGATGCCCCGGCCGGTGTCGGACACCCGGATCAGCAGTTTTTCAGGCTCCGGCGTCACGGAAAGGCGCACAGAGCCGCCGGGGCGGTTATACTTGATGGCGTTCTCCGTCAGGTTGAACAGTAAGCGGTAGATCAGCGTGTCGCTGCCGGTCATGGGGCCGAGCTCGATGTGATCCGTACAGGGCACCGCCTGCAAGCCGCACATTTCCAGAAGGGTCCTTGTCATCTGGGTCATCCGCTCCGTCTGCTCCCGCAGAAGGCGGAGGAAATCTGCGGTTTCCGGCAATACGTCCGGGTGCTCGGCAGAGAAAAGCTCCACCTGCGCCTGCATCAGCGCCAGCGGTGTGCGCAGCTCATGGGCGGCGTTTCCGGTGAATTGCCGTTGGGCTGTGAAGCCCTCGTCCAGCCGCTCCAACATCTGGTTGAAGGAGTCGCTGAACTGCCGGAATTCCGGCAGCACCTCCTCTGTGATCTTCATGTCCGCCAGATTGTTGGGCTGCACCTTTTCCACCTGCGCCACGAAGGTCCGCAGAGGTCTCAGTGCCCGGCCGCTGACGAAATAGGCCAGAATGCCTCCCAACAGCGTCACCGCCGCCGTGATGTACCAGTTGGTGGCGGTGAAGGAGTTCTGGGCCCCATAGATCACAATGGTCAGGTTGGGGTCAAGCCCCTCCCGGCTGGGGTCGAAGTATTCCACCGCCCCCTCCGAGGGATCGATGGCGGTGGAGAGGTTGGCACCAATGGAGTCCATATAGTGCCGGCCGGAGCAGCCAATCAGCCAGTTCATCGCCATGCAGGTGGAGCAGATGAGCAAGGCTGTCATCAGAGTAATCCGCCATTGCAGAGACAGCTTTTTCATGCCTGCTCCTCCTCAATCAAATATCCCTCGCCGATGCGGTTGCGGACGGGGTCATAGCCCAGCGCCGCCCGCAGCTTTTTCCGCAGAGCGGAAATGTGTACCCGGATGGAGTTGCTGAAATTGTCCACGCTGTTGTCCCAGACGTGCTCCAAAAGCTCCTCCTGACTGACGGGCCGCCCCCGGTGGAGCAGCAGGTATTCCAGAATGCCGGTCTCCTTTCGCGTCAGGGCCAACGGCTGACCGGCGGCGGTGGCGGTGCGGGAGCGGGCGTCGAAGGACAGCGGGCCGCAGTGGAGCACCACATCGTTCTGGGTAAACTGCCGGAGGGTCAGGCTGCGGATGCGGGCCTCCAGCTCCTCTAAATGAAAGGGCTTTGCCAGATAGTCATTGGCTCCGGCATCCAGACCTTCCACCTTGTCAGCGACCTCGCTGCGGGCGGAGAGGATCAGCACCCGCGTCTCTCGGTCGGTCTGGCGAAGGGTACGGAGCACCGTCATGCCGTCCGCTCCCGGCAGGTTCAGATCCAGCAGTACCAGATCGTACCGCTCTGAGCCAAGCAGGTCGATGGCGGTGTCACCGTCATAACAGGGATCCACACTGTAAGCAAGACGGCGGAGACTGCGGACGATGGTCTCGCAAAGGGCACGTTCATCTTCAACTACAAGAATACGCATAAAAACCTCCGGCATAATAATCTGAGACTGTCAATAAAGTGGTAAATTCTCCGCGACGGTAAGGAAGGGCAGCCGTTAGCGGCTGTGCCGCTTTACGGATGCCGCATACCCCTTGCGGGTGAAGGGTGTGCGCGGGAAACCCAAGAAGGGGAAACAGGCGAAGTGCCGCCGGTGGCGGATAAAACGAGCCTGTTTCGAGGAAGGCCCCGGTTTCTGTGTGCAAAGCGCACGGAAACCGGCTGGGCCGACGGTGTATTCCTGCTCCACGCGTGGCGAAAAGGCTTTTTCGACACGCTGAGTGAACCATTTGTGTTCATTATAGCACAGGCAGATAAGATTTCTGTTAACTTTCTGTTCTTAACGAAAATCTTACATCTCCTGTGGTACAATAAGGCAGCAATGAAGGGAGTGAGCGGATTGTTTCAATCGAAAAAGACGATGGCACAGGTCGGTTTGCTGTTGGCTGGGGCCGCCATGGTGTGCGTCGGTGTACTGCGGGGCGAAACGGCCACGGTGCTGAGCAAGGCCATTAAAGTATGTCTGGAGTGTGTGGGTATTGGATAAAAAACATCAAACAATTTCCCATCTCCTTGCCCGCTGGCGGGGATGGATTCAGGCGGGGGCGGCGCTGCTGACCAATTTGCACCTGCCGAACTTCTTTAAGGGAAGTCTTTATCAGGGGGCGGGAAAAACCGTCTGCGTGCCGGGGCTGAACTGCTATTCCTGTCCCGCGGCGTCCGGGGCCTGTCCCATCGGCTCCTTTCAGGCGGTGGTGGGCTCATCGAAGTTCCGTTTCTCCTATTATATCACAGGCTTTCTCATCCTGTTAGGGGTTTTGCTGGGACGCTTCATCTGCGGCTTTCTCTGCCCCTTCGGATGGTTTCAGGAGCTGCTGCATAAAATTCCCACGAAAAAGCTCTCCACAAAGAAGCTGAAGCCTCTGACCTATCTCAAATACGCCGTTTTGCTGGTGATGGTTGTCTTGCTGCCGGCGTTTTTGGTGAACGACGTGGGTATGGGGGACCCCTTTTTCTGCAAGTACCTCTGTCCGCAGGGCGTGCTGGAGGGGGCGATCCCGCTGTCCCTCGCCAATTCCGGCATCCGGGCAGCGCTGGGCAAGCTGTTTACGCGCTGAGCGTGGTGTTCTACCGGCCGTTTTGCAAATGGCTCTGCCCGCTGGGGGCGTTCTACGCCCTGTTCAACAGAGTGTCCCTATTCCAGATGAAGGTGGACGAAAATAAGTGCATTTCCTGCGGGAAATGCGCCAAGGTCTGCAAAATGGACGTAGACGTGACGAAAACGCCCAATCATACCGAGTGTATCCGCTGCGGGATGTGCGTCAGCGCCTGTCCCACCGGGGCCGTGAGCTTCCGCTATGGCTTTGGAGACGGAAAACAAAATATCAACATTGAAGAAAACACGGAGGAATCAACATGAAGATGAAGAAATTGACCGCGCTGCTGCTGACGGCGCTGATGGTGCTCTCTCTGGCCGCCTGCGGCGCAAAGGGCGACAGCAAGACCGACAACGGCAGCGAAACGGCCAGGACGGAAGAAGCCGCCGCTACCTATAAATCTTTGATGGACAGAGAGAACGAGATCCTTTCGGAGAACGCCGAACTTTGGGAAAAGGTCTTTCTGGCGGCGGACAAGGGCATGACCATGCAGGAGGACGGCAAGAATTACGGCGATTTTCTGCTGGATACCATCGAATCCGCCAAGGACCAGTTCAGCGATGAGGAATACGCGCTGCTGAAGAAGTCCGCGCAGGAGATCAGCGAGATCGAGAATAAGCTGACCGAG
>QWCY01006182.1_pt1 | contig 10763 bp, 6 predicted proteins | sample 1972631 | NCBI WGS metagenome assembly QWCY01 (sample SAMN09866696, study PRJNA288562) | Human gut metagenome isolate pre1_stool, whole genome shotgun sequencing... | isolation source: gut | host: Homo sapiens | place: USA: California
TGATGATGTCATTATCTGTGATCCAGAAGGAGAGTATGGAAACCTTGTAAGACAATTTAATGGAGAAGTCATTAAAGTCAGCAGTAAGTCCAAAGATTACCTGAATCCCCTTGATATAAATATGAACTATGGCGATGGGGATGCGCCACTGAAAGACAAAGCAAACTTCATTATGAGTATGCTGGAGCTTGTAGTAGGCGGCAGTGGTCTTACGGCAGAAGAAAAGTCCGTTATAGACAGGTGCTTACCTAAGATTTACGAAAAGTATTTTGATAATCCAACTCCTGACAATATGCCAATACTGCAAGACCTATACGATATGTTAAAAGGACAGGAAGAAAAGGTCGGTAAAAAGCTGGCAACGGAGATGGAAATCTATGTATCAGGTTCCCTTAATGTTTTTAATCACAGGTCAAATGTGGACTTAAATAAGAAACTCCTGTGCTTTGATATTAAAGAGCTTGGAAGTCAGCTAAAGAAAATAGGAATGCTTGTTATACAGGATCAGGTGTGGAATAAAGTATCTCAAAATAGAGGAAGCAAGGCTACAAGGTACTATATAGATGAGTTTCACTTGCTATTAAAAGATGAGCAGACAGCATCTTATTCTGTGGAAATATGGAAGCGTTTTAGAAAATGGGGAGGTATTCCAACAGGTATTACGCAAAATGTCAAAGACCTACTTATGAGTAAGGAAATTGAAAATATCTTTGATAATACGGACTTTGTCTTAATGCTAAATCAAGCGTCAGGAGACAGAGAAATTTTAGCAAGAAAACTTAAAATCTCACTTCCTCAGCTTAGATATGTTACCAACTCAAATGAGGGCGAGGGACTACTGTTCTTTGGAAATACCATTGTTCCTTTCCTTGATAAGTTCCCGAAAGATACAATTCTCTATCAGAAGATGACTACCAAGCCTGAAGAAGTGAGGTAGCCTATGGGAAAAAAGCTGAAAAAGGATTTTAGGGAAAGGCATAAGGCAAGTCTTGAAAGAGAAATGCTCCATAGTGAAACATTCACTACATCTGAAGAAAGTAAGCTAAAACATAACGATGATTACAGAGGAAAAATCGTCCATGACAAAGACAGATTTCAGGACAAGGTTCATAAGAAAACAATCAAGGTAAGTTCTGGTAATGAAAAGGCTTATGGAACATCCAAGAGAAACGCAAGATATAGAGCTTCTGATAAGGATAGTGTAGCTGCTGTAAGTGAAACAGGAAGATCGGATTATATTACGGAGGTAAAGGATGGAAAAATCTATGATCCTTTAGGAAAAGACCTTGATAATGACGGGATTATAGACAGATACGATAATGACTTTAGGGACAGCGACTACTTTGAATCGACCTATGATGTGGATGATAATCTCCATAAAAAAGATGAGTTTTTTGGAAGTTCCTCTATAACTCATGAGGCTAAAAAGAGAAAGTATAAGAGGAAAAACTACACCGAAAGCCTTTATACAAGAAAAAAAGAAGATGTGTCAAAGGGAAATAAATCTGAAGGTAAAAAGACTGGAAAAGATGCTGCAAGCGAAAAAGTTCATAATAGCCTTTCTAAAGAGCAGAGGAAAAAGCTAAAGAAAGATATGGTAAAGGTATCTGCCCTTTCAGGACTTGCCAAAGGAAGTGAAACCGTAAGGGATTATCTTTCTCATGGAAGTGATGAAAATAAAGGGGTGGAAGCAGGAGAAAAGACGGCGGACGCAAGCTCGAAACTCATTCATGGCATAAAGAAATATTCTGATAAGAAAAAGGCGAAGAAAGGATACGATCTTACAAATAAGGATTATAAAATCAGGAAGCGAAAATCGAAGCTTGAATTTCGTGATGCCAAAGAGAACCTGAAAAAGACGAATGAATATAAAAGAGCAAATGCCTATAAAAGATTTCAAAAGAAAAATCAGGTAAAGGCAGCCATTCGTCGTGAGAATAAGTCAAGGCTCAGAGATCGGATTAAAGAAAACCTCATTGGCTCGTTGAAAGGCTCAAAGAGATTTATATTAAGAAAAGCAAAGGGACTTATGATTATTTTCATAGGTCTTATTATTTTGGGAACTTTCTTTATCAACTTTGCAGGAACGGGAATGACAGGCTTTATGAACTCAACAAGTTCTGTTCTTACAACAAGCTATTTGTCAAAGCCAAACGTCCTAAATGAAATCAATCAGAGCTTTTCTGCTATGGAGAGTGAGCTTCAAAATGAGGTTGATCATGTCAAAAATAACTATCCCGGTTATGACGAGTACATCTTAAATAATACAGAGTATATTGGTCATAATGTCCATGAGCTTTTATCCTATATTACATCAAGATGTGGAGAGGTAAAGAGTGTATCGGAAGTAGAATCCATATTAAAAGAATTGTTTGAGTCCATGTATGACCTTGAATATAGGGAAGAAGTTGAAATCAGATACAGGACAGTTACAGACACCTATACCGATGAAGATGGCAACGAATATACCGAAAGTCATGAAGAACCTTATGAGTATAAAAAGCTCATTGTAACGCTGCATAAAAAAGAGATGGACAGCATTATCCGAAAGGTCTTTGCAAACTATCCAGACAACCTAAAGCACTATGAAGCCTTATTCCTTGCACAAGGAAATATGGGAGAAGCTTTTGGAAATTCTGACCTTATCAGTGCAAATGGTGGCGTAGGTGGTGGAGTTGAGTATGAAGCATCAAGTGAAGTTCAAAAGAAGATTGTTAATGCTGCATACATCACGCCATCTCCGGGTGCAGGCTGGTGTGCCATGTGGGTTTCACAGGTCTATCAAAATGCAGGTCTTGGATATATTGGCGGAAATGCCTGCGATATGTACAGAAACTATACTTTTACATCAGACAGGTCAAAACTCAAGGTGGGAATGCTTGTAGCGGTGGAAAGCAGTAGTAGTGGAAGCACAGCAGGACTTACCTATGGTCATGTAGGAATTTATATTGGAGATGGTAAAGTTATGGATAATATTGGACGAATAAGAGTAACCACTTTAGACAATTGGATTGCGTCTTTCTGCAAGCATCATCCCGTAGGATTTGGATTCCCACCAAACGTAAAGAAATAGGAGGTAACAATGTGAAACGAGAATTAACGGTAGTGAAAAACAAAATAAAGAAGTTGAAGGATAAAAAGGCTCTGATTGATGAAGAATTGGAGCCTTTATTTATTCGTGAAGAAGAACTTGAAAACGAAGAAATCATTGCCATTTGCAGAAAGAACAACATTACAATCAGTGATTTGATGGCAAAGGTAAACAGACAAAGAGTAGAAATGAAAAAGGAGAAGTCAAATGAAAACCAGTTGGAAAAAGAATAAGAAGTTTTGGACAGCAGCACTTGCAGTCGTTGTAAGTATAAGCTGCCTTTTGGGTCTTTGGACAGTTGTTTATGCTCATGAGCAAAGCTTAACGGAAGCACCTACAAGCGATAAAGCTGTCCAAACACAAGTGGAAGTAAATGTAAAGTATATCTTTGAAGATGAAAAAGTTTATAAGGAAGAAAAGATAAAGGCTGAGAAAGGACAGCTTCTTGACAGCGGTGATCTGCCGATGCTCCCTGATAATATGAAATTTATTGATGAGTTTCTATTTTATGAAGTAAAAGGCGATGGAAATGATGAAATTATCCGAAAGGTAGCAAAGACTGAGGCTAAAGATAAAGAGACTCAGACAGAAGAAGAAAAGCCGAAAGAGGATGAGAGCTCGCAGACGAAAATTCCAAAGACGGAAGATAAGTCAACGCAGACAGAGCTTTCTAAAGATGATATTTCTAAAATGGAAAAAAATGCAAAGGAGCTTCAGGAAAAACTTGATAAGTTAAATAGCGAAATGAAGGATAAAGACAAATTAAGCGATAAGCAGAAAGAAAAAATTAAAGAACTTGAAGCCCAGATTGAAAGCTTGAAAGAAAAAACAAAAAAAGATAAGGAAAATAAGGACTTATCAGAAGAAATGAAGAAGGAAATGGATAAGCTGAATAAAAAGATTAAAGAGCTTGAGGAAAAGGCAAATGAAGCAAACAAGGCTCCCGTAATATCTAATCCGCCTGCACTGAACAGTCCTATTTCCGGAATTAAGAAAAACTCAGGCATTTCAAATCAAACACCTGTAAACAATACAGGAAAAAGCACAACTACACAGGCGAGTTCAGAAAATACTGTAAAAGATACAAGTAATTCTGAAACGAAAGAGAAAGATATTCGCTATCCTAATAAGCTGACACCGAAAGCTCCTGCCAATAACAATCAGGATTCATCTATGGACGGGACAAGTAAGACTGTAAATACCAATAAGGGAGTAGCTTCTGCTCCGTCAAAGGCAAGAGGAACCGTTACGGAAAATAAGGACAATGCGAATAAGGACTATCCAATTCATCATGGGGATAGCGGCGATAATAAAGAAACGGATCAGTATTCTGCTGATGCAAGACAGTTTATTACCTTTCAAACGAAAAACGGTAAGACCTTCCATCTCATCATCAACCACGATGAGACACAAGAAAATGTAATGCTTTTAACGGAAGTATCTGAAGATGATCTTCTAAATATGGTTGAAAAGAAAGAAGCTCCGAAGCAGGAGATTAGCAAAGAGGAGCCAACTAAGGAAGAAGTAAAGCCTGAGAAAAAAGAAGAAAAGAGTAATTTAGGAACATATATTATTCTGCTTCTTGTTATAGGCGGAGCATTAGGAGCAGGTTATTACTTTAAGGTCGTAAAAAAGAAAGAGGATAAGGAGCTTGAATCATTAGAGGAAGAAGATGATGATTTCTTTTCGGAAGCAGAAAGTGAGGAAGAAATAGGAGAAGCAGAAGAAACAGAAGCTTATGATGAAGAATAAATGCATCTTAAAATATATTGTTATGGGTGCAAACGCAGGGCGGGAGAGTAAAATCTTTCGCCCTTTTACAATGAAAGCAGGAGGAAAAATATACATGGAACATATACTTGTGATAGCAGAAAAACCGAGTGTAGCTATATCAATTGCAAAGGTAATAGGAGCTACAAAAAAGAAAGATGGATACTATGAGGGAAATGGATATAAGGTATCTTGGTGCGTAGGTCATCTAATTCAGATGGCAAATCCGGACGCTTATGATGAAAAATACGCTAAGTGGAATATATCGGATTTACCGATTATTCCGAAGCAGTACAAATTTGAAGTGGCAAAGGCTACAAAAAAGCAGTTTAATATCCTTAAAAAACTGATGAATGATAAGGAGATTGATACAGTTATCAATGCGTGCGATGCGGGAAGAGAAGGAGAAAGTATTTTTCGACTGGTATATAACGAAGCTAAATGCAAAAAGAAAATGCAGCGTCTTTGGATTTCGTCAATGGAAGATAGTGCTATCAAAGAGGGATTTTCCAATCTAAAGAATGGCAAAGATTACGATAAGCTCTTTGAATCGGCACAGGCAAGAGCTATTGCAGACTGGCTTGTCGGAATGAATATCAGTAGGCTATATTCTTGCCTGTATAAGCAAAATTACAGTGTCGGGAGAGTGCAAACCCCAACACTTTACATGATTGTAAAAAGAGATGAAGAAATAAGTAATTTTAAGAAAGAAAAATACTACACCGTAGAGCTTTCTATGAACGGCTTTACATTATCGACAGACAAAATTGGTGATGAAATAACCGCAGAGCAGCTTATTAATTTAATAGGCGATAATATTGAAATAACTGATGTCATTCAAAAAGAAAAGATTACAAAGCCGGATTTACCCTTTGACCTGACAACACTTCAAAGAGAGTGTAATAAATATTTTGGATATTCAGCAAAGCAGACGCTTGATTACGCTCAAAGCCTATATGAAAAGAAACTAATTACCTATCCAAGAACAGACAGCAGATGCTTAACGGAAGATATGATTGTAAGTACGGTCAATAACATTTTAGGAAAAAATGATTTTGATACAGAGCGTATCAAGACAGTATTTAACTCAAAAAAAGTTACGGATCATCACGCTATTATTCCGACAGTAAGCTCGTTGAGTGAAGATTTATCGAGTATCCCTGATAGTGAAACAAAAGTATATAGGCTTATTTCTAATAAGCTTCACGCAAGTGTAGGCTATCCATTAGTGGAAAACACAACAAAGATTGTAGCTGAATTTGACGGATTTGAATTTACAAGTTCAGGAAGGGTAATTAGAGACGAGGGCTTTAGCAAATACCTTAAAGAATACAAGTCCAAGAAGAATGAGTTCATAGAGCTTCCTGATGTGAGCATTGGTGATGTTTTAAGTATTGAAAATAAAGAGATTAAAGAAAAATTTACTCAACCACCGAAACACTTTACTGAAGATACGCTTCTAAAGTCTATGGAGATTGCAGGAAATGAAGCCTTAGAAAAAGGTGTAGAAGTGGAAAGAAAGGGACTTGGAACACCTGCAACAAGGGCAGGAATTATTGAAAACTTAATCTATAAGGGTTTTGTCGAAAGAGATAAGAAAAATTTGATTGCCACGCATAAGGGGATCAGCCTTGTAACAATAGTATCCGATACCTTTAAGTCAGCGGAAACAACTGCAAAGTGGGAAATGGAATTAGCGGATATTGCCAAAGGGAAATCTTCAAAGGAAGAATTTTTAGAAGCAATTGAAAATGAAATAAAAGAGGTTGTTCTGACATATAGTAAGTAAGAGATAACTAATTCAGAGTGGAAAAAATACTCCAAAAGTGCTATAATTTTGTAGGAAAAGTAGGGCGAAAGGAAGTAAATATGGAAGATATATTTATGGATACTGCAAAAGTTATGGCAAAAGGACAGGTTACTATTCCGAAAAGGATAAGGGAACTTTTAAATTTAGAAAATGGAGATTATGTTACTTTTGTAGTTAATAAAGATAAAGTGCAAATTCAAAATTCTAAGGCTTTTATTGAAGAAAACATTAAAAAATAACAGCACGTTTTTAGAGGTAGGTGAAACAATGAATAAGGATAAGATGGTATTGCAGAATACAGATATTGGAAAAGATAATCATCAGTTTGATGATATTGTTAAGATTGTCGAAAGTGCAAAGGATCGTGCTTATAGAAAAGTCAATGAAGAATTGATTTTGATGTATCAGGAAGTGGGAAAGTATATAAGTGAGAAAAGTAAAGAAGCAGGTTATGGGTCAAATTTTGTGGAAAATGTTGCCGATTTTTTCTCTGAAAATTATCCTGATTTAAAAGGATTTACCCGTAGGGGGCTTTATAGAATGAGGCAATTCTATGAGCTATATAAGGATGATGAAAAAGTGTCAACGTTGTTGACACAATTGAGCTGGTCTAATCATTTGAAAATAATGTCAGGATCTAAAAGTAAAGAAGAAAGAGAATTCTACATTAACTTAGCAATTAAGGAGAATCTAACTCACCGAGAGTTGGTAAGGCAGATGGACAGTGGCTATTATGAACGTTATATGCTTTCAAATAGTAACGATTTGCCTGCTATACAAAGGGCAAAACAAGAGACGCATAATTTGTTTATGGACAGTTATGTTTTAGAATTTCTTGATGCTCCCAAGATTGGAAATGAAAGAGAATTTCAGAAGTCAATTCTCCAGAATCTGAAGAACTTTATTTTAGAGATTGGGAAAGATTTTTCCTTTATAGGTAATGAGTATAGGGTACAGGTTGGCAATCATGATTACTATGTAGATTTGTTGTTCTATCATAGGGGACTATCTTGTTTAGTTGCATTTGAATTAAAAATTGGAGAGTTTAAGCCGGAATATATCGGAAAAATGAACCTGTATTTAGAAGCACTGGATAGAGAAGTAAAGAAACAAACTGAAAATCCAAGCGTAGGAGTAATCCTTTGTGCTTCAAAAGATGATGAGGTAGTAGAATTTGCATTAAGTAGAAGTCTTTCGCCTACAATGGTATCGGAGTATACATTAAAACTGATAGATAAGAATTTGTTGCAACGAAAATTAAAAGAATATGTAGATATTGCGGAAGAAACAAACGAATAAAATTTAATAATATAATGCGTAAAAGGTGATTAGAGTAAAATCTAACCGCCTTTTTTGTTTGGAAAAACGAAGGAGGTAAAAATGCGAATAAATGATTTTCATAACATTTTGGAGCTTATAAAACAAGATGTGCTTCATAGTGAAGCAGAGTATCTGAAGCTCTTAAAGGTTGTCGGAAACAATCAAAGATATGACTTTAGAAGTCAATTAAGTATCTATGATAAAAATCCTGAAGCAATAGCTTGTGCCAAGTTTGACTACTGGAGGGAACGTTTTAATAGAACAGTAATGCGAGGACAGAAAGGTATCCCCATTTTAGAGGACTATGGCACATTCAAGAAAGTGGACTATATTTTTGATATAGGTCAGACAGTTTCAAGAAACAGAGATGTCAACGAAGTAAATCTTTGGAAGTTTGACAAAGAAAATCATCAAGATGTGTTAAAGGAAATGATAAAAAGCGAGGGCTATGAGGAAAGTAAAAGCACACTTGAAAACATCTTTTCTTTAAGCAGACTCTACGGTGATGAAAAAATAGATACCTTAATGAATGAACTTAGAATAGCGGATGAGGATAGAATATCCTTTACAAAGTTTGTAAGGGACTCGGTAAGCTATGCGGTAGCTTCAAGATTTAAGTTAGATTATTCGATAGATTACGAGCTTTTAAGAGAGAATTTTCAAAGACTTGACAGCATATCTCTAATGAGTCTTGGTGAAAGCGTATCGGATATTAGCGGAAAGATTATTGATGCGACCATTCAAAAAAGCAAAGAACTTGAGCTTCAAAAAGAAGTTTTAAGAGGAAAAGAAGCGGGATATAATAAGATTAAAGAAGAATTGGAGGAGGTAGAAGAATATGTACTTCGACGAGATGATCAGGGAAGAAATGAAAACGAGCGAGTTCTCCGAAATGGAGAGTACAGACGAGATAATAGAGAAAATCAGGGAGAATACGCTAAACAGCTTGGAGGAAGAGACGGACTTCATAAGGAAGTATCCAAATCCGACCTACGCAGTGATGAGGCTGGAGTTTCTTTCACAGAGCGAGGAGCAGAGCAACTTCGAGATGTTAGTAGATCTATACAAGGAGAAGAAGTTGACAGGACACCTGATGGACATTCAGAAACAGGCGATAGAGTTTATGAGAAGAGAGAAGCCGAAGCTGATGGCAGCTTGGAAGATAGAGGGAGAGAGCAATCCACAGTACAAAGCAATGATTTCAGCTTTGAAAGAGATGACGATCAAGGAAATAGTAGAAGGTTAAGAGAAAATATTGATGTAGAGATAAGAGAAGCTGAAAAGGCTTCTTTTTCTTTACCAGAAAACTCCTATGGACAGACACGCCTTACGATTCCGCTAACTGAGAATGATATAGATACCGTCCTTATTAACGGAGGAAATCACGATGGCGGCAGACTTCCTGTTATTGTTGAGTTTTCTAAAGGAAAAAGTAATGAAGAATTGGGAGAATACCTCAAAGATACCTTTAAAGGCGGAAACGGGTTTTACATTGATGAAAGAGAAGTATCTTCCTGGTATTCGGATAAAGGCATTCATTTAGCCTATGGAACTTCTGCAAGAGAAGATGATACGCAGGTCTTAAACTGGAATGATGCTGCAAAGAGGATAAATGAACTTCTTAATAGTGGGGAATTTGCTACAAATGTAGAGCTTTTTGAAGCTCTTGATTATGAAAGAGATCGGATTTCAGAATCTCTATGGTATCTATCTCATGATTTAAGTGAAGAAGGAAAAGAGCAAGGATATTTTGAACTTTTTGAAAGAGGTGGGGGCTTTTCGGAAGAAACAAAAAGATTATCTGAAGCATTAAAAAATCCTGAGTATCTGAAAGAAACAATCAGAGAATATGACAGATTTATAGCAGGATATAAAGAAAATAGGAATGTACTAAGGTTTCACTATCACAAGGTAGATAGCCTTTATCAGAAATTACAGGAACTTGAGCTGCCACGAAAGGAATATAGCACCAATTTGACAGAACTTCCGAAGGTAAAGTCCTTTATTACAGAAGATGAAGTCCTTGAAAGTCTTTCAAGAGGAAGTGGCGTTGATAGAGGAAAAGAACGAATCACCAAGTTTTTTAAAGAAAATCATACGCTTCAGGAAAAAGCGAATTTCTTAAAAGACGAATATGGAATTGGAGGACATTCCCATGCTGTTTCCGGAGCAATGGGAAGTGATGAATGGCACGATGCTAAGGGACTTAAATTACAGAAAAATGATTGTAATGATGTGTTTCTTACTTGGACAAGTGTTGCAAAGCATATCGACGAGCTGTTTTCTAAAAATCTTTATCTTGAAGAAAAGGAAACAGAAAACAAGTCAAAGATTGAAGAACCACAATATTATTCCAAAGATGCTCCTGAAAACTTAATGACCGATGAAATGCTTGAAAGAGTGCCGGAGCTTTACGCACAGGAGGATGTAGCTTTAGCGGATAAAGAGGTTCATGCTGCATATATCATTCCTTTCCGTTCAAATTGGACTTGGTATATGACGGAGTATGACAGGGAAAGCGGTGATGCCTTTGGGCTTGTTCTTGGGATTGAGCCGGAATGGGGATATTTTAATCTTGAGGAGCTGAAAGAACTAAACGCACAAAGGCTCATTTTAGAGGATTTCCCAAAGACCTTTAGAGAGCTTAAAGACAGTGAACCTAAAAAGCAGATGGATGAGCAGGAGCTTCAGTCTGTCTTTAATGGAGAGCTTAGCTTTGAAAATAAAGCAGAGCTTGAAGCACCTGAAGAAACAGAAGAAGTTAGAAGAGCT
>QWCY01009720.1_pt1 | contig 10750 bp, 6 predicted proteins | sample 1972631 | NCBI WGS metagenome assembly QWCY01 (sample SAMN09866696, study PRJNA288562) | Human gut metagenome isolate pre1_stool, whole genome shotgun sequencing... | isolation source: gut | host: Homo sapiens | place: USA: California
CGTGCAGCGCTTATGCTATAAACGCAAATGAGGTGATGAAATGCAGATCATCGACAACATAAACAAGACGGTCAAGGAAGACCTGCAAGAAAGCATTCGCAGGGGCAGCAAAATGTCCGTGGCTGCGGCCTGTTTCTCCATGTATGCGTATCAGGAATTAAAAAAGCAGCTGGAGCAGGTGGATGAATTCAGCTTTATTTTTACGTCGCCCACTTTTGTCAAGGAGCGTGCAGAGAAGGAAAAGCGCGAGTTTTACATTCCGCGCCTGAACCGAGAAAGCAGCCTGTACGGAACGGAGTTTGAAATCAAGCTGCGCAACGAAATGACACAACGTGCCATTGCAAGAGAATGCGCTGACTGGATTCGCAGGAAGGCTACGTTCAAATCGAATACCACAGGGGAAAACATGGGCGGTTTTATGACTGTTGCATCCAAGGAAGAGCAAGTCGCCTATATGCCGATCAACGGCTTTACCACCGTCGATCTGGGATGTGAACGTGGAAACAACAGCTACAATATGGTGAATAGGATTGAAGCGCCGTTTGCCACGCAGTATATTCAGCTGTTTGATACGCTTTGGAATGACAAGGCGAAGATGCAGGATGTTACGGATGTGGTCGTTGAAAACATCAGCAGCGTTTACAACGAGAATTCTCCTGAATTTATATACTTTATAACGCTATATCATGTGTTCAGCGAATTCCTTGACGATATTTCGGAGGACGTTTTGCCGAATGAGGCGACCGGCTTCAAGCAGAGCAAAATCTGGAGCATGCTCTATGATTTTCAGCGCGATGCTGTCCTTGCGATTATCAACAAGCTCGAAAAATACAATGGCTGCATTCTGGCGGACAGTGTTGGCCTGGGCAAAACGTTTACCGCGCTTGCGGTCATCAAATATTACGAAAACCGGAACAAATCGGTTTTGGTTCTCTGCCCTAAGAAGCTGGCTGCCAACTGGAACACCTATCGGGATAACTATGTCAACAACCCCATTGCGGTTGACCGCCTGAATTACGACGTGCTGTTCCACACGGATTTGTCGCGAAACGGCGGCACATCCAACGGGCTGGATTTGGATCGCCTGAATTGGGGGAACTATGACCTGATCGTGATCGACGAGTCGCACAATTTCCGAAACGGCGAAGGCGGAGCCGGCACGCACAAGAGCGACGGGGAAAACCGCTATCAGGTATTGATGCGCAAGGTCATCAGGGCGGGCGTCAAAACGAAGGTGCTGATGCTGTCCGCAACGCCGGTCAACAATCGTTTCTACGACCTGCGCAATCAGCTTGCGCTGGCTTATGAGGGCGATGCGGACGTCATGGATCAGCGGCTGAACACAACAAAGTCCATCGATGAAATCTTTCGGCAGGCACAGCGTGCCTTCAACGCATGGAGCGAGTTGAAACCGGAACAGCGCACGACGGATGCGCTGCTGCGCGCGCTGGATTTTGACTTTTTTGAAGTGCTGGACAGCGTGACCATCGCCCGTTCCCGCAAGCATATCGAGCGATACTACGATACCAGCGAAATCGGAAAATTCCCGGAAAGGCTAAAGCCCATCAGCCTGCGCCCCAATCTCACGGATTTGAATCAGGCAATCGATTACAACCAAATCTATGAGCTGTTGAGTTCCCTGACGCTGTGCATCTATACACCTTCCGACTACATTTTCCCCAGTAAGCTGGATAAATACATGGATCGCGGCAAGGCGAACCTGACCATGCAGGGGCGTGAATTCGGCATTCAGCGGCTGATGAGCATCAACCTGCTCAAGCGGCTGGAAAGCTCCGTATTCTCCTTTAATCTGACGCTGAAAAGAATCTGGCAGCTGATTCACGCGACCATTGAGGGCATTGACCACTACGAAAAATACGGAAATGCGGATATCACCATGTACGAGGCGGGCGAATCCGACTTTGACATGGAGGATTCCAACACGGATTTCTTCTCTGTCGGCAAGAAAACAAAGATTGATCTTGAAGACATGGATTACAAGTCATGGCGGAAAGCGTTGCAGCAGGACGCGGACAACCTTGAATTGCTGATCCTGATGGTGGCGGACATTACGCCCGAACACGACACAAAGCTACAAACATTGTTCCGGCTGCTGGATGATAAGATGGCTCACCCCATCAACCCCGGAAACAAAAAGGTCATCATCTTCACCGCATTCTCGGATACCGCCGGTTACCTGTATGAACATGTGAGCGAATACATGAAAAATCGGTATGACCTGGATACGGCGGTCATCACCGGCGCGATTGATGGAAAGACGACCGCCAAAGGTTTGAAGCCGACCCTCAATAACGTATTGACCTGCTTCTCTCCGGTTTCTAAGGACAAGGCGGTTCTTCTTCCGAACAACCCGACGGAGATTGACGTGCTGATTGCGACCGACTGTATCTCCGAAGGACAGAATTTGCAGGATTGCGACTACCTGATTAACTACGACATTCATTGGAATCCGGTGCGCATCATCCAGCGGTTCGGGCGCATCGACCGTATCGGCAGCCGAAACGCCTATATTCAGCTGGTGAATTTCTGGCCGAACATGACGCTGGACGATTATATCAACCTGAAATCCCGCGTAGAGACGCGCATGAAAATCACGGTGATGACCGCTACCGGTGACGACGACCTCATCAATCCGGAGGAAAAGGGCGATTTGGAATATCGCAAACAGCAGCTGAAACGATTGCAGGAAGAGGTTGTCGATTTGGAGGATATGTCAACGGGCATTTCCATCATGGATTTGGGGCTGAACGAATTCAGGCTCGACCTGCTGGCGTACATCAAGAACCACGGGGATTTGGAAAAGACGCCCCGCGGTCTTCACGCGGTTGTTCCGAAAACAGAGGGATGCCCGGAAGGCGTCATCTTTGTGCTGAAAAACGTGAACAACAGCGTGAATATTGACAACCAGAATCGCATTCACCCGTTCTACATGGTGTATATCAGCACGGAGGGAGAAATCGTCTGCGATTATCTGAATCCCAAGGGGCTGCTGGATGATGTGCGCTTGCTGTGCCGGGGAAAATCCGAGCCGATTAAGGCACTGTGCGCCCAATTCAACCGAGAGACGGACGACGGACGCAACATGAGCGAGATGTCCGAGCTGCTGAGTATGGCGATTGATTCCATCATCGACGCGAAAGCGGATAACGACATTGACAGCCTTTTCAAGTCCGGCGGCACATCTGCGCTCATGTCGGCGGTTTCCGGATTGGACGATTTTGAACTGATCTGCTTCTTTGTGGTAAAGTGACGGGAGGTGTCTGCCGATGTTGGGGCTGCCGCAGTCCACGGAATTCAACAAGCGAATTCCCAAACAGAAATTCTATGAGCATATCACGGTATCGCCGGCACTCAAAAAGAGCTTTGTGGATCAGATTCGAATGATTTACTGGCGCAACAAGGTGGCGGCAACCACCGTCAACCTTGCGCCGGGAACCATAGTCGATGAGGTTGAGGTGTTTGAAATCAAGCTGAACAGCGCGTCGCTGGATGAAGCGGTTCTTCGGCAGATTGACAGGGAGATTTCATACCACATTATTTTCCTGCTGGAATACGAGGGAAAGCTGCAGGCGTGGACCGCCTACAAGGAGAAAACGCCTACGGCGAACGCTGTTTTCAAGGTTGGAAAGTATTATCATACGGAATGGATGACCGAGGCGGAGCTGCCCATCCGAATAGACGGCTTGAATTTGGACGCGGTTTATGAAAACTTTGTTCGGCAGATTGCCGGAGACGCGCTGAAAGCGGATTCCGGCGAAAGCCTGAAAGCGTCCGTCGAGCGGGACGAAAAGAAAAAACAGCTTGAAAAACAAATCGCCGCGCTGGAAAATAAGATGCGGCGGGAAAAGCAGCTGAATCGGAGGTGAAAATCCTATGATAACCCTCGATGTTTCTTGTTCAGTGCGTGCCCAATGTGCCACACTACTTTATATAAAGGAATGTGGCGGTGAGTATCAATTGCTGGAACAGTTTGCTCATAATCATTCCGCAATTACAGATAGCCTTCTGGACAGATGCGTTATCAAGTATAGAGAAAAAGAAATGAGCTTTCAGCAGCATCTTGAAGACTTTCATGCATTTGTGGAAAAACTTCCAATCTACACGTTTGTTGCACCGCCCTTTATTCTTAGCAAAGAACTTCAAGCCGCAGGGTACTTTGCGGAAAAGGCGGCAGAATGCTTACAAGCAGCACGATTTTTTACAATCAAAAGTTATAAGTTATTGGATAGTGATGCTGATGTTTCTTGGTCTCAGGGATATATTGCGCATTTTTTCTTTCGATGTCTGTACTTTGGAACTGCAACAACATGGTATATAAATACATTTGATCAACTGTTGCAAGCGGTGTTCTGGAATAAAGAACTATATACTTCCGCAAAAGATAAAAATGGCAAGGTGTATGACGCTTCATGGACAGTAGAGAAAAAACTGCAATTGTGCCGGAGTCATTTCGTGCTCGACGAATTAAAGAAACGAGGATTTACGGAGTTAGAAAGTGCCTTATCTTCGTGCTATGAGAAAATACAGCAAGTGCGTGAATGGTCAAATGCTATCAAGCATAGAGGCGGAATTGATTATAAGTACCTAAAACCTCAAAAGCCATTCAAAATGTACTATTGCGGTGGATCTACCTTAACAAGTTCATCATTTGATTTACAAAAAACAGGAACTCTCGATCAATTTGAAATAAAAGACTTTGAGCCGAATGAAAAAGTTGATATTGATGAAATGATTCCTAATCTTGTGAATGCCTATATTTCGCTTCGAATATGCCTTGAAAAGATTATCGGCGCTATATTTTCCAATGAGCGACAAGGAGATATAATGGAATGAGTAAGATGAAACTTGAATCCCCCGACCTGACCGCCCAAAACATCGACCGTATCGCCGCCCTTTTCCCGAACTGCGTGACAGAAATGCTGGACGAGGAACGCAGCACGAAGGAGAAGAAGGTATACAAACGCGCCATCAATTTTGAATTGCTCAAGCAGATGCTTTCCCCCGACGTGGTGGACGGCGACGAAGCATACGAATTTACGTGGGTCGGCAAAAAGGCGGCGATTGTGGAAGCCAACAAGCCCATCCGCAAGACGCTGCGCCCCTGCGTCGAAGAAAGCAAAAACTGGGACAGCACCGAAAACCTCTACATCGAGGGCGACAATCTGGAAGTGCTCAAGCTCTTGCAGGAAAGCTATCTCGGCAAGGTGAAGATGATTTATATCGACCCGCCGTATAACACGGGCAACGACTTCATCTATGCCGATGATTTTATGCGCTCGCAGGAAGAGGAAAACGAGCAGATGGGCATGTTCGACGAGGACGAAAATCATTTATTCAAAAACACAGACGCAAATGGGCGCTTTCATTCTGACTGGTGTTCAATGATTTATTCTCGGTTAATGCTTGCGAGAAATCTTCTTTCTGATGACGGAATTGTCATGGTAAGCATTGACGAGCATGAACATAGCAACCTTTTGAGCATCATGAATGAAATCTTTGGTGAATCAAACTATGTTGACTCGATTGTGTGGGACAAAAAATCAAGCGCAAAAGGTGTCCCACCCAGAAATATGATGGTAAATGTCCATGAATATATCGTTGCTTATCAGAAGTCAATCAGTTTTCGTTTTGTAGGAGAAAAACGAGACGAAGAAGCCGACGGATTTAAAAACCCCGACAATGACCCCAGAGGCCCTTGGCGTGAGTCTAATATTAAAAGTACAACAAAACCCATTGAAGATGCGTTCACGATCGTTGACCCAAACACGGGAAAAGAATACACTAACACATGGGCATTTTCTCGTGAATCGCTTGAGAGAATGATACAGGAAAATAGAATACTCTGGAAAGATTCACTTCCCAAGCAAAAAGAGTTCATGTCTGAAATGACGAATGAGAATAAGGCAATCAAAAGCAACTGGGGCGTGTTTGATGCCCAAAGTACAACTGTTTTTTTGAAACATTTAATTCCGGAAATGAAGTTTGATAATCCAAAACCTATTAACCTCATGAAATATCTCATTCGAGTTTCAATGGGTTCAGATGGAGTGATTTTAGACCTGTTTTCTGGTTCTGCAACTACTTCTGAGGCAGTAATGCGAGTCAACGAAGAAGATGGAGGAAAAAGGAAGTACATAGCTGTTCAGATACAAGAAAAAATTGACTCCGAAACGGAAACTTACAAGGCAGGCTACAAGAACATCTGCGAAATTGGCAAGGAGCGCATCCGCCGCGCCGGGGATAAGATCAAGTCCGAAAGCCCCCTGACCACGCAAGACCTCGACATCGGTTTCCGCGTCCTCAAGCTGGACGACACCAACATGAAGGACGTTTACTATGCGGCGGACGATTACAGTCAGGATATGATCGCGGGGCTGGAATCCAACATCAAGGACGACCGAACCGACCTTGACCTGCTGTTCGGCTGCCTGATCGACTGGGGCTTGCCGCTGTCCCTGCCGTATAGGTCTGAGCAGATTGACGGCTGCACCGTCCACACCTATAACGGCGGCGACCTGATTGCCTGCTTTGACGCGAATATTCCCGAAAGCGTGGTCAAGACCATCGTCAAGCGCAAGCCCCTTCGCGCCGTCTTCCGCGATTCCGGCTTTGCGTCCAGCCCGGAGAAAATCAACGTGTTCGAGATTTTCAAGCTCTATATGCCGGAGGACGCGGGCGACATCACAAAGCGCGTGAGGGTGATCTGATGGAGAAAAAACTGTTTTCCGAAACGGTGTTTCGGATTTTCGGAAGAAAACGCAGTCTGCGGTTTGGGTTTTCCCATCTGATTACCGAGCGTGGCGCGAAGCCCGATACGGGAAGGCGGTGCAGCGATGAAAAACGATGAAATCGGCAAGACGGTCAACAACGACTTCCTTCAAAGCGTTTCGGATGTCCTTGCACAGGCTCGAAAAAACGCGAAAACCGCTGTCAACCTCTCCATGGTCTATGCCTACTACGAAATCGGGAGAATGATTGTCGAGGAGGAACAGCACGGTGAAAACAGAGCGACGTATGGTAAACAGCTTCTGAGGGAGCTTTCGGCGTATTTGACGGGCACTTTCGGCAAAGGCTATTCCGCCGAAAATCTCAAACTGATGCGGCGCTTTTATACCGTCTATTCGCACGACCAGATTGGGGAAACAGTGTTTACCCAATTTGAGAATCTTCCGACAGTCAGCACGGGCAGAAAATTCTTTTTGAGCTGGTCGCACTATCTGAAGCTGATGCGGATTGATAATGTAGATGAACGCCACTTTTATGAAATTGAATCGGTAAAAAACGATTGGAGCCTGAGCGAGTTGAAACGTCAATACGACAGTTCTCTCTATGAACGGCTTGCTTTGAGTACGGATAAGGACAAGGTTTATCGGCTGGCGTTGGAAGGACAAAAGATGGAAAAGTCCAAAGATGCTGTAAAAGACCCGTATGTATTGGAATTTCTGGGGTTGAAAGAACTGCCGGAATATTCGGAAAGCGAGCTGGAGAGCCGGATTATCGACCATTTGCAGCAATTTCTTTTGGAGTTGGGAACCGGCTTTGCTTTTATTGGTCGTCAGGTACGCTTCACGTTTGACGAAGAACACTTTATGGTCGATTTGGTCTTTTACAATCGGCTTTTGCGCTGCTTTGTTCTGTTTGATTTGAAAATCGGCGAACTCAAGCATCAGGATATCGGGCAGATGCAGATGTACGTTCACTATTATGACCGCAAGGTGAAACTGCCTGACGAAAACTCGACCATTGGAATTATTCTTTGCCGAGATAAGAATAACGCGGTCGTTGAAATGACGCTGCCGGAAGACAATGCGCAGATTTTTGCGAGCAAATACGAAACTGTTCTGCCTAAAAAAGAAGATTTGCAAAAGCTGCTGGAGGAACAGTTATCCGAGGACGGGGGGTGAGGACGATTGAAGCTGCAATTTAAGCATCAGAAGTTCCAAGCCGATGCGGCGAAAGCCGTTGTGGACGTCTTTGCCGGACAGCCGTATCTCACGCCCAGCTATATGATGGACAAAGGCTATGGTCAGCGGACAATCATGGATGACACGGACTTCACCGGCTGGCGCAACGAGCGCATTGTACCGGAGCTTTCCGACAAGCTGATTCTCGAACGGCTGCAAAAGGTGCAGCGCACTCACCAGATTAAGCCGTCCGAAAGGCTGGAGGGACACTATAACCTGACCATCGAAATGGAAACCGGCGTCGGCAAAACCTATACCTATATCAAAACCATGTATGAGCTGAACAAGCATTACGGGTGGAGCAAATTCATCGTGGTTGTGCCGAGCATCGCCATCCGTGAGGGAGTCTATAAATCCTTTCAGATGACGCAGGAGCATTTTGCCGAGGAATATGGCAAGAAGATTCGCTTCTTCATCTATAATTCCGCACAGCTCACGGAAATCGACCGATTCGCGTCGGATAGCGCAATCAATGTGATGATTATCAATTCGCAGGCGTTCAATGCCAAGGGCAAGGATGCGCGGCGCATTTACATGAAGCTGGATGAGTTCCGCTCCCGCCGCCCGATTGATATCATCGCCAAGACGAACCCGATTCTCATTATCGACGAGCCGCAGTCGGTCGAGGGCAAACAGACGAAAGAGCGGCTGAAAGAGTTCTGCCCGCTGCTGACCCTGCGATATTCCGCAACCCATAAGTCGGATAGCATTTACAACATGGTCTATCGGCTGGACGCGATGGAAGCCTACAACAAGCGTCTGGTCAAAAAGATTGCCGTCAAGGGCATTACAGAGTCCGGCAGCACGGCGACAGACGGCTTTGTTTATGTGGAAAGCATCAATCTATCCAAGGCAGACCCGACGGCAACCATTCAGTTTGACTTCAAGGGCGTATCCGGCATCCGCAAGAAAACCGCAACGGTCGGCATCGGCTACAACCTGTACGATAACTCCGGCAATCTGGATGAGTACAAGGTCGGCTATGTCGTCAAGGCAATCGACGGACGGGATAATTCCGTGGCGTTTCTGAACGGCATGAAAATCTACGCGGGCGATATCGTCGGCAAGGTCAGCGAAGACCAGCTCCGGCGTATTCAAATCCGCGAAACCATCCTCTCCCATATTGAGCGGGAAAGGCAGCTTTTCCATAAGGGGATCAAGGTGCTGTCCCTGTTCTTTATCGACGAGGTCGCGAAGTATAAGCAATATGATGAGGCGGGGCGTCCGTTCAACGGCGTTTATGCCGATATGTTTGAGGAAGAATACAACGATATCCTCGGTTCGATGCAGCTTGAATTTGGCGATGACGACTATATGCGGTATCTGGATGAAATTTCCGCCCATGATACCCATGCCGGTTATTTTTCCGTCGATAAGAAGGGCAAGATGACCAACAGCAAGCTCTCCGACAAAAAGGAAGGCACATCTGACGATACGGACGCCTATGACCTGATTATGAAGAACAAGGAGCTGCTTCTGGATCGTGATCCGAAGAAATCGCCGGTTCGGTTTATCTTCTCCCATTCCGCGCTGCGCGAAGGCTGGGATAACCCAAACGTGTTCCAGATCTGCACGTTGAAGCAGAGCAGCAGCGAGGTTCGCAAGCGTCAGGAGGTTGGCCGCGGTCTGCGCCTGTGCGTCAATCAGGACGGCGAGCGCATGGACGCCAATGCACTCGGCAATGACGTTCATTCCGTCAATGTGCTGACGGTCATTGCCAGCGAGAGCTATGACAGCTTTGCCAAAGGCTTGCAGAGCGAGCTGGCGGATGCGGTTGCCGGCCGTCCTGTCGCGGTGAATGTCGAGCTGTTCAAGGGGAAGGTCATCGCGGACGCGCATGGCAATGAACAGGTGATCGACGGCGATTTGGCGCAGGCCATCTTTGAGGATTTGATTGCCAATGGCTACGTCAGGCGCGGTGCGCTGACCGACAAGTATTATGCCGATAAGGCGAACGGAGAAATTCAAGTTGCGGAGGAAGTGGCGGATAGTCGTGATGCCGTGATCCACATTTTGGATTCCGTCTATGACAGCCGCGCCATGCAGCCGGAAAATGCCCGCGACCAAAACGTGGAGCTGCAAGTCGATCCTGATAAGCTCGCCATGCCGGAATTCAAGGCGCTTTGGGAGCGAATCAGCCCCAAATCCGTCTATGTGGTCGATTTCGATACCGATGAGCTTGTGAATAAAGCGATTGTGTCGCTCAATCAGAAGCTCACCGTTCCGAAGATTTATTTCAAGGTTGAAACCGGCGCAATGGATGAAATCAAGTCGAAGGATTCGCTTCTCGAGGGAAGCTCATTCTCCAAATCGAAATCCGCAACTTATGACAGCGGCAGGCGGATTCATACCAACAGCAGCGTAAAATATGATTTGGTCGGCAAGCTCGTTGGCGAAACTGGTTTGACCCGAAAGGCAGTTGTCGCGATTCTGACCGGTATTGAGAAGGTTGTATTTGAGCAATTCAGGTTCAATCCGGAAGAATTTATCATCAAAGCCGCCGCGCTGATTAACGATGAAAAGGCAACCGCTATTATTCAGCATATCACCTACAACATGCTGGATGAACACTACGATACGGATATTTTCACAGAGCCGACAATCAAGGGCAAGCTCGGAACCAACGCCATGAAAGCGCAGCGGCATCTGTATGACCATATCGTGTATGATTCAACCAACGAGCGTAATTTTGCGGCTGACCTTGATACCGATATCAATGTTGCCGTCTATGTGAAACTGCCGGATAAAGCGAAAACCGCGATGTC
>QWCY01010716.1_pt1 | contig 10722 bp, 4 predicted proteins | sample 1972631 | NCBI WGS metagenome assembly QWCY01 (sample SAMN09866696, study PRJNA288562) | Human gut metagenome isolate pre1_stool, whole genome shotgun sequencing... | isolation source: gut | host: Homo sapiens | place: USA: California
TTCAGGTGAAGTCAGTTTTGCAGCTAATTGAGCAATGTCTCCATTCGTATTCAGTACCCAGTTGTGGTCATAGCCATTTCCGTTTTTCAACTGAACGAAATCGAAGTTTGTGATGTCTTGTCCTATTGTTTTAGGAGTAGTAAAGTCCATCGGGGTATCTTTCACTGTTGCAATTTCTCCAGTGGTCATGAAAGTACTATCCACTGGAGTGTAGTTGTCTGCATTTACATATAAGATATGATCTGTTGCAGCTTTTGAAGGATTACCGGATAAGTTGAAGTAAGAGTGGTTGGTCATGTTGATGACTGTCTTCTTATCTGTAGTAGCGCTATACTTTATATCTATAGCGTTGTCATCAGTCAGTTTGAAAAGAACTTTAGCTGTTACGTTACCGGGGAAGTTTTCATCTCCGTTCGGTGAAATACGGGTCAGTTCCAGTGTAGTTTCGTCAATCGGGTTGGCTTCATATACTTGGTATTGCCAGCCTTTAGGACCGCCATGCAAACAGTGTCCGAAGTTGTTTTGCGGTAATTGGATAGTGTCTCCGTCCAGTACGATTCTTCCCTGGTTGATGCGGTTTGCATAACGACCGATGGAAGCGCCGAAGTCACTTGGGATATTTACATAATCGGCAATGCTGTCGAAGCCCAGGACAACGTCCTGCATATTCCCGTTTTTGTCGGGAACCATAATAGAAACGATACGTCCTCCGAAGTTAGTGATGCATACTTCCATGCCTGACTTGTTCTTTAAGGTGTAAAGATCTGTTTGGGCATTGTTCACTTCTGTTTGAAAATTCACCGGATTCAGACCGGACAAAGTCAACTCCTGAGCTGGCTTGTTATTGCACGCAGATAACATCAGTGCGGCAATTCCTGCAAGTAGAAAACTGTTTTTCATGGTTCTATTTTTAATGTAAATGAGATAATTATCGGAATAGTTTTTATAGCCCCGTTAACGGAGTCAGAGGTTGTCCGGCATCCTGTTAGATACATATCACAGAGGGATCAACCCCTTAGTTGCTCCGTATCAGCCCCGCATAAAGGTACTTCTAACCGAATTTGGTACGGAGTTGGTACGGACCGGGTATTTTCCATCCCCGGCCTTGATATCTTTCATCCCTCTGTCAGTTTGTCTCTTGATCAACTCATTTGTTTCTCGATTTATTTGCATGTTTGGGATTGACCCGTATCCACAGGTTATTGACAAACTTTTCAAAAAGCTCATTTTATTTACAGCCAAAGCCGCTTAGGATTGGCTAATTTCTAACGAACTATTGATTAGCTTGACAATCAGGTTATTTATATTCTACACTTGTCAAAAGAGATAGAATTGCAGTGCGCAACTCTCTAACTGTTTTTTTCGTGATTCATCAATTCGCTGGGTTTCATGCTAAATTGTTTGCTGAAGCAGCGGGCGAAGTATTTCGGATCATTAAAACCTACTTCATAAGCTATTTCAGAAATACTCATTCGTTTGGTTTCTCTGTTTTTAAGCAGTAGCTCCCTTGCGGTATTCAATCGGTAATTGCGTATGAATTGTCCGGCGGATTGCCCGACGAGGCTTTGAAGTTTTTTATTCAGCAAACTTCTACTGACTCCGACAGCTTCACTGAAATCGTTTATTTCGAAATAGGGGTTTTTATAGTGTTCTTTTATAACCTCCATTACCTGATTGATGAATTTCTTGTCTCTGGAATCTTCTTCTATATTTAGTATCTCTATGTCCATGTCTGTTCTGAATTTCCGTTGATAACGTTTGCGATTCTCCAGAATGTTTGTGATGCGGGTTAGTAAAAGAGTTTCATCAAAGGGTTTAAGTAGGTATTCATCTACACCTATGCGGTAACTTTCTAGCCGGGTTTCCGATGAGGTTTTTGCGGTTAGCATCAGGAAGGGAATATGTGAGATGGCAAATGTTTCCTTGACCCGGCGTGATAGTTCTATGCCATCCATGACGGGCATCATGAGGTCGCTGATAATAAAATCTACAGGTTGACTGTTTAATACATCAAGGGCTTCTGCGCCGTTTGTGGCTTCAAGCACCTGATAATAGTCACGGAGAATGGAGCGGATATATCCTCTCATGTCCGCGTTATCTTCCACAATGAGAATGGTCAGGCTGCTTTGTTCCTTGTGCGATTCATCCTTTTCTGTGGCAACGGTTGGGGAAATGTTATTGACAATAACGAGTTGATGGTTTATACCTTCTTCTTTGGAAAGTGGAAGCAGGATTCGGAAAGAGCAACCGGTCGCACGGTTATTGCGAACGCAAATTTTTCCATCATGCATCATCACAATGCGTTTACAGAGATAGAGGCCGATTCCTGTGCCTGTCTGACCGTATACGGGATATTGGGCCTGTTTTCGGGATTGGTAGAAACGGTCGAATATTTGTGCGATATCTTGTTCGGGAATTCCCGTTCCGGTGTCGCTGACACAGAGATAGAGCGACTCTTCTTTATTGTTTTTAGCCGGAAGGGTGGCTATATATAGGGATATGCTTCCGTCATCCGGTGTGAACTTTATGGCATTGCTCAGCAGATTGGTAATGACCTTGTGCATGGCTTCTTTATCGAAAAATATTTCAGGATTTTTCATGTGAAAGTAGTGTCTTATTGTTATATTCCGCTCTTTGGCGAATACTTCAAAAGGAGTAAGTAATGAATATATGAAACTGAGGAAATCACCTTTTGCCTTGACGATATTCAGTTTACCCGATTCTACTTTCCGGAAGTCCATCAATTGGTTGACAAGGGATAGCAGGTACTTGGAATTGCGTTCTACAAAGTTTAATTGTTCTATCACTTGTGGATTATAACTTAACTTCAAGGCACGTTCGATAGGACCTATAATTAAAGTTATCGGTGTTCGGAATTCGTGGGTTATATTGGTGAAAAAGGCTATCTTGTCCAGTGTCAGTTCTTGTATTTTGCGTGCCATGTGGCTTAATTGTGTTTTCTGCCGGGTGATTTTTTCGTTTTGCTGTGTCAGCATCCTGTTTTGTCGGGAGAGTTCTTCTGTTTGATTTTCTAGTAATAGTTTTTGTTGTTCCAGTTGGTAGGTGCGCTCTTCTACAGTGCGGTGCAGTAATTCCCGTTGCTGTTTGAAGTTGCGTATGCGCCATTGGTATATCTGCCATGTGATGAGTACTGCAAAAACTACAAGCAGCAGGATGAATAAAGTGGTTTTATAGAAGTAGGGCAGGATAGTGATTCTTAACTCTGCCATATTTTCTGTTCCATCTTTTCTGTCAGGGGCATATTTTACTTGTAAGGTATAGGTGCCCGGACGTAAGTTGGTATAGCTTGCAAAACGCCTGTTCCCGGTCGTTTGCACCCATTTGTCTTCAAATCCAAGTAGACGGTAACTGTAGGTCGCTGTATTATCAGGTTCAAAATTTAAGGCGGAGAATTCCAGTGAGAAAGATTTCTCTTTCTCATGAATCTTTATTTCTTGGGTAACGGCAATGTCCTTAGGCAGGTATTTATTGCCTGGCAGTATATTTTCATTTCCGATTTTTAACTGTGTAAAACGTATGTTTGCGGGTTGCGCAGGGACGGCAGGCAAGTCTTTTTCGATGGCTGTCAGTCCTGCTACGTTGCCGAAGTAGAGTGTGCCATCTGAAGAACGGCATGAAGCATTCCAGTAGAATTGTGCATCCGGCAGACCGTCTTGTCTGGTGTAATTGATGAAGCGGTTCTCGCTTGGGTGAAAGCAGGAAAGTCCGTTATTGGTTCCGATCCAGATTTTTCCATAGGTGTCTTCTTCCAGGCTTCGTACATTGTTGTTGATTAAACCTTGCTCCATATTATAAGAAGTGAATTTTTCTTTGCCTTGTTCATCAACCGTTCGTTTATATATGCCATATCCGTTGCTGCCTAACCATAATGTTCCGTCTTTGGTTTCGCAGAAACAACTGATTTTCTCTATCAGACCGGATTGAGGATTATCTAGTTTGTAGTTTAAGTGGCGATATTGGAATTCTCCTTTCTCTGATTGGGGAGACCGGGAATTAAGATCTATGATGTATACACCCTCCGTAGAGCCTATCCATAGTTTGTTCTCTTTATCGATAAGGGCACCGAGGCATCCGCGGATGTTTTCCGCCTGTCGGTTGGCGAAGGGAGAGATGAACTTTTGGGTTGCCATGTCATAGAAAAAAAGTCCCCGATTGGCACCTGCCCACATACCGTTATTGACAGGATCATAAATAAGCACTGATATGAAGAACAATGGAAATCCTGTTTCCGGATGGGTGTTTATGACTTGAAGGGGGGAGTTTGCTACTTTAGGATTCACTATGTTGATTCCACCGCCCCAAGTACCTATCCATAATCGGTCTTGGTTGTCGTTGGTCAGACAACTGACTGAGTTGTGGCTTATTTCACCACGTTCATACCTGTAGTGGATAAACTTTCGGGTTCCTTTCTTTTTCAGATTTAGTCCTCCTTCTACGGTACCTACCCAAAGATTGCTTTCTTTGTCTTCATAAATGACATTAACCGGGTTTTCGGACAGGCTTGAAGGATTCTCTTTATCATGCCGGTAATTGTGTATAGTCAGGCGTTTCGGGGTCAATTGATTGATTCCTCCGCTTTCAGTACCGAACCAGATGTGCTGTCCGTATACTCTTATGCAGTTGATAAAGTTACTGTTCAGTGGGTTGCCTCCATTTGAACTATATATAAGGCGTTCGAAGCTGTCGGTGATGGGATTGTAAATATTTACTCCGCGTAAAGTTCCTGCAATCAGCTGTTTGCTGTCGGTTATGGCAAGAGCTGTAAGATAATTCTGCGATAATGAATGGGGGTCGTTTGGAATGTTTTCATACAGTTTTCTTGTGTCGTTGTTTTTGTTATAACGAAACAGGCCTATATGTGTGGCTATCCAAATTTCATTTTCCTTGGCCAACATGTCTTTAAAATATATATCAGGCCAGAAGGTCAATTGTTCTGATATAGTTTTTTTTTCTAACTTCCCTTGGTCAGTCGGGATGATTTTATAAATAGTGCCATTGATGCCCGCCCATATCTTGCCGTCTTCATCAATATCTTTTAATGTAAGGTCCGGTTCGGATAGTTCGGGCAAATCCAGGGTGGATAATGTGTCGATATCTCCCTTTGCATTAAAGGTTATCCGGTGGAGGGCATTGTTACATTGCAACCAGATGCAGCCTTGCGAATCGAGGATGACGGTATGGGCAGGTTGGTTTATCAATCGGGACAGAACTCCCCGGGGGGCAGCAGGCACGACTGATTGCAGGGTGGATAAGTCGATGATATCTGTACCTCCTTCGGATACAATCCAAAGTCGCTGAAAGCTGTCTTCATATACATTGCGGATAAAGTTGCTTTTGAGTTTGCAGTGAGGAGTATTGGTGTTGAAATTAATAAATTCATACCCATCATAGCGTGACAGACCGCCACCGGCAGTGGATATCCATAAAAAGCCATAGGTATCTTTATAGATATCATCTATGAAATTATGTGGTAATCCGTTGTCCATAGTGATGTAAGAGACATTGTACCGATCTGCAAAGTGTTCTTGAGCTTGCAGGGATACTGACATTATTAGACAACTATATATAATAAGGTGTATAAAAGGGTGATTTTTCATACTGTTTTGTGTTATTAGAGCAAAGTTAGAAGATTATCTGTTATTGCTAAAATATAGAATATACTTTTTGTTGAAACTAGTTTATTGTCCACCTGAAATATTCGTTTGTCCACCTTTCACTAGTAGGTAGGGCGTATATTTGCAATATGATTCTTAGTTATTGAATATTATGAAAAACTTGTTGCGAATAGCTGTATTGTTAGTGAACAGCCTGTTTGTTGGCTGCACTCCTCCTGTGTTTACCCCTACTGCTTCATCTAATCCGTGGGCAGATGATTACTCTTCACTATCTTCCATGGAGAATTACCGTTCATGGGGTGCTTACAATGTACACGATCCGTCTTGCCGTAAGATAGGCGATTATTATTACATGTATTCCACGGATGCCATTTTCCGTGAAAACCGTAAAGAAGCAAAAGAAAAGGGAGTTCCCTTGGGATTTATACAAATGCGACGTTCCAAAGACCTGGTGAATTGGGAGTTCCTTGGTTGGGCGTTTCCTGAAATTCCGCAGGAAGCGGTAGAGTGGGTGCGTGCCCATGCCGGAGGGCACGGGGCTACAAATATTTGGGCTCCCTATATTGTTCCTTATAATAATAGATATAGATTGTATTATTGCGTATCGGCTTTCGGGCGGAAAACATCCTATATCGGATTGGCTGAATCTGATTCTCCCGAAGGTCCCTGGAAGTTGGCAGGCTGTGTGGTTAAAACAGACGATACGACAGCCATGAATGCCATTGATCCCAGCATCACTGTAGACCCTTCAAGCGGTAAGTGGTGGATGCATTACGGCTCATACTTCGGTGGTTTGTACTGCGTGGAACTGAATCCTGAAACCGGACTTCCTTTGGCAGAAGGAGATAGAGGACACTTGGTAGCTCGTCGTGCTAATTACAAGAAGGATAATCTGGAAGCTCCGGAAATTATCTATAATCCGGATTTGAAAGAATACTATCTGTTTGTATCATACGATCCATTGATGACAACCTACAATGTACGTGTGGGACGTTCAGACAAAGCGGAAGGACCGTTCATTGATTACTTCGGAAAAGAGCTGAAAGATACGACGAATAACTTTCCTATCCTGACAGCTCCTTACCGTTTCAAGAACCATCCGGGTTGGGCGGGCACAGCGCATTGTGCTGTATTCACTTCAGATGACGGACAATATTTCATGGCTCATCAGGGACGCTTGTCACCGCAAAACCAAATGATGGATCTCCATGTGCGACAAGTCTTTTTTACTAAAGATGGATGGCCTGTCGTATCGCCTGAACGTTATGCTGGTAGTAATTCCCGGGAGTTCTCTTGTCCCACCTCTTATATCTGGAGAAAGATGGAAAGTTAGGAGAGGATAAAGGAACCTGGGATTTTGCCAAAGAAGACCAATCCTTACAACTGACACTTAATGGAGAAGTGGTGAAGAACCTGATTGTGTTTGCAGGGCACGACTGGGAGAATGAAACGGAAACTGTCCTTTTTACCGGTCTGGATAGTCGTGGGCGCTCCGTATGGGGAAAAAGAACTAAATAACCAATTATAATTTTTATTTTGAAACCATGAAAAGATACACTGGATTATTAGCGGCGCTGACCCTTACCGCAGGTATGGCGCTTCAGGCACAAACCAATGAGTTTGTGATACAAACCAAGAAATTAGGCGCAGAGATTCAGCCTACTATGTATGGGCTGTTCTTTGAGGATATCAACTATGCCGCTGACGGCGGACTTTATGCCGAGTTAGTGAAGAACCGTTCGTTTGAGTTCCCACAACATTTGATGGGATGGAAAACCTTTGGTAATGTAACGCTTCAAGATGACGGTCCTTTTGAAAGGAATCCGCACTATGTCCGTTTGGCTGACCCGGGACATCCGCATAAGCATACGGGATTGGATAATGAAGGTTTCTTCGGTATCGGTGTAAAAGCAGGAGAGGAGTATCGCTTCTCTGTTTGGGCACGTTTGCCCCAAGGCGGAACATCCGAAAAAATCCGTATTGAACTTGTAGATACTAAATCTATGGGTGAGCACCATGCTTTTGCTACTGAGACATTGACGATTGATTCAAAAGAATGGAAAAAGTATCAGGTTATCCTAAAACCGGGTGTAACTGATCCGAAGGCGACTCTTCGTATTTTCCTGGCATCAAAGGGTACGGTTGATTTGGAACATGTCTCTCTTTTCCCGGTCGATACCTGGAAAGGACATGAGAATGGTTTGCGTAAAGACCTTGCGCAAGCTTTGGCTGATATCAAGCCAGGTGTGTTCCGCTTCCCCGGTGGATGTATTGTAGAAGGAACAGATTTAGCTACACGCTATGACTGGAAGAAGTCTGTAGGTCCGGTAGAGAACCGCCCGTTGAATGAGAACCGTTGGGAATATACTTTCCCGCATCGTTTCTATCCCGATTATTTCCAAAGCTACGGATTGGGATTCTTTGAATTCTTCCAGCTTTCGGAGGAAATAGGAGCAGAGCCGCTTCCTGTGTTGAGTTGTGGTCTGTCTTGCCAGTTCCAGAATTCTGATGCAGAGGCACATGTGGCTGTTTGCGATTTGGATAGCTATGTGCAGGATGCTCTTGATCTGATTGAATTTGCCAATGGTATCCGTAAAGCTTATCCCGATATCAAGATTATCGGAAGTTCGGGGCCTGATTCTGAAGGAAAGCAGTTTGAATATTTGTGGCCGGAAATGAAGCGTTTGAAAGTGGATCTGGTGGATGAACATTTCTATCGTCCTGAGAACTGGTTCCTGAATCAGGGAACACGTTATGATAACTATGACCGTAAAGGTCCGAAAGTATTCGCCGGTGAATATGCTTGTCATGGTAAAGGTAAGAAGTGGAACCATTTCAATGCTGCCTTGCTTGAAGCTGCTTTTATGACGGGATTGGAACGTAATGCCGATATTGTACACATGGCTACTTATGCTCCTCTGTTTGCTCATGTAGAAGGATGGCAATGGCGTCCAGATATGATCTGGTTTGATAATCTGAACTCGGTACGTACTGTAAGTTACTATGTTCAGCAACTCTACGGGCACCATAAAGGCACCAACGTACTTTCCCTTACTATGGATAAAAAGCCTGTAGCAGGTACTGAGGGACAGAATGGCTTGTTTGCAAGTGCTGTTTATGATAAGGATAAAAAAGAGATTATAGTGAAAGTGGCCAATACTTCCGATAAAGCTCAGCCCTTATCATTGAAGTTTGAAGGATTGAAGAAGCAAGATGTATTGTCTGACGGTCGTTGTATAAAGCTTCGTTCAGCTGATCCCAATAAAGATAATACGATTGAACAGCCATCTGCTATTCAGCCCCAGGAAATTCCGGTTTCTATTGACGGACAGGTACTGGAGGTAGAGCTCGAACCCAATACATTTGCTGTCTACATTTTTAAGAAAGGATGAAATTAATGAATAAAGTTAGGTTAGGCTGGTTAATTAGCTTATTTGAAAAAGGCTGAAAAGAGAAGGGCGTCTCCCCGTGATGGGAAGACGCCCTTTTAAATTGAGTTGGATGTTTTTAAACTAATCTGCGAGCACCATCGCTGATGACTACATCATAAACTTTAGGGCTTCTGCCGAATTTTTCTTTAAACTTATCCTTGGCATTCTGGATGAATGTATCATACAACTCCTCTTTCACCAGGTTGATAGTACAACCACCGAAGCCACCGCCCATAACGCGTGAACCTGTTACACCACAGTCGAATGCAAGATCATTCAGGAAGTCGAGCTCTTCGCAGCTAACTTCGTAAAGTTTGCTCATACCATGATGTGTCTCATACATTTTCTGACCTACCGTTTCGTAATCACCTTTTTCCAAAGCATCACAAACATCGAGTACGCGTTGGATTTCTTCGATTACATACTCTGCACGCATGAAGTCTTCTTCGCTGATTTCAGCTTTTGACTCTTGCAACATCTCCATTGTACAGTCGCGCAGGAATTCTACGTGCGGATGTTTTTTCTGGATAGCAGCAACGGCAGCTTCGCAACTCTGACGACGCTTGTTGTATGCAGAAGAAGCCAATTCGTGTTTAACTACAGAGTCTACCAATACCAGACGATAGCCTTTCGGATCGAATGGGAAGTATTGATACTCCAGTGAACGGCAGTCCAGACGGATAAGGCTGCCTTGCTTGCCAAATACGGAAGCGAACTGGTCCATAATACCACAGTTTACACCGCAATAGTTATGCTCAGTTGCCTGACCTACTTTAGCTAGTTCAAACTTGTCTATCTTGTTGTCACCGAACAGATCATTTAATGCATACGCATATGTACTTTCCAAAGCGGCAGAGGAAGACATACCTGCACCCAAAGGCACATCACCGGAGAAAGCTGTATTGAAGCCCTTTACATCAACGCCACGCTTAATCATCTCACGACATACGCCGAAGATATATCTTGCCCAGCTTGCACGGGGAGCGTCTTCTTCTTTCAAACCGAATTCCACATAATCCTTCAGATCGATGGAATAAGCTTTTACAATGTCTGTGCCATTCGGTTTAATTTCAGCAATCATGCCTTTATCGATTGCTCCGGGGAATACAAAACCACCGTTATAGTCTGTATGCTCACCAATGAGGTTGATGCGTCCCGGAGAAGCATAAACTGCTCCTGTTGTTCCGTCAAAATGCTTGATGAAACGGCTTCTTACGTGTTCTATATCCATAATCTTTTCAAATTTATGAGTGAATAAATTAATTACCTATACCTTTTAATTGCGTTAATCCTCTACTGGGATATCTTTATTTACATTTTTGCAACCTACCAAGCCGTAGAACAGCAGATAAGCAAGAGCTGCGATAATCAACCAGTAGCTGGCCATATAACCTACAGAGTCAGAGATGCTTTGTTGGATCAAAGGCAATACACCACCGCCAACAACCATCATCATAAAGATACCGGATGCTTGTGCTGTATATTTTCCTAATCCTTCTACTGCAAGGTTGAAGATACCACCCCACATTACAGAAGTACAAAGACCGCAAAGTACAAGGAACAATGCGCTGACAGGTACTTGTGCCATCATAAATCCTTCACCTACAGTGTAACCGGGCATTGAAACTGTTACATCTTTCGGAGTGAAGATAGCA
>QWCY01006204.1_pt1 | contig 10719 bp, 2 predicted proteins | sample 1972631 | NCBI WGS metagenome assembly QWCY01 (sample SAMN09866696, study PRJNA288562) | Human gut metagenome isolate pre1_stool, whole genome shotgun sequencing... | isolation source: gut | host: Homo sapiens | place: USA: California
AATAAAAAATGTAAAAATAATATCTGATTTACACAATGAAGTAATAAAAGGAATAGATACAGTAGAATTAAAAACAGGAAGCATAAAAACAGTATTAAAGAATAAAGAATTAAACGATTTAATACAAGGAAAAGAAATAATAATAGAAAGCTCAGAAGGGCTAAAGTCTAACGAAAAAATAGAATACGAATTAAAATTCTATGATAAAAAAGGAAAAGAGCTAAAAGTAGAAAACAATAAAGGAAAAACAAGAACATCAAAGCAAGAGCCAAAAGTAACAATAAAAATAAAAGAGCAGGATATAGTAAGTGTAACATTAGGAATAAAGTTAGCAAATAAAGATAATGTAGACTTAGAGAATTACAAATATGTAGTAAGAAAACCAAATGGAGAAAAACTAAAAGAAGAGAAGTTAGCAAAAAATGAAAAAGAAATAAAATTAGAAAATTTAGACCAAAACCAATATTATAAAATAATAATATATGCAGATTATGATTTAGGTGATAATAAAGGAATACAAAAAGAAACAGAAATAGGAAATTTAGTATTTGCAACAAAGCCAATATCAACATTAGGTTCATTAGAATTAACAGTAGAAAACAAAGAACTAACAAGTAAAAATGCAAAAATAACATATACAATAAATGAAAAAATAACAGATAAAAGGTTAATACAAATATTAAATGAGCTAACAATAAATATAGTAGAAGAATCTGTAGATACTGCTGCTGGTGACGAAAATAAAAAAACAGAAAATTCAGAAAACGGATATAATAACAATAAAGAGCCAGAAAATGCACAAAACAATAGCAAACAACGAACAACACAAAAAGATAAAAAGCAAGGTACAGTAATTTACAACTATACACTAACCGGAGAAGAAATAAAAAAATTACAACAAGGTGAAACAAAAGAAATAAATTACGAAAATTTAAAATCGAATACAAAATATAAAATAGAAATATTAGGAAGTGTACAACTAGGAAATACAAAAGAAGAAGTACCAATAACATACAATTATACAGAATTTACAACACTAAAAATACCAGCAAAAGTAGAAATAAAAAATCAATTTGTAACAGGAAATTTAATAGATTTAGACGTACGAGTAGAGGATATAAATAATTCTGTTTTAAATAACAAAGTAAGGATGGAATTGAGAGATGAAAAAAATAATTTAATAGACTTACAAGAAATAGAAACAAATAAAGAATATGTAAGAAAAACATTTGAAAGGTTAGAAGAAAGCAAAACATATAAATTAAGTTTTTATGCAGACCAATACAACGAAGGAAGCACAGACGAAACATATAAAGTAAATTATTTAATAAAAGAAATAGAAATAATAACAGAGCCAGGGATAAGTGGAGAAATAGAATTAAGAAACTTAAAAAGAAAAGGAAATGGAAAAAATTTAATAGATGTAACATCAAAAATAAATTGGAGAGGTGATTATTTTTATGTACATAACAATTACAAAAAAGAGTACAATGAAGAAACTAATGAATTAAAATTATATTGCAAAGGAGATGGCGGACAAGGACAAAAATATTTATATGACTTATCAGAATATGCAGGGAAAACTGTAACAATGTCTTGTAAAATAAAAAAAGATCGAAAAGCGCAAATATATATATCTAGTAAAAGGAAGTTAAAAAACATTACAGACCAGATAAATGAAAATTGGCAAGAATACGAATATACAACAACATTGGATGAATATGGATTATTAGGTTTTGATGTAAATAGCTTAAATAATGAGGAAGCATGGATGTATTTAAGAGATTTTCAAATAGAATTAGGAGAAAAGAAAACAAAATATGAAAAATTTAGCTATAATTTGGAGGCGTCTATAAAAGCAGAAATTTTAGACAAAAGAAACGAGACAGAAAAATACTACATAGAAAAATACGAAAATGAAAAGTTAGTAGAAGAAAAAGAATATAGTAAAGAAAATATATTAGACGAGAATTTTAAAGTAAAAAGTAATAGCAAATATAAATTTAATCTAGTTATAAAAAGGAATAGTAGGAAATATATAGTGGATTCACAAGAATTTACAACAGAAAATGATAAAGAAATTAAAGGTATAAATTCTTGGCAAGAGTATATAGAAACAATAAATCCTGAAGGAAATTATATAGTATTTTGTGATTTAGAATTTAAAGAACCTTTCCAATTTGGAAGTGATGGAAAGTATGGATTTAAAGGAAAAATAGATTTTAATGGAAATAAATTAATAAGAAATACTAAAAAGCAAATACCATTTTTAACTATAGAACAAGATGCAATATTAGAGAACTTTGTTTTCGAAGTACATTTAGATAATGAAGTAGAATTAAAAAATTATAAAGGGTTATTTGATACTAATGTTGGGAAAATTAAAAACTTTAAAGTTATACTAGAAGAAGCTACAAACAAAGCTAATGGAGATATAGGCTTACTAGGAAGAGTTAATTATGGAACTATAGAAAATTTTATAATAGAAGCAAAGACAAATCTTTATGGCTTTCAATTTATTAGTTTAGGTGTTCAAATAAATATTGGTACTATAAAAAATGGATATGCATATGGCAAAAATATAAAGGCTATATATCCTTATACTAATAAAAATAATAGAGATGTAGCAGTTGTAAATGTTCAAAATGTTGGAAATGTGGAAAATATATTTAGCCTAATAAATGTAGATGTAGAAAATAATATAAATTCTTATAACTTGGCTGGAAATATAATTGGCTATGCACAAGCAGCAAATAACAATAACTTATATTCTGTAGGATACGGAAAAAATGTAACTAACGGACCAACAATATATAGTATCGATAGTAATACTAAATATGAAAATATATATTATTTTGCAGATAAAATATTCAATAATTCATATAATCAGAAAAATACACCATTAGCATTATGGGACAAAACATTTCAAAATCAAATACTAAATTCGGAAAATGCGTTTAATGTAGAAGAATTAGTAGAGCAAGGTTATTATCCGCAATTAAAATGGCCAAATTGTATGCCAAAACAGGTATATATTAAACTTCCAAAAGTAGAAGATAAAGATTTAGCAGATATATTGTCAACAGAAATTTTGGAAAGTACAAATAATTCTGCAAAAGTAAAATTTAGTGTAAATAACCCATCAGCAGAAACCATTACAAATATAAAAATAAAAAACTTGGAATGCAAAATAGAAAGCCAAGAATATAAAGATGGGAAAAGTGCAGTAATAGCAATATTAAGCAATCCAATAATATGTGTTTCAAAATATGAAGTAATTAGTATATCAACAAAAGGAGCATACAACCAAGAATATACCAGGAAATTTAAAGAAAAAGAAAGGATTATAAATATAAGCTTCTATAAAGATATAAACACGACAGAAGATTGGAAAAACATAAATAAATCATTAAATGAAAACTATATTTTAATGCAAGATTTAGACTTTAAGAATAACCCAGATGATGTAAATATTTGGAATCAATTAAATGGAATAATAGATGGAAATAATCATACAGTAAAAAATGTTAAGAGTAAAACAGCTTCACATATTTTTTGGAATAGAGTGAATGAAATAAAAAATATTAATTTTGAAAATATATCACTTGAAAATGTTGCATCTTGGGGAGCAATAATACATACTGCAGAAAAAGCAAACAATGTACATGCAAATAATATAAAAATAATAAATAAAAAAGGAAATGAATTTAATACTACACATGGTGGACTATTTTCCCTTACAATTGGAGAAATAAAAAATTGTGGAATAAATAATATAACAATAATAAGTAATGCAGGATATTCAGCTAAAACAAGAATTGGAGGCTTAATAGGAGTTGCGAATTCATCGGTAGTAGAAAATTGTTTTGTAACTAATGTAAATATCCAAAGTAAAAATACAAAATATGAAGGTGTAGGAGGATTAATAGGAGCAAGTGAAACTAAATCCACAATAAAAAATTGCTATACGACAGGTAAAATAGAGATAGAAGGAGAAAATGTTGGAGGAATAGCGGGTTACATTACAAACTACGGAGAGTTATTAAATAACTATAGCTGTGTAAATATAAGTGGAAATACATATAATATAGGAGGAATAGTTGGAATAGCAGATGTAAGTACTAATATAAAAAACAATATATCATTTGGAAATTTGTATACAAGTAGACTAAATACAGAGCCAGGGAGAGTAATAGGAAATGGAATATCAAGTAATACAAACTATGCATATTCTAACCAAAGACTAAATGGAATAATAAAGGAAGAAGAAGGAAAAGTTAAGATATTAACAGCAGAAGAGTTAGTAAATAAAAATACATATATAAATTTAGGATATAACGAAGCTTTTGATTATTCTGAATTAAAAAATAACATATTACCAAAATTATACAAAGTGAATGAAGATGGATCATATTCAAATGAAATATTGCCATACCAAGACGATGCTTTCTTAGATATATCTAATGAACTAAAAATAGAAAATATAAATATAGAAAAGACTGTAGTAGACCAAGTGGCAGGTCAAATAATAGTAAAAAATACAAACGAAGCAGAAATAATAGACCTAGAAATTGATGGAATGAATGTAGAGCTTGAAAATATAATTAATAAAGAAGGAAAAACATATATAAATATAACAGCAAAGCCAAATAAATTTTATGATGCTTATAAAATAACAAAAATAAAATACAAAGAAAATGGCAAACAAAAGGAGCAAGATATAGAAGGCAAAATACAGATACAATTTTTTAAAGAATTATATAATTTCGAAGATTGGCAAAGTATAGAAAGTGGGACATACCAAAATTACAAACTAATGAAAGACATAGACTTTTATGGTAAGAAAAATATAAATGAAAATGTTACAATGGCGAGACTAGAAGCAATAGACGGAAACAAAGCTTTAAAAAATGTCTATTTAGAGTTTGACAATGAAAATAGTGGTTTTATAAACGAAATATCCACTAATATAGCAAATATAAATTTTGAAAACATTAATATTATAAATGCAAAAGCAGGAAAAAAAACAGGAGTTATTGCAAATTTAAATGGAAGTATGAAAAATGTAAACTTTGATAGAATTACAATAGAAGCGCCACAAATGAACTGTACAGGAATCATAGGAATACATGGAGGCAATTTAATAGAAAATATTAATGGAAGAAATATAAAAGTTATAGGAAAAGATAAAACAGGGGGCTTAATAGGAAATATTATTACAAATACCGAAATTAATGCAGTGTATGTGGAAGGAATAAATGTTACTGGAAATGATTATACTGCTGGAGTAATTGGTTATGTACATGGAAATAGGACAATAGAATCAGGAAAAGTTGGAAAAATAGACATTGTGAATGTAGAGGTTACTGGAAATAATAATGTAGGTGGTTTTATAGGGTATAATTTTTTTCAATTAACAGGTAATAGTAAAGATTATGTTACAATAAAAGATAGTACAATAATTGGTAAGGGTAATAATGTAGGAGGTATTTGTGGAGAAGGATATAATATGAAGTCTTCACAAGCAATAAATATTAAAGTAGAAGGATATGGAAATAATATTGGTGGAATAAATGGAATTAGTAATCAAAATGGTGCAAATATATATGATAGTTATGTATTTGGAAAAGGAGAAAATTCTAGTAATGTAGGAGGAGTTTTTGGAGTAAATGAATATGGAAGTAGTGGAAACAGAGCTGTACATACAAAAGTTAGCGCTACAGGAAGCAATGTAGGAGCAAATATAGGCTTAACAAAACAAGACGTGAATAACGTATTGGCTATAAATTGTGAGGTAGAAGGATATTCTAATATAGGTGGAAACATAGGCAAAGTAGAAAGTGGAATATGTAGGTATGTATATAATAATTCTAATATAAAAGCATACCAAAACACAGCAGGTGGAATAATAGGATATTTGGAAAATGCTAAAATGGTAGCAGGTAGTAATACAATTAGTTTATACGAATCATATTTTGCTGGAGGAAAAGTAGTGGCTAAAGCAAATGTTGGTGGAGTAATAGGATATATAGAAAAAGAATTGTATGAGCCAGAAAGGTTTTACTATAGTAATTATGTAGAAGCAGATTTAACAAGTGAAGATGCAAATACAACATCATTAGGAATTGGAAATATGCCTAACCAGAACCAATATTTAAAAGATACATATTTTTACAAATATTCTAGTATAAATGGAAAAAATCCAGATAAACAAAATGAAATATTTATTGAAGAGGATAAATATTTAAAAGAAGAGGACCTAAAGAATAAAGAAACATATGTTAATAAACTAAAATGGAATTTTAATGCTTGGAATTATAATGTACTAAAAGATGGTAAATATCCAACACATGCAACAAACTATACAATAGATTTGCCAAAAGATTCTGAGCACATTATTGTAGCCTCTACAACAAGCGAAAATAACAAAGAAATAGAAAAGAATAGTCAAAATGTAGAGCAAACTTTTGAATATAACGATAAGAAAATTCAAACATATAGCACATATTCTGTAATAGAAGCAAATGATGGAAGTAGTGTGAGAAGAGATGGTATTAAATTATATGTAAAAAATGGAAAATTATATGCAGTGCCAGCAATTTTAAATAGTACTGCAAATTACCAAAAATTTAGTAAAGAAGAACAAAATAGTAGCGATTATAGTAAAGAGGTAGTAACACCAGTAGCAGACAACTTAATATTAGATAATTACAATGGAAAAGAATATGAAACAGTACTAGGTTCAGATGGAAGGATATATGACTTAAAAGAACAGTTAAATTATCCAGAAAATTTTGTAAACAAAAATATTGCAAGTATAGGAAATAATTTAAACGATAATTTGGGCGAGGATAGTGAAAATAGTGATAATGAAAAAAATCTGCACAAATACGAAATAGAAGTTGTATACAAAAATGGAGATACACTAAGATTTAACTATCAAACAGGTGAGTTAATAAATTTTAGCGAATTAGAAAACTCTAGTGACATTGGAGTTTGGGAATATATAAAAGAAAAAACATCAGAAATAGGTAATTTTATGGGTGAAGATAAAAACAATAAAAACATGCAAAATAAATATGAAGAGAGCATAAAATTACAAAATAAATTAGAAGAGAGACCAGTGGAAGAAGCAATGGAAGAACAGCAAGAAAAAGATAAGTTAAGAAAGGTAAACAATAAGTACATTAAAGATGAAAATACAGAAGAACAAAACATTACGACTAACAAAATAAAAGAAGAAGCTAATAACTCTTTAAAAGAGCAAAAATATATAAGTATATACAATACAGAAAAAGGTGAATACCAAATATATAATGAAGAAGAGTTGTTAGACACGAGCAAGCAGGAGGTGATAAGCGAAAACGAAAAAATAGAAGCAAATAATTTAAAAGAATATTATGCAAGCGAAGGAAAAGCTGAAAATACGAAAATGGGAATAGTATGGATAGCATTAAGTATAATAGGAGTAGTAATAATATTATTTGCAATGAAGAAAAGATAAATTAAGTGTGTGTAAAACCAGTAGATTATATAATTTACTGGTTTAATTTTTTATATATAATAGGCTTAGAAAGTAAATGTAAATGAAAAATGGGGATTTTGAGGACGGTCCAGAAAATTCTCATTCTAGAAATCTTAAAATTAGAAAATGTCGAAAAACTTAGATGAAAAAAGCTTGAAAAATGTTGAATATGATGCTTTAATAAATACACTTAGGAAATTGCCTAAGAAAAATAAATAAAAATTTTATTAAATATTTTAAGTCAAAATAAAATTAATTCAAAAAGTCAAAAACTATTATTTTTAAATCTAAAGCATTGTTTATAATGCAATATTTCTTAAATAAAAAAATCTTATAAATCACCAATAGGAAAATAAAAGTATAAAAGAAAAGGCAATATCTTAAGAAATAAATTAATTTTTACCAAATGGTTGAACGAAAGTTAAAGATTTGGTAAAATAGAAGGAGGAAAATGAACGAAAATGCGATATTAAAAGTTACAAATGATTACATATTTAAAAGTTTATTTAGTAAAAAAGGGAATGAAGACATATTAAAAGATTTGCTAGAAGGTATACTGGAGATAAGAATAGAAAAAATAGAAGTAATGCAAGAAGTAGAATTAAATAGAGTAGATATAAAAGATAAACTAGGAATATTAGATATAAAAGCAATAATAAATGAAGACACAACAATAGATATAGAAATTCAAGTAAGCAACGAAAAGAATATGATAGAGAGAACATTATTCTATTGGTCAGGATTATATTATACAGGGCTAAAAAAAGGAAAAAGATATGAAGAAAATAATAAAGTAATAACAATAAATATACTAAGGTATAATATATTTAAAGGAGCAAAATATCATACAATAGGGTTAATAAAAGAGAAGAATGATAATAAAGAGATAACAGACAAATTAGAAATACACTTTATAGAATTACCCCAATTTTTAAAAAGTAAAGAGCAAGGAAATAAAAAGCTAAGACAATGGTTAGAATTTATATGTAATGAAAGAAAGGAGGAAATAAGCGTGGCAGTAAGAGAAAATGAGAAAATAGCAAAAGCAAATAGTGAATGGGAATATTTAAAGGGAGATGAGGCAGTAAAAAGATTAGCATTTTTGCGAGAAAAATGGATAAGAGATTATGACAGTGGAGTGAAAAACGCAGAAGAAGAAGGGATTGCGATAGGCGAGAAAAGAGGAAAAAAGATTGGAGAAGCAAGAGGAAAAGAGATAGGCGAGAAAAAGGGAAGAGAAGAAATAGCAATAAAGATGATAAAAAAGAAGATGGATGAAAATTTAATATCCGAAGTAACAAATTTAACTATAACTGAAATAGAGAAAATAAAACAAAAGTTAGAAAAGCAAAATGTTATATAAATGTAAATAAGTATGTGTAAAAAGACTGTGCGTAAAGGGTACAGTCTTTTTTATGTGTTTACTAATGAAGCCAAATATTTACAATTAAATAAAAGTTATATAAGATATAATAAAGAAAAATATCGTAAATGGATTTATAAATATGATTACGACTGTACAAAGCTATTTGTTAGGCAAGGAGTAAATAGAATTGTGCAAACTAAAAATAAATATTAAGATTTCGAATATTCCCATAATAAAATTATTCGAAAAAATTTGATAAAGAGTAAACAGAAAAAAGCGAGGTTAGAGAAAATGCTAGAAAGAGCAAACCGTGTAAGCCTTGGCGCTGTACACACACACACACACAGGTACGTTTAGAAAAATAGAAAGAGTAGCAAACGAGGCTACTCTATATTGCGTGAAAAACAGGCTATGTATAGCACTATACGAAGTAAAAAGTATGGTGCAGGAAATAGGCTGTTTTTCTCGTTGTTTAAAAATAATTTTAATGAGAAAATTTTACACCAAAATAATGACAGAAGAGAGTTTGGCAAAAGTAGGAGGTGTAGAATAATGAACGTATTAAAGAAATTAACTAAAAAAGTAGAAAAATCAAAGATAGTAAAGAATTCAAAGTTTTTAGTAATAGGCTTAATAGCGATAATAACAGTAATAAGCTTAGTATATTTCATAGTTTTAAAATATAGCCCAATAATGAACTTTAAATATGAAGGATATGCAATAAGTGGAAAGCAAATAACAGAGAATTTACTAAGCGCTAGAGAGAATGCGGATAATAACAATGAAACTAATAATAGTAACAGCGAAAAAAACGTAGAGCTAGCTAAAATAGAGGAACAAGGTACAATATTTAAAAAGCTAAATTCATATTTTATAGGAAATAAAGAAAAAACAGAAATAGACCTAAACTACCCAATATATATAAATGATAAAAATACAGTATATAACTTAAACCAAGATATAATATTAATAAGCAAAAACTTTGAACAAATAGCAGGATATCCAAATATAAGTATAACAGATGGAAAATTATATAACGGAAATAGTTTAGAAAGAGCAGATGGAAAAGAATATATCTTTGCACAAAACGAAGATGGAATATATATAAATTTAAAAGAAATAAAAATAACTACAACAGCAAATGAATATGTAATTCCAGTAAATAGCTTAATAGTATTTGAAGAAGATATAATAAGATATTATAGTGTTCAAAGCAATATTTTAGTGTTTAACGAGATAGAAGACGTAGATTATAATTCGCAAATAATAATAAAAAACGTTGAAAGTGAAGCTTTAGATACAAATGCGCAAAATATTCAAAATGAACAAAACAAAGAGAATACTAACAAAGTGGACAAAGAATATAATTACGAAGAGTTATTAACACGTTTAGGAGTAATAGAAAGTGCGAAAAATGATGTAGAGAAAGAAGAAATTATAGAAGAAGACACAAGTGACGATAAAAAAGAAAACAATACAGAAAGTGAAACAGAGCCAAACGCTCTACAAGACCAACAGCAAGCAGAAGAACAAACAAACGAAAAATACATAAAACCAGAAGTAACAGTAGAAGACTTTAAAGCAGAAGTATATACAGTAAAAAGCAACTTAAACATAAAAGACCCAAAAGCAAGAATAATAGAAGCACCAACATTCGAAATATATAAAGATGGAAAAATATATTTAAGAAGAGTATTTAAAAATTCAGGAGAAATACAAATAATAGGATTAGTACCAGAAACAGAATACGAAATAATAGGAAAATATATTTATTTAAATGCAGAAAATAAAAAAGTAGAAAATACATTTTACAAAGGAACAATTAAAA
>QWCY01012255.1_pt1 | contig 10714 bp, 8 predicted proteins | sample 1972631 | NCBI WGS metagenome assembly QWCY01 (sample SAMN09866696, study PRJNA288562) | Human gut metagenome isolate pre1_stool, whole genome shotgun sequencing... | isolation source: gut | host: Homo sapiens | place: USA: California
GGGACCCGGGATTGAACCGGGGACCTCATGATTATGAATCATGCGCTCTAACCAGCTGAGCTATCCCGCCATCATTTCTCGATTGCGGGTGCAAAGATAGATATTTTTCTGTAATCTCCAAAACAATTCATAACTTTTTTGTGTTTTTTCTTTAGAACGAGGTTCTCTTTTTCCTATAAATAGGGAGTTTGGGGCCTTGAAAAGAAATAAGTTTTAAATAAAGTGTCTGATTTATGCCACATAATTAGAAAAAAGTATTTATCTTGGCACACGTAAAAACAATTCGAAATTGCTATGAAAAAAGAAAAAATTCATTTGGAGTATTTGTTGAACGCAACATCTAAAAATATTCTTTGGGCAGCTATTAGCACACCGACCGGGTTGGAGGACTGGTTTGCTGATAAAGTAGTATCTGATGATAAAATCGTAGAATTCCATTGGGGGAAGACTGAACAAAGAAATGCCGAAATTATTGCGATCCGTTCTTTCTCATTTATTCGCTTTCGTTGGCAGGATGACGAAAATGAACGCGATTACTTTGAAATCAAAATGACTTATAATGAGCTGACAAGTGACTATGTATTAGAAATTACAGACTTCGCAGAGGCGGACGAAGTTGCTGACATGAAAGAATTGTGGGAGTCGCAAGTGGCGAAATTGAGAAGAACGTGTGGTTTTTAGTTAACTTTCAACTAAAAATTTTCTATGCTACTTTTTTTGTGCTAATTTTGCGTCTTAATTGCACGAACCTATTAAGATGCTACGCATAAAGAAATTAGATATATTTATCGTAAAGAGCTTCCTGATGCTCTTTATAGGTACATTCTTCATCTGTCTCTTCATCTTCATGATGCAGTTTTTGTGGAGATATGTAGACGAGTTAGTCGGAAAGGGATTGGATATGAGTGTGATAGCTCAGTTCTTCTTTTATTCCGCATTGACACTGGTGCCAATATCGTTGCCGTTGGCAATATTGCTGGCTTCTTTAATAACCTTCGGCAACTTTGGCGAACGTTACGAGTTGCTCGCAATGAAAGCTGCGGGTATATCCTTGCTTAAAATTATGCGCCCGCTGGCTTTCTTTGTCTGTGGTTTGGTTGCTGTCTCTTTTTATTTCCAGAATGTCGTGGGGCCTATTGCTCAGACGAAACTATACACACTGATTATTTCGATGAAACAAAAGTCTCCGGAATTGGATATCCCGGAGGGGGTGTTTTATTCGGAAATACCGGATTATAACCTGAAGATAGCCAAGAAGAACCGGAAGACAGGTATGATGTATGATGTGCTGATTTATAATCTGAAAGATGGATTTGAGAACGCACATATTATTTATGCAGATTCCGGACGGATGGAAATGACTGCAGACAAGCAGCATCTCTGGCTGCATTTGTACAGTGGTGATTTATTTGAAAACCTGAGATCACAGAGTATGAAATCTCAGAATGTACCGTATCGTCGGGAAGAATTCCGGGAAAAACATACGATTATTGAGTTTGACTCAGACTTTAATATGGCGGATGCCAGTATTATGAGCAATACATCTGCTGCCAAAGATATGTCGATGCTGCAAGCCTCCATCGACTCAATGAAAATGGTGGGCGATAGTATCGGAAGACAATATTACCGGGAAGTTTCTGAAGGGAATTTCCGTAGCACCTATGGATTGACAAAGGAGGATACGGTCAAGATTATGGAGGCGAATATTACTGAATATAATATCGACAGTCTCTATGAGGTAGCTCCTTTGATGCAGAAGCAGAAGGTGATTTCATCCGCTGCAAGTCGTGCGGAAAACCTGAGCAGTGATATAAACTTCAAGAGTTACACGATGGGTAGCCATGATTATAGTATGCGGAAGCATGAGATAGAGTGGCATAAAAAGATCACTATTTCACTTTCCTGCCTGCTGTTCTTCTTCATTGGTGCCCCATTGGGCGGAATTATCCGTAAAGGAGGACTCGGTATGCCGGTCATCGTTTCGGTGATGGTATTCATCATTTATTATATCATAGATAATACAGGCTATAAGATGGCACGTGACGGCAGATGGGTCGTATGGATGGGAGTGTGGACCAGTAGTGCCGTGCTTGCCCCGTTGGGTGCTTTCCTGACTTACAAATCAAATAAAGACTCTGTAGTGCTCAATGCCGATGCGTATATCAATTGGTTTAAGAAGATTGTCGGTATCCGTAACATACGCCATTTATTCAAGAAAGAGGTGGTGATTCACGATCCGGATTATACTCGCATACCGGGTGATTTGCAGGTACTTACTGACGAGTGCAAAGAGTATATAGCTAAAAATCGCCTGATGAAAGCCCCGAATTATTTTAAGCTGTGGATGTCGGGCGAGAAGGATGATGAGATGATATCTATCAATGAAAAGTTAGAGACACTCATAGAGGAGATGTCCAATACGAAGTCTGTGACTTTGCTGAATACATTAAACAATTATCCGATTATTTCCGTTTCTGCTCATATACGCCCGTTCCACACCTATTGGCTGAATCTGGCTGCCGGGGTTATTTTCCCTATAGGATTATTCTTTTATTTCCGTATCTGGGCATTCCGTGTCCGGTTGGCGAAAGATATGGAACGGATAATAAAAAACAATGAACAAATTCAATTCATCATACAGAATATTAATAAATAAGTGTTATGGAAGAGATTAAAATGGATAGAATAGAAGATGCGATTGCCGATTTCAAAGAAGGCAAGTTTGTCATTGTAGTGGATGATGAAGATCGTGAAAACGAAGGTGATTTAATCATAGCTGCCGAAAAGATAACTCCTGAGAAAGTTAACTTTATGTTGAAACATGCGCGTGGTGTGCTCTGTGCGCCTATCACGGTGTCGCGTTGTAAAGAACTGGATTTGCCGCATCAGGTCAGTGATAATACTTCTGTATTGGGCACTCCTTTTACAGTGACAATTGACAAACTGGAAGGTTGTAGTACCGGAGTTTCTGCTTCCGACCGTGCTGCTACTATTCAGGCGTTGGCCGATCCTGCTTCTACACCGGCTACTTTCGGACGTCCCGGACATATTAATCCGCTGTATGCACAGGAAAAAGGAGTACTTCGTCGTGCCGGACATACAGAAGCTACCATCGATATGGCACGCCTTGCCGGACTTTACCCTGCAGGTGCTCTGATGGAAATAATGAGCGATGACGGTACGATGGCACGTCTGCCGGAACTTCGTGCAATGGCCGATGAACATGGACTGAAACTGATTTCCATTCATGACTTGATTGCTTATCGTCTGAAACAGGAGTCAATCGTAGAAAAAGGCGTTGAGGTAAATATGCCGACCGAACATGGTATGTTCCGTCTGATTCCTTTCCGTCAGAAATCGAATGGACTGGAGCATATGGCTATATTTAAAGGTACATGGAATGAAGACGAACCTATCTTGGTGCGTGTCCATTCATCTTGCGCTACTGGTGATATTCTTGGCTCACACCGTTGTGACTGTGGCGAGCAGTTGCATAAAGCGATGGAAATGATTGAAAAAGAAGGAAAAGGTGTGGTGGTTTATCTGAATCAGGAAGGCCGTGGTATCGGTTTGATGGAAAAGATGAAAGCATATAAACTTCAGGAAGACGGTATGGATACCGTTGACGCAAACCTTTGCTTAGGACACCTGGCAGATGAACGCGACTATGGAGTAGGAGCCCAGATTCTGCGTGAACTGGGAGTGCACAAAATGAAACTTCTGACAAATAATCCCGTGAAACGTGTAGGGCTGGAAGCCTATGGGCTAGAAATTGTAGAAAATGTACCTGTTGAAACAGTTCCTAATCCATATAATGAGCGATATCTGAGAACAAAGAAAGAAAGAATGGGACATACATTACATTTTAATAAGTAAAATGCCATTTTGTTTTCATATATCGAATATTATCGCTTATTTTGCAACGAATTTCACTCAACAACAATAAAATAGATACAAAATGAATCAATTATCAGATCGTTTGAACAGCTTGTCGCCGTCGGCGACGCTTGCCATGTCGCAAAAGAGCAACGAACTCAAAGCGCAGGGTATTGATGTTATTAACTTAAGTGTAGGAGAACCGGATTTCAATACTCCTGACCACATCAAAGAAGCTGCGAAGAAAGCCATTGATGATAACTTTTCTCGCTACTCTCCGGTACCGGGTTATCCGGCTTTACGCAATGCGATTGTTGAGAAGCTGAAAAAAGAGAACGGTCTTGAATATACTGCTGCTCAGATTTCTTGTGCCAATGGTGCAAAGCAATCTGTATGTAATGCGATCCTGGTATTGGTAAATCCGGGTGATGAAGTAATTGTACCGGCTCCTTACTGGGTGAGCTATCCGGAAATGGTGAAGATGGCAGAAGGTACTCCTGTCATTGTTTCTGCCGGCATCGAACAAGATTTCAAAATTACTCCGGAACAACTGGAAGCAGCTATTACTCCGAAAACAAAAGCATTGATTCTTTGTTCTCCGTCCAACCCCACAGGTTCTGTTTACAGCAAAGAAGAACTGGCTGGACTGGCAGCCGTGCTGGCTAAGTATCCGCAAGTAGTGGTAATTGCTGACGAGATTTACGAACATATCAATTATATCGGTGCACATCAGAGCATTGCTCAGTTCCCGGAAATGAAAGAACGTACAGTGATCGTGAACGGTGTATCCAAAGCCTATGCGATGACTGGATGGAGAATCGGTTTCATTGCTGGTCCGGAATGGATTGTGAAAGCTTGTAACAAGCTTCAGGGACAATACACTTCGGGTCCTTGCTCGGTATCTCAGAAAGCTGCCGAGGCTGCTTACGTAGGTACACAAGAACCGGTGAAAGAAATGCAGAAGGCATTTGAACGTCGTCGTGACCTGATCGTGAAGTTGGCTAAAGAAGTGCCGGGTTTCGAAGTAAACGTACCGCAAGGTGCTTTCTATCTGTTCCCGAAATGTAGCTACTTCTTCGGCAAGAGCAACGGCGAACGTAAAATTGAAAACTCGGACGACTTGGCAATGTACCTGCTCGAAGATGCTCATGTAGCTTGTGTAGGCGGTACTTCCTTTGGTGCTCCTGAATGTATTCGTATGAGCTACGCTACAAGTGATGAAAACATTGTAGAAGCTATCCGTCGAATCAAGGAAGCATTGGCTAAATTGAAATAAGCAATCTTAGAGAATATAGAACGGTAGGCTATCTCCTGAAAAAGAAAGTCTACCGTTTTTTTATGTAATTTCCTTTTGTCCGTAGCGATAAAATAAAAAAAGGCTGCCTTCCGTAGAAAGCAGCCTATACTTTTTTGTAGATTGTATTATTCAGCCGGGTGAATAGCTTCAGACGGGCAAACGTCTGCGCAAGTTCCACAGTCAGTACATACATCTGGGTTGATAGAATAGATATCACCTTCAGAGATAGCTTCTACCGGACACTCGTCGATACAAGTTCCGCAAGCAATACAATCGTCACTAATTACGTAAGCCGATTAAATTGACTTAATTTGTACGTCTTCTAAATAAGCAACCTCCCTATTATGTGCTATATTTTTCGTATTTTTGCAGCCAAATTACTAATATATAGCGATTATGCCTTTAAATTTACCCGATAAGCTTCCTGCAATAGAATTATTGAAGGAAGAGAATATTTTCGTAATTGATACTTCGCGTGCTACGCAACAGGATATTCGTCCGTTGCGGATTGTGATTCTGAACCTGATGCCGTTGAAGATTACAACGGAAACAGACTTGGTGCGGCTGCTCTCGAATACGCCTCTCCAGGTAGAAATCTCGTTTATGAAGATCAAGAGTCATACATCCAAGAATACGCCGATAGAACATATGCAAACGTTCTATACCGACTTCGAGCAAATGCGTAACGAGAAATACGACGGCATGATCATCACCGGTGCTCCTGTGGAACAGATGGACTTCGAGGAGGTGACTTATTGGGAGGAAATTACTGAAATATTTGATTGGGCACGTACGCACGTGACGTCTACCTTATATATATGCTGGGCTGCGCAAGCCGGACTGTATCATCACTACGGAGTTCCCAAGTATCCACTGGACCAGAAAATGTTCGGTATCTTCGAACATCGGGTGCTGGAACCTTTCCATTCTATTTTCCGCGGATTTGACGATTGCTTCTATGTGCCGCATAGCCGCCATACGGAAGTACGCAGGGAAGATATCCTCAAAGTGCCGGAACTGACATTGCTTTCCGAATCGAAAGATGCGGGCGTTTATATGGCTATGGCACGTGGCGGACGTGAGTTCTTCGTGACCGGACACTCGGAATACTCTCCCTATACCTTGGATACGGAATATCGTCGTGATCTGGGTAAAGGACTGCCGATCGAAATTCCCCGTAACTATTACGTAGATGATGATCCGGACAAAGGTCCGTTGGTCCGTTGGCGCGCTCATGCCAACCTTTTGTTCTCCAACTGGCTGAACTACTTTGTTTATCAGGAAACGCCTTACAACATTAATGATATTGAATGATCAAGCAGCGTAAAATAGAACTTCTCGCCCCGGCGAAGAATCTGGAATGTGGTATCGAAGCTATCAATCACGGAGCAGATGCCGTATATATCGGTGCACCTAAATTTGGCGCCCGTGCAGCGGCTGTGAATTCTCTGGAAGATATCGAAGCGTTGGTAAAACATGCTCACTTGTATAATGCCCGTATCTATGTCACAGTCAATACGATTCTGAAAGAAGAAGAGTTGAAAGAGACGGAGGAGATGATCCATGCCCTGTATCGGGTTGGCGTGGATGCCCTGATTGTGCAGGATATGGGAATCACGAAACTGAATCTTCCGCCGATACCTCTTCATGCCAGTACGCAGATGGACAATCGGACACCGGAAAAGGTGAAGTTCCTTTGGGAAGCGGGTTTCCGTCAGGTTGTTCTGGCACGGGAACTGTCGATTCGTGAAATAAGGAAGATACACGAAATTTGTCCCGAAGTTCCGCTGGAAGTATTTGTACACGGGGCGCTTTGCGTAAGCTATAGCGGTCAGTGCTACGTTAGTCAGGCTTGTTTCGGGCGCAGTGCGAATCGGGGAGAGTGTGCGCAGTTTTGCCGCTTGCCTTTCAGTCTTGTCGATTCGGAAGGAAAAGTGATTGTGAAAGACAAGCACTTGCTCTCTTTGAAAGATATGAATCAGAGTGATGAACTGGAACGGTTGCTGGATGCCGGAGCTTCCTCATTCAAAATAGAAGGACGTCTGAAAGATGTGTCTTATGTGAAGAATGTAACGGCTGCCTATCGTCAGAAACTAGATGCTATCTTTGCCCGCCGACCGGAATATGTGCGCGCTTCTTCCGGCACTTGCCGTTTCGACTTTAAACCGCAGCTGGACAAGAGTTTCAGTCGTGGATTTACTCATTACTTCCTGCATGGACGCAGTGAGGATATTTTTTCTTTTGATACTCCGAAATCATTGGGAGAGGAGATGGGTACAATGAAAGAAGCCCGTGGCAACTTTCTGACCGTTGCCGGACTGAAATCATTTAATAACGGAGACGGTGTCTGCTATATTGATGAACAGGGACGTTTGCAGGGATTCCGGATTAATCGGGTGGATGGAAACAAACTTTATCCTCAGGAAATGCCCCGCATCAAGCCCCGTACCAAGCTCTATCGCAACTTCGATCAGGAGTTTGAACGCATACTTTCCCGCAAGTCGGCCGAACGGAAGATTGCCGTTAACATACTGCTTGCAGACAACAACTTCGGTTTCTCTCTGACACTGACGGATGAGGACGATAACAGCGTTACGCTCACTCTGCCTCGTGAGAAAGAGCCGGCTCGGACTCCACAGGCTGATAACTTGAAGACGCAGCTTGCTAAATTGGGAAACACGCCTTTCGAAGCGGAAAAGATCGAAATCTCCTTCTCGGAGAATTGGTTCTTACCGGTTTCTGTTTTGGCGGATTTCCGTCGTCAGGCGATAGAAAAGCTGATTGCTGCCCGACGTATCAATTATCGTCAGGAACTGGCTGTCTGGAAGCCGACTTCACATGATTATCCGCAGGCTGCACTTACTTATTTGGGAAACGTGATGAACACCCGTGCAGCTTCTTTTTATCGGGAACATGGAGTGCAGCAAGTGGCTGAGGCTTATGAAAAGGAACGGGTGGAAGATGCCGTGCTGATGTTCTGCAAACACTGTCTGCGTTATAGCATGGGCTGGTGTCCTATCCATCAGCGAGTGCGCTCGCCTTATAAAGAGCCCTATTATCTGATATCGAATGACGGAAAACGTTTCCGCCTTGAATTCGATTGCAAAAACTGTCAAATGAAAGTAAAAGCGGCACAATGAAACGATTCCCCGGCAGAGATATGCGGAGTTTAACGGAGCTTGTTCTCGGCAGAGATAAGTTTCGTACAGCTTTGTGCTGTTCTGTCGTGGGGATGTTGCTGACTCTGCTGTTCCTTTCATCCTGTCACTATACGCGTCCCGATCTTACTTCCGAGGAACTGTCGGAGAAGACAAGAGATTCTCTGAACTATCTTTATGACCGGCATTATACCTGGAATACGAATCTGGAAGTAACCACCGACTCGGTAACAATGGAGTGCCTGCCCATCAAGGACACCTACATCGCATTGTATAAAGGAGATCGGGTGGTTGTTGCCGAGTTTGCCATTCACCCTGCCGATAGTGTGGACAGTGTCTGGGTAAAGCTGGCGCATACACAAGAGGAGCAGGGGTGGATACGTGAAACAGAATTGAAAGAATCGTTTGTGCCGACGGACAGTATTTCGCAGGCTATCCATTTTTTCAGTGATACGCATGCTTCTTATTTCATGATTATCTTCGCGTTGTTTGTTGGAGTCTATCTGTTTCGCGCTTTCCGCCGGAAGCAGTTGCAGCTGGTCTATTTTAATGATATTGACAGTGTCTATCCGTTGTTTCTTTGCCTGTTGATGGCTTTCAGTGCGACGGTTTACGAATCAATGCAGGTCTTTGTGCCGGATACGTGGGAACATTTCTATTTCAATCCCACCTTATCGCCTTTTAAAGTGCCTTTTATACTTTCAGTCTTTTTGTTGAGCATCTGGTTGTTTCTGATTGTTGCTTTGGCGGTGCTTGATGACCTGTTCCGGCAGTTGACTCCCGCCGCTGCGGTCTTTTATCTGCTGGGACTGATGTCCTGTTGTATTTTCTGCTATTTCTTCTTTATCCTGATGACACATATTTATATCGGTTATTTGTTCCTTGCATTCTTTATCTGGGTTTTTGCGAAGAAGGTGCATCGGAATATCAGCTATAAGTATCGTTGCGGACATTGTGGGGAGAAGTTGAAGGAGAAAGGTATTTGCCCCCATTGCGGAGCGATTAATGAATAATCTTTTATATCTTGTTTTTATATTCAAATCATACTTCTGAATGATGGAAATCAGACCTACCGAATTGAAAGATCTCCCTTTGGTGATGGAGATTTATGATTATGCCCGTGCTTTTATGCGTGCCAATGGGAATGCAACCCAATGGATTGACGGCTATCCGTCCGAATCATTTATCCGTCAGGAGATAGAAGACGGTCATAGTTTTGTCTGTACGGACGAACAAGGGGAAATATTGGGAACTTTCTGCTTTATATTAGGCGAAGATCCTACTTATCTGAATATTTATGAAGGTGCATGGCTTAATGACGAACCTTACGGTGTCATCCACCGGATGGCTGCCAGCGGTAAAAGGAAAGGCGTATCGGAAGCCTGTCTGAACTGGTGCTTTGAACATTTTGAGAATATCCGTGTGGATACACATCGGGATAACAAAGTTATAGATCAAGCATCAGTATTATATGGAGCAAGCGTTGGTTTCCTCGGAGGAAACGCCAGTTCCCTTTAAAAGGAACGGTCGTTTCCATTAAAAGGAACGGCCGTTCCCTCACCGGGAAACGACAGTTTCCATTGCAGGAAATGATAGGAAACTATAAGTTGTTGAGATCTAGCTATATAGAGTTCAGTTGGCAATGTTATAGAGTTTATGTTCATGCCCGTACGGTTTTGAGCTAAATGATAGTCAGCTGACCATTCAGCAGATCAGCGAACAGCTAAACTTCTCGAATCAATCATTCTTCGGGAAGTTCTTTAAGCGCTGTGCTGGTATGTCTCCAAAGGACTATATGAACAGTTGATCTGTTATTTCTTAGAATCGGCAGCGGAGGTCTATTCCGAATTGTACGGGACGTCCTTTCTGCATAAATCCTTTGTTCATTGTTTCAAAGTAGAAGGCTGCATAGTCTTTGTCCAGGAAGTTACGTGCCCAGAAGCTGATCATTGCATTCCCTTTTTCAAGATTTACACGCCAGTTCAGTGTGCCGTAAAAAGATTGGCTAACATCATTCAGTTCCGTCCAGTAGATGCGTCCGGCAGCATTGTAGTTTGCTTGGAATACAACACGGTCGAAGATGGAACGGGAGCTACAGGTGATGGCGTATTCTCCTCCGATATTAAGCGTATGCTTGGGGACGAAGGGAACATATTTGCCGTTGTAGTCAGCTTTTACTGTTAGGTTGCCATCTTTGTCTGCTTCATTTATAATATAGTCGGTAAAGGTGGCGTACGTATATCCGTAACTTGCGTTCAGACTTAGTTCGTTGGTCAGGCTGGCGCGGAGGGATGCTTCTGCACCGTAGCTGTTGCTTTTGCCTGCATTGATTGTGGTACGTCCAAGACCGCTGCCGATAAATTGAGAGAGTTGCTGGTCACGG
>QWCY01006216.1_pt1 | contig 10690 bp, 5 predicted proteins | sample 1972631 | NCBI WGS metagenome assembly QWCY01 (sample SAMN09866696, study PRJNA288562) | Human gut metagenome isolate pre1_stool, whole genome shotgun sequencing... | isolation source: gut | host: Homo sapiens | place: USA: California
GAACCTCTATGATAATTATTCTCGCTCTTAAATCGTATCCCTAATTTTCTTTTCAGAAAATCATGTAGCATTTTGCGTGCCTTCTTTAGATTTTTAAGATTTGGTGAAAACAAAATAATATCATCCATGTAGAAAAGCTTCTTTGAGATCATATTAATTCGCTTCCCTCTTCGGAGTGTGTAACAATGATTATCAATGTAGTGCCAGGCGTATGACAGATAGTAATTTGCTAAATACTGACAGAGATACGAGCCGATACACAGCCCTTCTTCGTATGTATCTAAGAGGCGATAGATAACTTTCAAAATTACTTCATTCTTAATATCCCTTGCAAGTAATTTCTTTAACCTGTCACGCGGGATACTCGGATAATAATGATAGATATCCTCTTTGCAGTAATACTTTGTTGCTGACTCTTCCTTTCTTATCCATCGCTCTATTGCTTTCTTGCCGAAGATTTGACCTCTTCCTTTAATACTTGCACACTGATACGGTCCGATTTTTGCATTTAACATCGGTTTAATCGCATTAATCACGATGTAATCATAAACCTGTTGTTTAATGCTTGCGATGCCGATTCTTCTCTCTTTCCCACTCGCTTTATCAGTTCGATTCTGATAATGAATTTTTCTAAGAGGTATACAATTATTATTGATCTCCTCTAATAAGTCCTTAGAGATTACAGGAAAGAGGGTCTTTTTAACATTCTTTCTCGCTTTAGTATCGCTATATACATAGTGACGGATTGATTTTGCCGCATCGTGTAGGCTTTTATCCGTCATTTTATGACGAATAGCATATCCCGCAAGGAAATAAGCTACATCCTTACGCCTCCATCTTCTTTTTAAACAATCACTTAAACATTTTCTTATGTATTCTTCCGTGAATACAAAATTTTTGCAAAACCGTTTCATTTACATCCTTTCGTTGTATAGCATAGACTTTCATTTCTATTACTAGCCTACCGGTTTCATATACAATTTTTAGACTACAACTTTAGTTGAGCCTAAGGAGCTTTCGCTGTCCTGCCAAGGTACGAAATACGTGTCAAAAGTTATTTTAGATGTATAATTTTTTCGAATTGCGACCGCCGATATTCCACCTGTAGTTCCCAAGCCTGTTGTTCAGATTCAGGTAGAACAGCCCGCAGGTATCCCTGTTCCTGAGATTGCCAAACGACTGGAGCGGTGCTGACACGCAAACCCTAGTTAATGATGGGAGGAATCCCCTCTTCCTTGCGGAATTCACCCCTCTTGTAAAACCGCGTTGACAGAAAGGCGACCGCCGATACCCCACCCGAAGCCCCCAAGCCAGCTGCCCAGATACAGGCAGAACAGCCCGCAGGCATCCCCGTGCCAGAGATGGCCAAACGACCGGAGCTCTCTCGTGTCTCCGACACTACCACTCAGATTTACCGCATCGCCGCATCCTTTCGAACTACCGCTACCACTTTCTCCACAGCTTGCTGCACATAGATATCCATTCTTAAAATTTAAATGCGTAATATAGTTCCATGTGTTTTTGCTTGTTATGCTAATCTCCGATAACTTAATATAGCCTGCTTGATTCTGTTTAGGAGCCGTTACCGCCTTTGTTGCATCTGCTAATCCATAAATCTCGCATGTGTTATCGCCAGTAATGATGCTAAATCCAGACATAATCTCATAGATACCCAGCTGCATCTCGATGCCTTGAAAAACGATAGGATATCGTCTGTTCGTGAGACCTGCGACCGTAGGACAAGGGCTTCCTGTCCGACCTTTCACATCCTTGTTAAATCCGGTTCTCCAGTGCATCGAGGACATAATGCATCTTAATTGCGTATCTCCAGATTCCTGATGTATCGTCGAAAACGCATCACAATCAAGATAAACTGCCTTGTTATTATCATCTAATGTTTCAATTTTTAAGACTTTAACATCAAATGCAAGCTCGTGAATTCGCTTATCATATCTATCTGCAGAACGACTTGAACCGCTCATATATTCATGTCCAACGGATACATAACTACCGACTTCGATATTAGATGCCTGCGAATTTGTGACAGGAAAATAAGTATGCAGCTCATCGCTTTCAATCGAGGCAATAAACTGAAAATTATTACCTGTACATCCTGTCATTGTTTTATCGCTATTGATATCTCCGAACATTAAGAGCCATGTGGTCTGGATATATCCGTTATCTAAAAACGAGGCTAGCGAATAGTATTTTCCGCGTTTTTTCATGTGCGTAATGCTGTCATTCATCGAAATAGCTTCTGTTGCGGAATCACTCGTTCGAAATGCGCATCTTTTATTCGGCTGGGAATGTAATAAACCGTCTTCTCCCTTGACGAGAGGATATTTTGCAATCAGGAAGAAAGGATTTTTTGTGCTGTCTAAGTTGTATGCTAATTTGTTGAGTTCATAGCCTTCACGAGGGGTGAAACAACGAGAATATCTCATGTATCCGTTGCCCAGGTCTGACCATTTTTCATAAAAAGCAAGACCGCATACAAATACGTCTACACTGCCTGTCTCTGAGAAATTATCATCCCCCTTTACTGCTGTGATTTTTTTGATTCCGTTATCATCCACAATAGCATTTACATCGATCGTCTTAAACCATGGAAGTTCCTCGTAGTCATTTTGACGATGTTCTGCGGCTGTGGAAGGTAACGCAATTAATCCGGCGTTATCATCCGATTTAATCCCTGCACTGCCCTGTGTTCTCTCCCAGAGCGGGATATCGATTGAATACACTTTATCCGTATAAGCAAGCAAATTAAACATTGTATTGATTCGGTTAATGTCGCTTAAGAACGGTTCCGCTACTTCCTGAATTGCTGTTTTCTGTTTATTACCCTCATCAGTAACTGCTTTTACTTTTGTATCCCCTGCGGTATTGACTGCGTTTTTCTGGCTTGTGCCGGCCGTGTTAATCTCGTCTGTTTTTTCTGTCGCAAGCTCTTTAATGTTTTTTACAGCAGTGTCTTTTTCTGTTTGTAAATCATTCAATGCTTGAGAACTTTTTGTGTCAAATTCGGTGTTTATTTGTGTCATGCTCGTGACTTTCTCTTCTCCGGCGGTTGTTACAGATTTTAACTGCTTTGCTCCTTCCGACGTTACCGCCTGCGTTGCTTCGGATTTAGCTGTAGAAATATCAGAAATCGCCTGCGTTGCTGCGGTTCTTACACTTTCTGATGCTTTTTCCGCTGCATTTTTTGCCTCTGATGCATAGTATGCAGCATTATCTTTCTGCCGATCAGGATAGTCTGCGTGGCCATGCGCCCAAGACTCCGCCTCTTTCGCCGCTCCGGTTGTAGTTGCTTTAGTCTCATCAAAATAATTCATAATCTGTTCATACAATGAAGGAGGCGGTTCCGGGATGTCCCCCTGCCGGTATCCTGACTCGTACAATTTAATTGTTACTGCGTTTGCAGTTATCATATCGCTCGCAACAACTGACACGGTAAAGGATGTGCTCGTAAGCACCTCGGCAGGAATCAAGCATGTATTCGTCTCTCCGAGCAAAATTGAAATTTGCTCATTGCCTTCATTATGAAACAATGCGATTTTGCTTACACCCGCCCAGTCTTCTGTTTTAAATTCGAATTCTGCATATAGATAATTTCTACTGTTACGGACGGGTACGAAAGTATCTGTCCTGGTAATAATCTGATTATTTACAACAAAGTGTAATACCGGCTGCATTTTCATCCCCCCTTCTATAAAATTCTTGGGATTAACATTAGTTCTAGGTATGTTTTACTAGTGATATCCTTAGACTCTCTCCGTATTTCAAAATGTTGTTGTTCACCCGCATTAAGATTAAACCGTTGTATTTTCCCTTCTGAATATTTATATGCTACTGCGGTTCCGGGTCTATAATAATAATAGACTATCACCCCTTCCGGAATAATAATTGCTAACTTTCTTGAGGTCTTCACACTAAAAGTAGTGCTCTTTAAAACTGAAGAACTTAACGCAAAAGTCAAATCTATTATGTCAGTCAATCCTTTTATCTGCCCCCTTACTGCTGCTCCCGCAGTGTCATACGTTGTGCCATCTACACCGACTCTCACATCCACTAATTCGTTTGTATAATCTGGAATTTTTACTTTTCCGTCATAATCTAATATGTGTATAGTCGTATAAAGTGTTATCCACGTATCATCAAAATCGGCTTCTCCAGTGAAAGAAATCGTATCACCCTCATTTAAGCTAACAATAAAATTTGTAAATTCTTCGTCAGTCTCTCCCACTAAACTAATCATGTATTCGTTTTTTTGTACATCATTAATTTTTAACCTTGCATATTGTCTACCCGTGGACGCATTTACACCGGTAACTTGAACTTTACAATCAAATGAATACAACCCACTTTTTTTAATCTGAATCTTCGAATCACTGGAAATTGTTATGAAATTTCCTAAATTTTCAGATTTAGAACTAATGTTTTTAAAAACATTTAAAGTTGTCTCTGTAGTAGATGCCTGCGCATCATTTTTACATGACATTAAAAAATTATCTGCTGTATATTCTACAAAATTATCTGGCTTAACTTTAACCAAGTTATCAATTCTTTTACGCTCTGTATCTACATCTGATTTACGATCGGCTATTTCTCCATCGAGATTAGATGATATTTTATTTATTTCTCCCACTGTCGCCGCTACACTATCCGGATGCCCTGTCGCATCTTTATAGCATTGTTCTATCGCATCATGAATACTATCTCTTACTTCTTCTCCGTAAACGGCTTCTTTTATCTTTTTCAGATACTCATTTATAAGTCCCATCTTTTCTCCTTTCTACTCTATACGTTTCCACATATAACAAGTAATGTACGGCTGCATATTGTTGTGTGCATTACCGCCTCCTGCATTCTCCATCGTTGCACTTGCCGCATGGCTATGCGTTGCATCAATTTTAAATCCGTCTTTGTATTTTGTTGTTTTACTTGTACCACTCGGATAAAAAGCACTATCGTCACCTGAGGCGCTACATATGCCCGTTACCGTGTTTCCTGGACCCCAATCTGCTCCCTGTCCAGCAAAATTATGCACTGTACCTATAAGTTGTTTTTCTGTAATGTTAACTGTTGTAGAATGTTTGTGTGACGCTAATTCGTCTGTTGATAATTTATGTGTTTTTTCTCCACCGCTTTTCTCTACAGTTGAAAAGTCACTGTCAGATGTATCCACTCCCACAGGTACTCGACCAGTTCCCCAGGCTGCCCATGTGCCTCCGAAAAGTTTTTCCGGATTCGTGTCGTTTATGCTCATATAGATGCTACCGATGGGATAGATTGTGTTGAATGTGATTTCTCCTGCTGCCTTTATTGCTTCTGCGGCATTTTTCTCGGCTGTTGTTGCCCTTGCTGCCGCTCCGCTTGCTACTGCCTCTACACTTTTAATTCCGCTATTATAAGTATTCTGGGTCTCTATCAAAGTTTTTATAGTTGAACCTAAGGTTACCTTACAATCACTAACATCTTTCAAATTTTTACTTACTTTGCTTACTTGCATATATGCGTTTATTCCGTGTGGTTTTGACCTGACTGGAAGCTTATCTCCGACATTAATATTTTTTACATCATATCCTAAGTCTTTCAGGTCTATTGCTGTAAGTTCAATCGTTATAGATAAATTTACGAGTTCTTTAATATCTTCCTTAGCTCTTTCTAACAATCTCGATGGACTTTCAACATCCGAATAGGAAACTGTACCAAATATCTTTCCAAAAGCTTTAACCGCTTCCAAATCACAAATATAATCCACATTATTATTCACGCTTGAGATTGTTACTGGTCTTCCTATTGCACTATTTGTTGCTCCAAGCGGTATAATGCATGTTTTTATGTCATCTGCCTTTATATATTTGGTAATATCTAAGATATTCTTGCCAAACGTCACTGCCTGCCCCGTTTCATCGTCATATTCCTTCAGGTAATCAATATAATATTCCCCTTTTTCTTCTCTTGTTCGGATATATCCCCCGTAAACATTTAATAACTTATCATCAATTGCTGTTCTGGTATCTTTATAATCGCTTTCATCATACTTGGCTTTTTCACCCGCTACCGTCACGTTGCCAATTCTAAATTGTTTTTCAGGTTCTACTTGCTCATTGTGTTTCCCAATATACAATCGAAAAAGTTCACTCGGAGTATATTCTCCTTTATATGGCCGCTGAACAGAATCAAGAAGATATGCCATATTTCCTTCACAGGTTATTGTCTTCTCTCCTTCAAAATCAATTTCTTCATCTAATACTCGAGAACAGAAGATTTCTTTTTCGTTGCCCTGAGTGTCAAAATCAATTATCCGAATTATCGTTTTTAATTTTTTGAAAGAATCGTAAAATGGATTATCCGAATATACAGAAAAAGTAAAAGAACCATTTTTATTTAACTCTGTATCTAATTTAGGGTCGGCAATTTGTCTTGTCGAATCCCACGGATGATATAAATATTCATCTCCAATTTTTACTTTATACATTACAAACTGCCTCCACGATAATCTACAGATACCGTTCCATTCCCAGTAAATATCAGCGTATTATCTCCTTCCCCTAACAATAAGTCAGGGGATTTACTCTTGCCTTTTAGAAGATTGTAAATTATACCATTATAACTTACCGTCATTTCTTCGCTACAATCAAATACCGGGATAACCCTCATTGTTCTTCCTGGAATAATAACTTCCAAGTTTCCTTTCACTTGCAAATCTTTATAATTCCTAACAATTCCTGTTTCAAAATTAAAAGAATCCCACAACCAATTTTCTAAGGATGAATACAACTCTAATTTATACGGATCACGATTTACTGTTATCTCCACAGAGCTATATCTTCTATTCAATTTCTCTGTGTTCACAGAAACCCTACCTTCATAAAAAAAATCATCTTTCCCAAGAACTACCCTCATTCTTTTTCCATGCAGCGTATTCCTTAACTCACTTGCTCGCATAAGCCATAAATCGTAGTTGCCATCTTTAAAATCAAATGTGAGTTTCATTGTTGTATTTTTGTAGACAGGAAATCCTGTTAGTGCATCTGTCAAATCTAAATCTCCATTCCTCCCAGGAATCTCCTTGAACTTCTCATCTACTTCTGCGGTTCCTGGATCAATTGATAATGCACGTAATCCGAAATCTTTATACATGCTGTAATCTCCAATCTTTACATCAAACATCAATTTCTCCTTTCTGCTTTCGTCTGCTCCGTTCCAAGATTCTTATTTACATATGGGGTTATTCGTTTCCCGACTTTCTTTCCGTCCAGCTCTACAGTCGTATGAATCTCTGCATTCACTTCAACGGGCTTATTATCCTGTACAATTACAACTTGCTTATTTCTACCCTGCCCGTTATAGTCTGGCGTATCTGGATATTCTACAGACTCAACCTTCTTTCTCATAGCATCCAAAGAAACATCAATGTCCTTTTCCATCTGTGCTGTTGCCTGCGGCATATATTTTTCAAATGCCGCTGCCAATCCAAGAGGAAGATATTTACCAATCTTATCTCTCATTATTCTTGAAGGAGATTTGATTTTTAATTTCTTCTTCATACTCTTGATTAGCTGGCTACACATCTCATTTACGGCCTTTGTCATTCCTTTGGTTTGTGATTTCATCCCAGAGATAAAACCTTTCATAGAATTTTGGCCGATTTGATTTAATTGTGTTTTTAATCCATCCAATTTCTTGGATAAGACCGCTTCATATTCTTTTCCAAGATTATCAATATCATCTTTAAAGAAAGCTTTTCCAAAACTATCAGAACCATTGTAAATTTCATTCCATTTACTTATGTACTGTTTAAAATCTTTTGTACTTAAAGATTGCAGATACTCCATGTAATCGTTAGCATTTGCAACATCCATCCCTAGAATCTGCTCCATCAATGATACAGGGATTTTATTCTTTAATGCCTTGATTCTGTTCTGGTAATTTTTGATTGCTTCTAAATTTCCATCGAGGTCATACAGAGAGCCTGTACTTCTCAGTTTAGAAATCATATTGCTACGCTTCTGGATTAAATCATCGTATTTTTCCTGATACTTCTTAGATAGTTCTTCAATATCTTTCTCTGCTTGTGATACGATTTTCTTTTCCTACTGCTTTAGCGCATTGCCATAAACGGTAATCATAGATTTTCCTAAACTGGAATAAGTATCTGTGACCGCTTTTTTCTTCTTTTTAACCTCAGCAAGCTGTTTTTCTAAAGATTTTGTACTCTTCTTATCTTTTTTAGCTTTCTTAATCTGCTTATTTAAGCTCTTAATCTTTTTGTCGTACTTATCTGTCTCTTTATTCTTCCCAGACTTAATCTGCTTATTTATCAGATTCTTTCCTGCTGTCGTTGCCTTAGAAACTTGTGAATCAATTGCAGTAGATAAACCATCTTTAAAAGTCTTGCCTACTGTTTCAAAATTTCCTTTTTTGCTAGCGTTTTTCGCAGAAGAAACAGCAGTATCACAGAGCTTTTTCATTGTCTTTTTGAGATTCTTCTGCTCTGCATTAACCCCAGCAATGATACCGGTTACGATGTGCTTACCTACTTGTTTTTTAAAAACTCTCGAAGGCGATTTAATCCCTAATGCTTTCTTGGCAGCACCTAAAGCGCTTTTTGCAAGTCCTTGCATTTTACTTATCAAGGAGCCTGCCATTGCTCCAATGCCACCAATAATACCTCTTACAATGTTTGTGCCAACACTTCCCCAACTGATTCCCTTGAACGCATTGACCACTTTCGTTGCAAGACTTTTTGCAGCACTTCCCATCCTTCCGGCCAGACTAAGCAAGCCCGAAATAAGCTTTGAAATAACAGTTTTACCTAAACTCAGCCAATTCACACTTGAAATTGTTGTAAAAATCTTCTGTGCAATTGACCTTGCTACGCTTCCGGCATTGCCGCCCATTCCTCTGATTCCAGAAACTAATTTTCTAATCAGAATCTTTCCAAGATTTAACCAGTCTGTTTTTACAAACTGATTCCAAATGAATGTACAGATATTTTTTGCCGCTCCAACTGCATTTGTGGCTGAACTCTTTAGTCCACTTACTAAACTCTCTATAATACTCTTTCCTGCGCTGAGCAGGTTAATATGCATAAACACGTTATAAATAGCAAGAACAATCTGTGGCAATGCTGCAATTAACTGAGGTATAGCCTGTACAATTCCGATAATCAAATTGGCAATAATTTTTACTCCGGCCGCAATTAACTGCAATAATCCTGTATCAATCGCCGCACAGAATGAATTAATAATCTGTGGCACATACTCAATCAACTGTGGTATTGAGTTAATCAGTCCCTGGGCAATTGATGTGATTATCTGAATGCCTACGGTAATTAACTGCGGGAGTGCGGAGATGAATCCAAGTGCAAGTTGTCCAAGAATTTCTGCCGCTTTAGGTATCAGTTCTGGAGCGGCTTGTGATATTGCATTTCCTATCTGGGTAATAATCTGCAAGCCATAAGTAATTAACTGCGGCAATGCCTGCACAATTCCGGTGCTAATCGCATTTATCGCCAGACCTGCCACTACAATCAACTGGGGCAATGCAGATGTTAGTCCGGTAGCTAGTTGCCCAATGACTTCTACTGCCTCAGGAATTAATGTTGGGGCTGCCTGGGTGATAGATGTTCCTATTTCGGTAACAATCTGCATTCCACAGCCTACAATTTGCGGCAATGCTTCAACAAGACCAGAACTAATAGAACGTACCGCTTGTCCTGCCGACTCAATCAACCGCGGGGTTGCTGAGCTTATCGAACTTATTAAGGCCAAGATAATTTGACCACCTACAGATAAAAAGTCAGGAACTCCTTGCGTTATGCCAAGAAGTATATTGGTAGCTATTTCAGCTCCCATCTGAGTTCCTTGCTCTACCTGCCCTTGCATATCATCCCATAAATCGCTAAATAGTTCAGGAATTGTTGATGCTAAACGAGGGATAATTTCCCCTAAGTTTTTACCGATATTCTCCATCATAACCGTAATAGAGTCCGCAAGTTCTTCTGCGGTTCCAGAACCATTCAGAAAATTATCGTATGCAGCCTTAGCGCTATTCATTGAGCCTTCGATTGTTGTGGCTGCTTCCTTAGATGTCGTTCCTGTAATACCTAACTCTTTTTGAATGACATGAATTGCATTGTATACGTCCGCGAGATTACTAATATCGTATTTAACACCTGAAAGCTTAGACGCATCTGCAAGCAATCTTTCCATTTCCGATTTTGTGCCGCCATATCCAAGCTTTAAATTATCCAGCATTGTATAATTCTGTTTTGCGAATCCCTGATATGCATTCTGGATATCTACCATATTGGTCCCCATCTTATTCGCATTATCAGACATATCAATCATAGCCATATCGGCTACTTTTGCTGCTTTGCTCGTATCTTTTGCGCAACTCTGTAATAACGATGCTGAAAAGCTAGTTACATTCTGCATATATTCATTTGCAGACATTCCAGCCGTTTTATAAGCCTTATTTGCATTATCAATTACAGTCTTGGAACTTTTCTTGAATAATGTCTCTACCCCGCCAACATTTTGTTCCAGCTTGGAAACAGAATCTAAAGATTGTTTTGTCATCGCTCCCAATGCTGCACTCACACCAACAACCGCTCCAGCAGTTATTGCAAGTCCTTTTTTAGCAGCACCACTAATCTTAGAAATACCAGAATTAAATCCAT